>ERZ1026860.1649-NODE-1649-length-10901-cov-4.356906_pt1 | contig 10901 bp, 10 predicted proteins | sample MGYA00380160_ERZ1026860 | MGnify/ENA primary metagenome ERZ1026860 (study PRJEB33269, sample SAMEA4719796) | human gut metagenome | biome: human-associated habitat; feature: organic feature; material: feces | place: Cameroon | collected 2013-10 ... | reverse complement strand
GGTTGTGCCGCTTCAGCCGTCGAAGATAAGCCACATGTTCGTCGGACACTGCGGGCAGCGGCGCCGAAGGTTTTTCCGCTGTATGCGGTTTTGATTTCGAACTCTTTATATCTTTCATCGTTCTTTTCACGGTTCAAACTCCTTTCTGCGTATTCGCGCTTTCCGTCGGCATCAGCTGCTGCCGCTCTCCCGCAAGGCGGAATTCCGACCAGACAGCGTCATAATACTCTCTGAAAAGCGGGTTTGACCGCCGTTCAAGCGGCGTGTCGCTGCCCATGTTGATTTCCACCTGTTTGCGGATTCGTGCGGGGCGTTCGCTCAGGATTATTACCCTGTCGCTCATGCAGATGGCTTCCGAAATGTCGTGAGTTACAAGCACGGCGGTGTACCCTCCGCGCTTGATGATCGAATGAACTTCATCCGCAAGCAGAAGCCTTTGCTGATAATCCAATGCGGAAAAAGGTTCGTCCAGCAGCAGCAGCTCCGGCGAAAAAGCAAGCGTGCGTATAAGTGCGGCTTTCTGCTTCATCCCTCCCGAAAGCTGACGCGGATAATAATCCTTAAATGCTCCCAATCCGTAACGGTCCAGCAGCTCCGCAGCGTAAGCATGTGTTTCGGCATTCAGTCTTTTTTTGACTTCCAACCCAAGCAGGGCATTCTGTTCGATTGTGCGCCAATCAAAAAGATGATCGCGCTGAAGCATGTAGCCCGTGCTGTTTGCACGCGGATCGGGCGGTGCGCCGAGAACCTCGGCCTTGCCGGAGCTCGGCTGCAATATGCCCGCAAAAATGGACAGAAGGCTCGTTTTGCCGCAGCCGGAAGGCCCGACTATCGAAACAAACTCCCCCTTGTGAACGGATAAACTTATACCCCCCACCGCCTCGGTTTCGCCGCGCGGCTCGTGATATATTAAATGCACATCGTCAAGCTGTGCGATAATGCTGTTCATAATACCCCTCCGGAATCATTAATACAGTCAGCGGCACTCCGAACAACCCTGAATCGGAGCGGCCTTGAAATTGCGCTGAATAATTCACTTACAGCACCAGTGTATTCAAATGGGGACAAAGCTGTGACCGAAATCGGATATGTCAATGCCGGCTTGAACCGCTGCTTCGGGAAATGTGCGCAGCAAAGGCGTCGGAACGCTGCCGAGGAATGCAATTTCCGATGCGGCAAAAGCTTCCGGCGCACGAATGAGCGTTCTTGAAACACAGTCCTGCAATGAAAATGCAATTGCAATTGCAGTCTATCGAAAAAACGGATTCGAGATTATCGGATTCGATGTGTATTCCTGTCAGAACACCGATCCGGAGCGGCACGAAATTCGGATTGAAATGGGAAAAATACAGAAATGATTCCGGTTGAGGTTTGTGTTTGAAACAAAAAGCATTGTGTGCCCGAAGATTCCGCCCGTATTGATATATCTGTAATTTAGTGGTATACTCCGCATGTACATAATTGGGATTCCATGCACAGCAAGCGGTGCGTGAATTGAATGTATAATTTTCATGCTTAAAAGCGGTTGTATCTGCTTTTGCTTTAAAAAAGTAATTTACGCATAAAGACAGAATGTGATGCTTCCGGGATGATACAGCCGCATTACCGTAAATATGAATGCGTAAGCGAAAAACTACTTGAGAGTGTTGATTGTTCTGTTTGCATCATGCGCAGAGGTGTATAATATGGATAACCATACAAAAGAACAGCGTAGAAGAAATATGCAGGCTGTTAAAAATAAAGATTCAAATATTGAAAAAAAACTCCGGCAAGAACTTTGGGCAAGAGGACTGAGGTACAGAAAAAACTGCCCAACGGTGTTCGGAAAGCCTGACATTGCTTTCATCGGAAGGAAGATAGCGGTTTTTTGCGACAGTGAGTTTTGGCATGGTTACGATTGGGAAAACAAAAAGAATAATATCAAAAGCCGCAGGGACTTTTGGTGGCCTAAAATTGAAAAAAACATGCAGCGAGACAAAAAAGTCACGGAACAACTTACAGCTGAAGGTTGGCTTGTAATAAGATTTTGGGGAGACGAGATAAAGAAACAGCCTATACGCTGTGCAGATATAGTTGAGGAGGCAATAAGAAAAAGATGAATAGATTCAACTCATGCGACCTGTTTGCAGGCATAGGCGGAATCAGACTGGGGTTTGAAAGAGCGTTTGGTGAAGAGATTAAAACAATTTTTGTCAGCGAATGGGATGAGAGAGCACAAATCACATACCGCGCAAACTTTACCGATGCCTTCGAAATTGAAGGTGATATTACAAAAATTGATGAAAAAGCAATCCCTCCTATTGACATTTGTTTGGCGGGCTTCCCTTGTCAGGCATTCAGTTTGGCAGGAAAAAAACTGGGTTTTGAGGATAATTACAAGGGGTTATGCCGCGGCACTTTGTTTATGGAAGTAGCAAGGATCTGCGATTTTCATAAACCCAAAATAATTTTTTGCGAAAATGTTAAAGGACTTGCAATTCATGATAAAGGCAAAACGTTAAGCATAATTTGTAAGACTTTTGAAGATTTGGGGTACAAGGTTTTCAAACAGATTTTGAACAGCAAAGATTTCGGCGTGCCGCAAAACAGAGAACGTATCTATATCGTTGCGTTCAGAAATGATATTGCGCCCGAACAATTTAGCTTCCCTGAGTCGACGGACGATACGAAGAGGATAAGAGATATTGTTGAAACGGATCCGGTTCCTTCTAAATACTACCTGAGTGAGGTTTATCTTGAAACTTTACGTAGGCATAAGGCTCGGCACGAAGCCAAAGGGAACGGATTTGGATATGAAATACGCGAATGGGATTCTATTGCAGGGGCGATTGTGTGCGGAGGAATGGGCAGAGAACGAAACCTGATAATTGACAAACGTCAAACTGACTTAGCCCCGACGACCCATATTCGCGGCGAAATCAATAGGGAAGGAGTCAGAAAAATGACTCCGAGGGAGTGGGCACGTCTCCAGGGATTCCCGGATACTTTTATCCTGCCGGTAGCGGACGGGCACTTGTATAAACAACTCGGGAACAGTGTTACGGTAAGTGTCATTGAGGCAGTTGCAAAAAAAATAAAGGAGGTACTTGATGATGAGTAAAGCAAACAGGGGCGAATGGGGTGAGCCCTATGCAGCGATTCGTATTCTCGGCGAAGGAAGACTGTATATTGCAGATTCAGACGGCAAGCGGAACTTGGAAGAATGGATGGATATAATTGATCTTATTCGTCGTGAAACAGCTGAACGAACAGTTAAATACGAATTCAAAAAAGATGAGTTGATGATATCAATTGCAGTAAATGAAAAGAGCGTTTTAGATGTTGCAGCTTCGGAGTTTATTGCTTTTGCAGATCGACTTGCTGCCGAAATTCGCCTGGGGAAAGGCAGCACTTTTAATGTTTCAAGCAATATAACTGATTTTTTGAAGCGCATTGAAATGTTGCATATAAAAGCAAAAAGCATTGATAAAAGCGATGTTTTTCTTACTATACATGACCCGAGGGCGTCCGTAACCCGCAAAAGCATAGGATTTTCAATTAAATCCGAATTTGGACACAATCCGACACTGTTTAACACGGCAAAGGCTTCCGCTGCAGTGTACAAAGTCAGCGGGATGAACGACGAATTAATGGCCGAAATTAACTCTATGGTTGACGCAAAAGGGCATGCTGCTGTTTCGGAAAGATGCGATTTTATTGCAAAAAGCAATTGCAAACTTAAATTCATCGGATTTCCTGTTGCAGCAAGAACGGGAATTGCTGCATTTGAGGAGAATCTTGATCTGCTGGATCCCAGACTTCCTAAGATTATTGATTATATGTTGTGGAATCATTTTTTTGAACATGAAACTCGAACGGACTTGGAAATTATCACAAAAAACATTGTGCTAAAAAACCCTTGCGAAATTTCAAGACCTGAAATTAAATATGAATATATAATCAAATCGTTTCTTTACGCTGCCTATTGCGGAATGACGGCTTCTACTCTATGGGACGGCGACAGTAAAGTTAACGGTGGTTTTATTAAAGTCAGTGCCGACGGTGACGTTGTTGCGTATTATGCATTGGAATCAGATGCATTTAAATCATACTTGTTTAAGCATTGTTATCTGGAGTTTCCGTCAACAGATGAAAAACATGGAAACTATGCTAAAGTCTATAAGGAAAACGGTGAGTATTATTTCCGACTGAACTTTCAAATCAGGTATAAGTGATGAAGATAGGCAGCTTGTTTTCGGGAATTGGAGGTATAGATATTGGTTTTTTGCAGGCCGGATTTACTGTTGCGTGGGCAAATGACTGCGATCCGCAGGCGTGCAAAACGTATCGGTTTAATTTTCCGAATGTAAAACTTTATGAAATGGATATATGTCGGTACAACCCCACAGAACCGGATCATGTTGATGTAATCACAGCGGGATTCCCCTGTCAACCTTTTTCCATATGTGGAAGTCAAAACGGTTTTTCGGACAAGAGAGGGGTGCTTTTTTTCGAAATAATGCGTATTGCGGATATGTTGAACCATCCTATACTTTTCCTCGAAAATGTCGCAAACATTACAGACCATAACGATGGTAAAACATTCAATATAATTCATAATGAGCTTTCTGAAAGGGGTTATTTTATTCGGTATGCAATTATGGATGCATGTCGATACGGTATCCCTCAACATCGCACCAGAATGTATTTGATTGCCTTTAAAAATGAGAGGGATTGTAACGCATTTTTGTTTCCGCTCGGACAGGACTGCGAAAAAAATATTTTTGATTGCATTGATAGGACGCATAAGCAGGATGAAAAATTCTACATTAAGGAAGGCTCAGCGACATACATGCAGCTGATTTCGGCAATGAAAGATCCTGCGCAGATTTACAGGTTCTCTGATTTTGGTGTTCAATCGGGAAAGAACGGGATCTCATTTACATTGAAAGCAAATATGGGAACTTGGCGAAACAGAATACCGTACATCAGAGATGATTACGGAATTCGAATGATTACTCCTCAGGAATGCCTTGCATTGCAAGGCTTTCCTGAGAACTTTGTATTTCCTTCCATACCGATTGCAAGCGCTTATAAACAGTGCGGGAATACAGTTGCTGTCCCTGTGATAAAAGCAATTGCAAAGGAGATGCTGAACACCTGCATGTGAAGTTGCAGTAGAGTTTTAATACCGATGTACGCGAAAACCTCAGCCTATTCGAATAATCTTTTCGACGGCTTCGAGCCATGTTTTTCCGTTTGAAAGGCGGACATCAAGCGAACACACCTCAACGGTATAGACATTTTGTGTTGCGGAGGACTGCACGGGGGCGAATTTGCCCGCCGCGCTCAGGCAGAGCAGGTCATTGCCGTCGGAGCCGTAATAAATCATAACGTGTCCGGGAAAGAAAAGAATGACACCCGCAGGCTGACTCAGGATTGTCTCACGCTTCGCTTCCGCCGAAAGGGAAGAAACATCCGCTGCGTATTTTTCGGGAAGCTTGGCAAGGTCGGATGTGTTGCGCGGCAGCATTATGCCGAAACAGCGGTAGATTTCCATAACAAGCGCGGAACAGTCCCGTGCGTCGAGCATTCCGCCCCAACCGTAGATTTCCCCGCGCGTTTTGTCCGCAAGCCGAATCACATTGCTGTATGTAAACGGCATATATCCGATATGAACATCCCTTGAAATCGGAACAAGAGCTTCAATGAATTTCAGGCTCCCGTCCGCCGCGCGGGAGGGAACGTTCACAATATAGTTATCATATGACATTCTTCCGCGAACGGATTTTATCGTTCCGGGCTTTTCAGCAAGCGAAAGCCGCGTTCCCATTGTTAATTCAAGCTCCGAAACCAACGGTTCGTACGGATCGCGGCAAAGACGGAAACTGCTGCCCGTTACAACAAGAAAATCGTTTTCGGGCGCAAGCAGAGCTTGCCATTGTTCAAAGCTGCTGCACAGCGCAACGCTGTCGGAGTTTATCCAACCGACATAAAAATATGCTGCAACGAAAAGAAATTTACCGTCAGCACTTTCATGCAGCACGGCGAGAGGCTCGTTTTGCAGAACAACGGATTCCTGAAGAGTGTCACCGAAGCGGTCGTTGGGCTTTGAAGTTACGCGCTGCGCAAACGGAACGGAGCGAAGGTCGCTGCGCTGCACACAGAAACCGAAGCGTACATCTGAATTATTCCGAACGGCATCCAATGCACGGTTGTTCAGAATCTCATTCCGCTGCTGAGCGGAAAGCGGCGTTTGCCCGACATAGCCGTTTGCGGAGGGCAGATTTCCCCGTGCGATAAGAGCCTTCAGCCGTTTGGCTGAAATTCCGTTTTTAAACGAAGCAAGGTCAAACAATCCTGCCGATTCGCCCGGGAATTGCAAAAATGCAGCGTTCATTGCGGAAATCTGCTCCGCTGTCAGAACGGTTTCACTGTCATTATCATGATTCGGCACATCCGTAATTGCGGGAGCGGTATATGTCGGGAATTCGGAAACCGCCTCCGTCGGGACGGGTGCCGGCGTGATTTGCGGAGTATTTTTCGGCAGGGGAGGTTCCTGCGCACTGCCGCTCGTGCATCCGAAGACAAGGCTGCATACCGCAGCGATAAAAACAATGATTCTGCTGAAAAAAATATTCGTTCTGTTCATTTAATTCTCCGTTCCTGTGCAGAGTTTGCTCCGCGCGGTTATTTTTTGCGTGAAAGCAGTTGCTGAAGCTTTTCAACAAAAGCCTCTGTGCAATCGTAGTTAAGAGAATAATAAATGCGTTTTCCGCTCGTGTCAAGCTTTATCATACACTCACAATCAGTACGTTATGTTATGTTACTATTATAAAACAGAGAGGCAGTAAAAAGCATGAAGAAGAGAAACCGTGTGATATGGTTATAATTTCCAAAACATTAGACGCTCATTCTCATCAGCGTGATTTTGTGTGCTGAGTGTAACCAATTATTGAAGCCGGAACAGTTTTTGACTTTTTTGCGGCATAATTGCAGTTGCGGAAAAATCGTGATATAATACACGGGTTGTATTGCGAGGTAGCGGGCTTGAATTTCGTTTTTTTCGGCAAAACCGATGAGGGACGCGAACTGCGGAGGCTGTTTTTGTTCAGCTTTGCCGTGGCTTTTCTTGTCATAACCGTTTGCAGCCGCTCTTCCTTCCTCTATCCCATCAACGATTGGGTGGATTCCCAGTGCTTTTTCACGACAGGGCGCGCAATGTTCAACGGTTCGGTGCTTTATCGCGATATTTATGAGCAAAAAGGTCCGCTGCTTTATTTTGTTCACGGGCTTGCGGGGCTTGTTTCGGAAACGAATTTTATCGGTGTTTATCTGGTTGAAATAATATGTGCGGGTTTTTTCCTGTACTTTGCGGCAAGGTTCATGCGGCTTTGGGTCGGGGAAAAACAGGTTTATTTTCTTCTTCCCGCCGCCGCTGCGCTTATTTATTCCTGCACGGCGTTCAAATACGGCGACAGTGCGGAGGAACTTTGCCTGCCGCTTTTGATGCACAGCCTTTTTCTTACCGTTCGGGCGGTCAAAGCGGATGTGCCGCTCGCTGCCGCACAAAAATTTGCGCTCGGCTGCGCAGGAGGCTGCGTCCTTTGGATAAAGTTCACAATGCTCGGCTTCTATATCGGGCTTGCGCTGATGTTTTTCATAGATGCGGCACGGCGGCACAGGCTGCACGGTCACGGGATTTTGCGCGTGGCGGGAAGCTTTTTGACCGCATTTCTCGGCGTTGCCGCAGTCAGTCTGCCGGTGTTTGCGTATTTTGCGTTCAACGGTGCACTTCGGGATTGTTGGCTGGCATATTTCTACAACAACATATTTGTTTATTCAACGGAAGGTTTTTCAAAGACAGGAATTCTTAAAACTCTTTGGAAGCTGCTTTTTAACATCGGCAAAGCTTTTGTGACGAATCCGCAGGTTTTGATTTTTGCTCCGCTCGGCATGATTTGGGACAGGCGCAGCCCCGAAAACGCATATATGCTTTCCTGTTTTCTGTTCACGGCCTTTTTCGTTTATATAGGCGGGCGCGCCTATCCGTATTATGCATTTATTCTGACGGTCTTTTCAATATACGGCTTTGCGATGCTGCCCGATGTTTTGAAAAAAATGCGCAAAGTCCGCAAAAAACGCGGTTTATCCGCACAGCGTGAAAAAAAGGCGGCTCTTTCCGATTTTGCAAAAACAAAGCGGGGGTTCCGCTGCGCCGTTGGGTTCTTCCTTGTGTTCTGCACGGCTTTTGCACTGCTTGCAACTCCTAACAGATATCTGATGTCATATAAAAAGGAAGAGCTCCCGCAGTATAAATTTGCCGAAAAAATAAAGCAATCCGGGGTTGAAAATCCGACCTTGCTGAACTACGGCTTTTTGGACGGCGGTTTTTACACCGCAAGCGGAATCCTGCCGAACTGCAAATTTTTCTGCACGCTGAATATCCCGCTCACAGAGATGAACCGCGAACAGCGCGAGGCGGTGCGGAGGGGCAAAGTCGATTTTGTTGTTACAAGGGATAAAACACTTTCCACATATAACTACCGGCTTATAAGCAAGGAGAAGTTCTACCTTGAAGGAAAGGTTCGGGTGTATTATCTTTACGAGCTTATTCCGCCGAACGAGCGGCACACCCCGCCGCAGCTTGCGCCCGTGCCGACATACGGAAAACCCTGAGAGAAGAACCTGATTTTATCGCTTCGGTGAATTTTCTTCGGTCAACTCGTTGACAGTCCTTTGCGGACGTGCTATAATTACAGTCAGCGACATAAAATTCGGAGGATTTGCGATATGAAGCACATCAACACCATTAAGACCCGCGATCTTTGCGAGAGTGCCAAGAACGGCGGCTGCGGCGAATGCCAGACTTCCTGTCAGTCTGCCTGCAAGACCAGCTGCGGCATTGCAAACCAGGCTTGCGAAAACAAAGACAAATAAGCTTTACGGGTTAAAAAGCGATGATGCCCGATTTATCGGGAGCGTTGCTTTGTTCAAAGTTTCTTAAACCGAGGTGCCGCCCTTTCGGGGCGGCATTTTTGACATTACAATAAGCTTGCATAAATGCAGCACTGAAGGTAAGTCTCCTATGATTCATCAATATAAACTCGGCGGTTACAACATCGTTTTGGACGTTTGCTCAGGCGCGGTCCATGTCGTTGACGATATCGCCTATGACCTTATCGCGGGATACGAATCAAAAACCCGCGGCGAACTTATTTCGGAAATTGCCGAAAAATACTGCGGCACCGAATGCGGAAGCACGGCCGATGCCGTGACGATTTCCGATATTTATGAATGCTATGACCAAATAACCGAACTTAAAAATTCGGGCAAGCTCTTCGTTGAGGATACGTTTGAACCGATGGCGGGTGCGCTGAAAGCCGCAACGTCCGGCGTTGTTAAGGCTTTGTGCCTGCATATTGCGCATACCTGCAATCTCAATTGCTCCTATTGCTTTGCAAGCCAAGGGAAATACCACGGCGAACGCGCATTGATGAGCTTTGATGTCGGTAAACGCTCGCTGGATTTTTTGGTTGAAAACTCCGGTTCGCGCCGCAACCTTGAGGTTGACTTTTTCGGCGGTGAGCCGCTGATGAATTTTGATGTCGTAAAGCAGCTTGTTGAATACGCACGCAGCATTGAAAAGCAGGCGGGCAAGAACTTTCGTTTTACGCTCACGACCAACGGAATGCTTATTGACGATGATGTTATCGATTTTGCAAATCGGGAGATGAGCAACGTTGTTCTGAGCCTTGACGGACGGAAGGAAGTTCACGACAGGTATCGCGTGGACTATGCGGGCAAGGGAAGCTGGGAAACCATCGTTCCGAAGTTCCAAAAGCTTGTTGAAGCGCGCAAGGGCAAGGGGTATTATATGCGCGGCACGTTTACTCACGCAAACCCCGATTTTCTGGAGGACATAAAGGTGATGCTCGATCTCGGCTTTTCCGAATTGAGCATGGAACCCGTTGTGACAGGTGCGGGCGACCCCGCCGCGCTTACGGAACAGGATAAGCCGATAGTGTTCGAACAATACGAACAACTTGCCGAACTTATGCTCAAGCGCGATGACGAGGGCAAGCCGTTCACGTTTTATCACTATATGATCGACCTTGCGGGCGGCCCGTGCATATATAAGCGCATATCGGGCTGCGGTTCCGGCACGGAATACATGGCGGTCACTCCGTGGGGCGATCTGTATCCCTGTCATCAATTCGTTGGGGATGATAAATTCCTGCTCGGAAACATTTGGACGGGCGTTACAAACACCGCCGTGCGCGATGAATTCGCCGCCTGCAATGTTTATGCGCGCAAGGAGTGCCGCGACTGCTGGGCAAGGCTCTATTGCTCCGGCGGCTGTGCCGCAAATGCGTATCATTCCACGGGTTCCGTTCGCGGCATTTATGAATACGGCTGCGACCTGTTCCGCAAAAGGATGGAATGCGCGCTGATGGTTGCCGTTGCACGCGAGATCAAGGCAGCGGAATCCGATGAAGCAAATGCACCCGCGTGATTTTGTCCGCGCGGTGCCTGCGTAAAACGCTTTATCAATGAAAACACCGATATGCGATTTTGTAAATAATTACGCAAAGAGCGATGCCGCACGGCTGCATATGCCCGGACATAAGGGTGTTTCTGTTCTTGGCTGCGAAAGTCTTGATATAACCGAAATTACGGGTGCGGACGAGCTTTTTGCACCTGACGGCATAATTGCGGAGAGCGAAAGAAATGCAAGCCGCCTGTTCGGAGCCGATACATTCTATTCGGCGGGCGGGTCAACGCTCTGCATACAGGTAATGCTGTATCTGCTTGCGGCCGATTTTTGCGAACGGCGGAACGGCGAAACGTGCAGGTTCGATTCACCCGATGAACCGAATGCTTCGCCGCTCATCCTTGCAGGAAGAAATGCGCACAAGGCG
>ERZ1026860.1648-NODE-1648-length-10912-cov-5.322649_pt1 | contig 10912 bp, 9 predicted proteins | sample MGYA00380160_ERZ1026860 | MGnify/ENA primary metagenome ERZ1026860 (study PRJEB33269, sample SAMEA4719796) | human gut metagenome | biome: human-associated habitat; feature: organic feature; material: feces | place: Cameroon | collected 2013-10 ... | reverse complement strand
GCCTGCAGCTCCGGGATGCCGTAGCCGTTCTCGCCGCTGGTCAGCACCACCTTCTGGCAGCCATAGGGGCGGCAAATGTTCTCAAACTCCTCCTGTGTCTTGGCCAGCTGGCTTTTTTTCAGCTTGTCGGCCTTGGTCAGCGCCACCACATAGGGGATCTGATGATAGTGCAGATATTTCAGCATCTGCAGATCGTCGGCGCTGGGGGCGTGGCGGCAGTCCAACAGCTGCACCAGCAGGGTGTGGTGGCGGTCGGCCTCAAAGTAGCTGTTGATGAGGTCATCCCAGCGCTCGCGGTCGGCATTGCTGACCTTGGCGTAGCCGTAGCCGGGCAGATCCACAAAATAGCAGCTGTCCACCTCATAAAAATTGATGGTGGCCGTTTTGCCGGGAGTGGCAGAGACGCGGGCCAGATTTTTGCGGTTGCACAGCTTATTGATGAGGCTGGATTTTCCTACGTTGGAGCGGCCCGAGAAGCTGAGCTCGGGGCGGTCACTTTCGGGCAGCTGGCTGGAAATGCCGTAGCTGGCAATGAAATCCGCTTTGTTGTAATTCATAGCGCATCCTTTCCTCTCAGCAGACCGCGCCGGACTGCGGTTTGTCCGCTGTCTGGGGCAGAACGGCTGCGTCGGTGGGTTTGGCCGTCTTTTTGGTGGTGCGGGAGTGATGGCTGGCAGCAGCCTTTGGTTTGAGCAGCGCCGCGCTCAGCACCTGCGAGAGATTGGCCATCGGCAAAAATTCGAGGTTTTTCTTCACCTCATCGTCCACTTCGTACAGATCGGAGACATTGTCCTTCGGGATGAGGACGGTCTTCATCCCCTCGCGGTAGGCTGCCATGCTCTTTTCCCGCAGGCCGCCGATGGGCAGCACGTTGCCGTGGAGGGTGATCTCGCCCGTCATGGCCACATCGCCCCGCACCGGGATGCCGGACAAACAGGAGATGAGGGCCGTGGTCAGGGTGACACCGGCAGAGGGGCCGTCCTTGGGCACAGCGCCTTCCGGGGCGTGGATATGCAGATCGCACTTTTTCAGCCGCTCGGGGTCGATGCCATACTCTGCCGCATGGACGCGGGCGTAGGTAACGGCCAGCTGGGCGCTCTCCTTCATCACGTCGCCCAGCGAGCCGGTAACGGTGATCTTGCCGCTGCCGTTGTCGATGGCCTGCACCTCAATGGGCAGGGTCTCACCGCCGATGCTGGTCCATGCCAGACCATTGGCGATGCCGATGGCATTGGTACGGTTGAGGAACTCCGGCTTTACAAGGCGGGGCCCCAGCAGCTTTTCCAGCATAGTGCCGGTGACGGCAACGCTCTCAGCTTCGCCGGAAGCGATCTTCCGCGCACACTTGCGCAGCACACTGGTGATGGTGCGCTCCAGGTTGCGGACGCCCGCCTCGCGGGTGTAGCCATCAATGATGCCGTACAGCGCACTCTGGGAGAAGGTGACTTTGCCGGACAGACCGTTGGCCTCCAATTGCTTTGGCACCAGATGCTTCTTGGCAATGTTATATTTTTCCACCCGGGTATAGCTGGGCAGCTCGATGACATCCATACGGTCGCGCAGAGGGCCCGGAATGGCGCTCAGGTCGTTGGCCGTGGTAATGAAGAGCACATGGCTCAGGTCAAAGGGCATATCAATGAAATGATCGTTGAAGGTGGCATTCTGCTCCGGGTCCAGCGCTTCCAGCAGAGCGGCGGCCGGGTCGCCCCGGAAATCACCCGCCAGCTTGTCGATCTCGTCCAGCAGCATCAGGGGGTTGGAGCTCTTGGCAGAGATCATTGCCGTGATGATCTTGCCGGGCATGGCTCCGATGTAGGTGCGGCGGTGTCCGCGGATCTCCGCCTCATCCCGCACGCCGCCCAGGCTCAGCCGGACGTATTTGCGGTTCAGGCTTTCGGCGATGGAGCGTGCAATGCTGGTCTTGCCCACACCCGGAGGGCCCACCAGGCAGATGATCTGGCCCTTGACGTCCGGGGCCAGCTTGCGGACAGCCAAAACCTCCAGAATGCGGTCTTTCACCTTTTTCAGGCCGTAGTGGTCACGGTCCAGGATGCGCTGGGCCTTGGCGATATCGAGGTCGTCCTCGGTGAAGGTGTTCCAGGGCAGATCGAGGCAGGTATCCAGATAGGTGCGGATGACCGTCCCCTCCTGGTTGCTGCCCTGCATCTTGGCCAGACGGTCCACTTCCTTCAGCAGCTTTTTCTCCCGCTCCTCGTCCAGGTGCAGTGCCGTGATCTTGCGGCGGTACTCCTCCGCTTCGGCGGTGGTATCGTCGTCCTCTCCCAGTTCTTCGCTGATCATGTGCAGCTGCTCGTGGAGGTAGTAGTCGCGCTGGTTTTTGTCCATCGCTTCGTCCACTTTCTGGGCGATCTCCTTGTCGATCTCCATCATCCGGCGCTCACGGTGCATCTTCTCGATCAGCAGCCGCAGGCGGCCCATCAGGGTGCCTTCGTCCAGAATGGCCTGTTTGTCCTCAAAGCGGAAGAGGAGGTTGGCCGGGATGTACTCTGCAAGGAAGGCGGGGTCGTTGCTGGTGGTGATGTTGAACACCACATCCTTGCCCAGGCGCGGGTTGAGGGCCAGCAGCTTATCAAAGCTCTGCTTTACGTTCCGCACCAGCACATCCCGCTCGGGCTCTTCTTCGGGCTTGGCGGGGCGCACCGGGGCCGGGCGAACCGAGGCCAGCAGAAAGCTGCCGTCGTTGTCCAGGCTCGTCAGCTTGGCGCGGTACTTGCCCTCCACAAGGATGCGGACAAGGTCGTCCGACACCCGCATCACCTGCTTGATCTCGGCCACGACACCGTAGGTGTACAGATCCGAAGCACCCGGGTCTTCCACTTTCATCTCCTTTTGGGCGACGAGGAAGACATCGGAGTTATTGCTCATGGCCCACTCCACGGCGGCGATGCTCTTTTCACGGCCCACCTCAAAATGGAGCAGATTGTTGGGGAACACCACCAGCCCGCGCAGGGCGATGGCGGGAAGATGGAGCATATTCCGCTCCACCTTGATGGTCACTTTTTCAGACATATTGCAAACCTCCCAGCCGCCCGGGGGAGCGCGCGTCGCTCCAAAACAGGGCAGCTTTTTTGTAGGGTATCTTTTTCTGGATTCATTCTATTATAACGGAAAACCATGGTGCTTGCAACCGAAACCGGGTCTAGCCCCGTTTTTCGCGGGTGTTGTAGCCAAGCCGCCCCAGCGCGGGCAGGATGGCCCGGAGCGTTACGGACGTCAGCGCGCCCATCACAAGGCCCAGCACCAGCATCACCGGCGCGTAATAGAGCGACATGGCCGAGGAGAGCACCACGCTGGCTCCCAGCAGCTGGCCGATGTTGTGGGCCAGTGCTCCGCACACCGAGAGGATATACCAGGTCGGCCGCACCGGGAAATGGTAATACAGCACCCACATCACCAAAAGGGATAGCAAACCGCCGCACAGGGAGAGAAAGCCTGCCGTCCACCCCGAGACGAGGAAGTCGAAAAAGGCTTTCAGCACATCCAGCACCAGCGCCTGCCTTGCCCCCATGAAGAACAGGGCGTACATGACCACGATGTTGGCAAGCCCCAGCTTCATACCCGGCAAAAGCCCCGGGATGACCAGGCTGCCCTCCACAAAAGAGAGGGCCATTGCCAGCGCGAACAACAGGCCCGAAAGGGCGATGTGGTGCGCTTTGCTGTTTTGGTGCGGCTGTTTTGCCATGGCTCTTCCCTCTTTTCCGTATTTGTTTGATCGCTTGGTTTATTCGTCGGCACTTGCCTGCTCGTACTGCTCCTGCTCTTCCATGGCGGCTTCCCAGGCAGCAAACAGTTCTTCCTGATGGAAGCGCAGGTCGGAGAGCTCGTCGCTCTTCTGGCGGAGCAGCTGGGGGTCGTTGTACACTTCCGGGGAGTTGATCTCGTTGTCCAGCTCCACTTCCCGGGCCCCGCAGGCCTCCATCTCGTCCTCGCAGGCCTTGATCTTGGCCCGCAGCTCGGCGCGGCGGCGGCGCTGCTCCTTGCCATAGCCCGGTTTGGCAGGCTCTGCGCTCTTTTCCACCGCCGGTGCGGGGGCAGAGCGGCCCATCAGAGCGTCGTAGCTGGGGTAGAGCGTGGCCTTGCCGTCTTCGAGATAAAGGATCGGGCAGGCCAGACTGTTCATCAGATGGCGGTCGTGGGTGACCATCAGCAGCGTACCCGTGTAGGCAGCGAGCGCCTCCGTCAGGTTCTCGCGGGTGTAGATATCCAAGTGGTTGGTGGGCTCGTCCAGAAACAGCAGATTGGGCCGTTCCAGCACGATCTCTGCAAAGCGCAGGCGGGCCAGCTCGCCGCCGGAAAGTGCCTCGCAGGGCTTGAACACCGTCTCGCCCCGGAAGCCAAGCTTTGCCAGATGGCTGCGGACCTCCAGCTCGGTCATACGGGGATACTTGTTCCAGATGACGTCGATGACCCGTCCCGCCCCCAGACGGTTCTGCTGCTGGGCAAAGATGCTGGGCCGCGCGCCGGTACCAAGGCGGACCATGCCGCCGGAGGGGCGGCGCTTGCCATCCAGCACCTGCATCAGCGTGGATTTGCCCGCACCGTTGGGGCCTGCGATGATGAGCCGCTGACCCCGGCAGACGGTGTAGGTAAAGGGCTCCAGCAGCGTGCGGTCGCCGATCTTAATGGTCAGGTTCTTCATCAGCACCAGCTCATTCCAGGGTTCCACGTCGTACTCGAAGCGGAATTTGAGCTGGTTGGTCTCATCCTTGGGTGCCTCGGTGATCTCCAGCTTTTCCAGCTGCCTGCGGCGGCTCTGGGCCATTTTGGTCGTGGAGGCGCGCACAAGGTTGCGGTCCACATAATCCTGCAGCTTTTCGGCCAGCGCCACATCGGCGTCGTGCTGCTTCTGGCGCAGCGCGTCAGCGGCCTCCTTCTGGGGCAGATAGGCCGAGAAATTGCCCTTGTAGGTGGTCATGGTCTGGAAGGAGACCTCCCAGATCTTGGTACAGACATTATCGAGGAAGTAGCGGTCGTGGCTGACCACCAGCACCGCCCCGGAGTAGCCCTTGAGGTAATTTTCCAGCCACTCCATGGTCGCAAAATCCAGGTGGTTGGTGGGCTCGTCCAGGATCAGGACATCCGGCTTTTCCAGCAGCAGCTTTGCCAGCCGCAGCCGGGTCAGCTCGCCGCCCGAGAGGACGCCCACATTCTTCTCCCAGGTGTTCTGGGGGAAGCCCATGCCGGACAGCACCTTTTTGATGTTGACATCCATATTGTAGCCGTCGGCCGCGTCGATGACATTCTGCAAATCATCGTGCTGCTCCAGCAGTGCGGCGTCGTCGGGCGCTGCGGCCATTTTGCGTTCCAGGATCTGCATCTGCGCCATGGCATCCAGCACCGGCGCAAAGGTGGAGCGCATCTCACCGTAAATATCCAGCGTTGCATCGAGCTTCGCGTTCTGTTCCAGATACCCCAGCGTCACGCCATGGGTCACACTGAACTCGCCGTCGTAATCGGTATATTCGCTGGTCAATATCTTCAGCAGGGTGGTCTTGCCCGCACCGTTTTGGCCAACGATGCCAATGCGGTCTTCTTTTTCCACGCTGGCGGTCACATCGTGCAGCACGACCTTTTCGCCAAAGGTCTTTCCCAGTTTTTCCAGATGAATCAGCATACGTATTCTCTATCCATTCTCTTACAGCTGGTGGCGGCGGTGCTTCTGGCCCACATTGGCCAGTTCTTCCGGCTCCATCACCAGCGGGTACAGCTCTTCGAGGTCTGCGATCTCGTAGGTGGGGCAGACCTTGCCGGGGTTTTCAGCATGGCTGGGGTTGAACCAGCAGGTATCCAGCCCGGCGTTGATGCCCCCCTGAATGTCGCTGGTCAGGCTGTCGCCCACCACCAGAACGTGCTCCCGGTTCTCGACGCCCAGGCTCCGCAGGGCCGTATCAAAAATTTTGCGGTTGGGCTTCTCGGCGTCCAGCTTCTCGGAAATAAAAACATCCTCCAGGAAGGGGGCCAGGCCGGATTCCGCCACACGGCGGCTCTGCACCCGCTCAAAGCCATTGGTCACGATGGCCAGCGTTGCCACCTCGGCCAGCTCGCTCATCACATCCAGCACATTGGCGGCCATCAGGTCCGGGTGGGTGGAAAGGCGGTCGAGATAGAAGCGGTTCATTTCGGCCCCGTTGCCCGCCGCATCAATGGCCTTGAGGAAGCGGGTGAACCGTTCGCTCATCAGCTTCTCGCGCCGGATCTGGCCTTTTTCCAGCTGCTTCCACAGCTCGCTGTTGATGGTGCGGTAGGTCTGCACCGTCTCGGCATCGGGCTCGATGCCGTAGTTCACCAGCGTTTCGGCCAGCGCCTTGTTCTCTGCTGCATCAAAGTTCAGCAGCGTATTGTCCGCGTCAAACAGGACGCAATAGTATTTTGCCATAACGTACTCCCCTCTTTTGGTAACAGCGAGAAGCCAGCCCCGCCCGGCAGAGCTGGCTTCCGCATTTTTGGTTCATTCCTGGGTGATCTCGTAACCGCTGGCGTCCGTCTGCGCAGGGTCGTTATCCGCGCAGCGGGCGCCGGTGTCGCCGCAGGCTTTTGCAATGCACTTTTGCATCTGCTCCTCGGTGGCACCGTTTTCGATGTTCTCCCAGTCCATTTCGTAATAGTCCACATTGCCGTCGGTCACGTCTTCCGCGCCCGGCAGACCCGGAACGTTTCGTGTTTCATCGAGCATGGGCTCGCCTCCTCTCCGCCCAGCCTATGCGGCGGAAGGCGGAAAGGTTTGCACCTTACGCTGCCGTGCTCGGCGCATCCTTACTGGCAGAAGCTTCCGTGGAAGTGGAGGCAGACGCTGCGTCATTCTCCGAGGAAGAAGCACTCTCTGCTTTGGATTCCGTCTTCGATTCGCTCTTGGACTCGCTGGAGGATTCTGCCTTGCTCTCGCCGGAAGACTCGCTGTGCGAGGAAGAAGAAGCCGTCGATCCGCTGGCGGACGCGCTGTGGCTCTCGCTGGATGCGCTGGACGAAGAAGAACTGCCCGAAGAGCTGCTGCCCTCGGATGTACTGCCGGAGGAAGCGGCAGGCTTCGACTCCGATGCGGAAACATTGCTGACGGAGATGGTCAGCGTATTGCTGCTGACGGTGGTGCCGTTGTAGACGATGGCGGCGTGGATCTTATAGGAGCCGCTCGCCATAGATTCATCCACCTTGACGGTGATGCTGGTCATACCGGCAGCGGCTTTGATCTCCTCGCCGTTGGCATACCAGTGCAGATGCTCCGCGCTGGCGTACTTGCCGCTGAGGCTTGCCTTAAAGGTGAAGGCGCTGCCGATGGTGGCGTGGCCCTCGGCGCTGATCTTGACCGACGCTTCGCCGAAGATGGCGGTAACATCGAGGTTCTGCTTGAAATTCGTATCCGTACGGGTCTTGCTGGTCTCACCGTCGCTCCACTTGACAAAGACGTGGCCTTCGGCGGGCACTGCCGTCACGGTGATGGATTTGGCAGGGTCGTTTACCGAATAGCTCACCGAGTTGTTGCCCGTGCTGTCGCCGGTGCTCAGGGTGCCGCCGCCGCTCTTTTCTACCCGATAGTGTGCCTCGTACTTTGCTTCCTGCGCCGTTGAGCTGCTGGAAGATTCGGAGCTGGCGCTGGATGCCGGGCTCTCGCTGGAAGAGGGTGCCTCACTGGTGGATTCGCTCAGGCTGGCGCTCTCGCTCACAGACTCCGAGCTGGGGGCCGCCACGGCAGAGCTGGGGTTGGAGACATACTCCATGGTGCGGGTGGGGATGTTGTTGGTGTCCGGGCGGCGGTCATCCGTCTGGTAGGCGTGGGTGCGCAGGTAGCTCAGCGCTGCCTTGAGGCCCGCCCCCTTGAGATGGATGTCACCCTCGGTGTAATAATCGGGGTTGCCGTAGCCATTGGCCCCCTTGAGGGCCTCGGCAGTGTTCAGGAACTTTACGCCCAGCTGCTCGCACATATTCAGCAGCGCCATATTGAAGTCATCGATCTTTTTCTGATCCATGTGGGGATAGTTGGAGTGGTTTTCCGGGATGGGAGGCACCGTGTTCACAATGATGTCGGTATAGGGGTAGCTTGCCTGGATGGCCTGCACCAGTGCGGTGTAATTGGCAATGAAATCCTCCACCGCCATGCCGGTGTCGTTGGTGCCGAAGGTCATCACCACCCGGCGAGGCTTCATCATGGCCACAGCCTGCGGGATGGTATAATGGCTGCTGTCCTTCTTAAAGGTCACAATGCCCTCGTTCAGTGCCGCCTGCGTGCCGATGCCCTCTTTTGCGCAGAACTGCTGCAGCGAGATCAGGCCGTTGTTGTACAGGCGGACGGTGTTGGAATCGCCCAAAAAGAGGGTGCTGTCCTGATACTCCGCGCCTGCGTCGCCCGTCTCGGCCAGGAGGGCGGACGAGGTGTTGTCGATCTGATAATGCTCCGAAAGGTTTTCTCCGGCGCTGCCGCTGTCGGCGGGCGTCTCCGTGGATGCAGCCGAGTCTGCGGGGCCCGCTGCTTTTTTCTTGAGCAGCGTCAGGGTAATGCTGGCCGTCAGCAATGCCGCCAGCACGCAGATGACGCAGACCAATACCGCCTGCTTCTGCATGGGGCTCATGGATTCTTTTTCCGAATGTGTATTCCGATTCATATTGTTTTCCACCTGCTTGTCAAAATTCCGCCGTGCCGAGCAGCTTATCCGTCAGCTCTTTGCAGCTTTCCACCAGCAGCTTCGGGTGGAAGGGCTCCAGCTCTTCCCGGCTGCCATAGCCGTACAGCACACCGGCTGCATCCAGCCCGCAATTGGCTGCCCCCTGCATATCGTCGCTGCGGTCGCCCACCATCAGCACCCGCTTGCCCTGCAGGGCCGGCTGGCTGAGGACATGGCGAATCACATCGGTCTTGGTGTCGCGGCTCTCATCCATCGATGCACCGCCGACGAAGGCAAAGTATCCGGCAATGCCCTGCTCTTCGAGCATGGGCGTCACCACCTCCGTCGGCTTGCAGGTAGCGGTGCAGAGGGTGAACCCTGCATCCTTCAGGCGGCACAGCATTTCCGGCACACCGGGGTAAACGCCGCCCTCGTGGCTGCCTTTTTCGTGATAGATCATCCGATAGCGCTCCGTCGCCTCTTCGATCTTCGCCGGGTCGGAAAAATGCTCGGCAAAGCTCTTGCGCAGCGGCGGGCCAATATACCGCCGAAGGTTCACGTTGGTCACATCCACGCCCATATCGCGGAAGACCGTTTCCAATGTATTCAGAATGCCGGGGGCGGAATCAATGAGTGTTCCGTCCACGTCGAACAAGATCGCGTCGTAGTGCGGCAAGGTCGTTTCCCCTTTCTCTCACTTTGATATACACACCTTATAGTATAGCACAGATTTTCTTTATCAGCAATTCCAACAAATCGTTTTTTCAGTTTTTATGCATTTTGAAAGCAAAAAAGCGCCCGCCCAGGCGTCCAGTCCCGGGCGGGTGCAGCATTTTTTCCTGTTTATTCGGCCGCAGCGGGGGTGGTTTCCCCGGTGGAGGGGTAATAGAGGTTGTTGGAGATGAACTCCAGCTTCTCCTTGAGCACCAACTCCAGATTTGCCACGGCATGGACCATGTTGGTGGCCGAGTCGTTCACTTCCAGCAGCTTGCACAGGTCCAGCTCTTCCATGGACATGGCAGCCTTCATCTTCTGGCTCTCCGCGCAGAGGATATGGCTCAGGGCCGACTCCTGCAGGGCGATGCTTTCCAGCAGATCGACCACGGCCTGGTCGAGGGACACCCGGGGCAGAGCCGGGCATTCGAGGGTGGTGGGACAATTGATAACAGCCATAGAACGTTTCATCCTTTCTTTCTATAAAAGGTAGAGCCGCGCATACAGCGCACCCCATTCTATGTTCTGTCCGGCCGAATGTGTCTCTTGCCTTATTGGGTCTTTTGTGTCTTCTCGATGACGTCCCGGTAGCCGCCGGAGCCATACTGGATGCAGCGGTTGATCCGGCTGATGGTCGCGGTGCTGATCTCCACCGCCTTCACGATCTGGTCGTAGGTGCTGCCGCCCAGCAAGAGCTTAGCCGCCTCCAGCCGCTGAGCCATATCGGAGATCTCCTTCACGGTGCACAGGTCCTCAAAAAAGTTGTAGCACTCCTCCCGTGTCTCCAGGCTGAGGATGGCATCAAAGAGCGCGTCCGTCGTAGGGTTTCTTCTGGGATTTTTTTCAGCCATAGGGCCCTCCTTTGCGGCAAAGCGGGTTGCAGCGTCGCCGTTTCATTTTGTTCTCTACCACTTTAGCACTGGAAAGTGCAAAAGTCAAGAGTCCTGCCCTTCTTTTTCCTGTTTTTCGTTGGATTCATCTTACGAGGTGTAGAGTTTTATTCATCTCACCTTTGAACAAAAATCGCCCAAAAAATTTCCGGTTCCGCTTACGAAAAATGGCATTGTCTCCTAACTTGCATAAAAAATATTGACAAATTATGAAATGAGGCTTAAATTAGACACGATCTTTTCCCCTTCTGGTTTTCCAGAAAAGATTTGGCAGGCATGCCCTGCCGAAGGGTATAAGAGGGCATTCAGAGAAAAGGAAAGAGGTAACGAGAAAAATGAACACCTTGGTCATCGTTTTGATCGCAGCCGTGTGTCTGTTGGGCGCTTACACGCTCTACGGCCGCTGGCTGGCGAACAAATGGGGCATCGACCCCAATGCCAAAACCCCCGCTGTCGTCCATGAGGACGGCCGCGACTATGTTCCCACCAATGGTTGGACCGTGTTTGCACACCAGTTCAGCTCCATTGCAGGTGCCGGCCCTGTCACCGGCGCCATTCAGGCTGCCGCATTCGGCTGGCTGCCCGTCCTGCTGTGGGTCCTGATCGGCGGCATCTTCTTCGGTGCTGTCACCGACTTCGGCGCTCTGTATGCTTCCGTTAAGAATGACGGCAAGAGCATGGGCATGCTGATCG
>ERZ1026860.1641-NODE-1641-length-10936-cov-20.131330_pt1 | contig 10936 bp, 7 predicted proteins | sample MGYA00380160_ERZ1026860 | MGnify/ENA primary metagenome ERZ1026860 (study PRJEB33269, sample SAMEA4719796) | human gut metagenome | biome: human-associated habitat; feature: organic feature; material: feces | place: Cameroon | collected 2013-10 ... | reverse complement strand
CTGGTGCTTTTGTATGTGGAGGCAGAGCTGGGGCATATATGGATGGAGGACAGCCGCAGGCTGGCGCTCAGTGCTGCGCCGCTGGCGCTGCTTTTGCTGGCGCTGCTGACGGCGCGGGACGAAAACGGCTTCTGCTATCTGGACGCGGAGGGGCTGCGGGGCAGCACCCTGTTCTGGGGGTCGAAGCTGGTGGGGCTGCTCTATCTGGCAGCTGCTTTTCTCCGTTGCAGCTGGACGCTGAGCCACTGGAAGCAGGAAACACCCAAAGAGGAACTGAAAACCCTGCTGCTGCTTGCGCTTGCGCCGGCGGCAGGCTTTTTGCTGCAAGGCTGGCTGCCCGGGCGTGGGCTGCTGTGCTGCGGCATTACGCTGGGGCTGGTGTGCGTGTATGTGCTGGTGTTGCAGACCAAGTTCACAGTGGACACCCTGACCGGTGTCAGCAACCGCATCGTGGCGCTGCGCTATCTGGAAAGCGAGCTGCCCTATTACCGCCGCCATCCCAACCGCTCGCTGCATTTCCTCATGATGGACATGGACCACTTCAAGCACATCAACGATGAATACGGCCACTTGGAGGGGGACGCCGCGCTGGTGCTGCTGGCGGGCATTTTGAAAAAAGTGTGCGCCAACTATAACGGCGTGCTGGCGCGCTACGGCGGCGATGAATTTTGCATCGCCTGCGGCTGTAACAGCGTGGAGGTGCGCACCCTGATCGCCTCCATCCAGCGGGAGCTGGATGCCGCCAACGCCGCCTCCGGCAAGCCCTACCAGATCGAGATCAGCATCGGCTGCGCCCGCCTTGAGCCGGACATTGCCACCGTGCACGACCTGATCGATAAGGCCGATCAGGAGATGTACCACCTCAAGACCCGCAAGCGCGGCACAACCCCCGCAGAGAAACAGGGCTGAACGGTTTTGAACTTACTGTAACGCTATAAATGCCGTTTGCCTTTACGACCTTTCCCGTGAAAAATGCAATACCGGAGCGTCCGCAGACGCTCCGGTATTGCTCTATATAAAAATATTTTTTCCGCTGAAGATGGCCAAAGCAAAGCGGCGGCCATTCAAAATCGTCCGGCCTTGCGCTTTCTATCGCAAGTCAAGAAATTAGTGCAGCATTCAAACGGCATATTTGCGATATGCAATTCAACGTTGTTGCTGTTGCATTAAAAAGTTGAATTGCAATAAACGTTTTTTACCCTTCTGCCCTTGCATCCCGGGGTGGAACGCGGTATTCTTATAGAATAGACCGGAACCGCGACAGCACAGGGGGAGGGAGACCACATGGACGCACAGGAGATCCGCGCATTGCTGGGCAAAAGCATCTTTGAGCGGGCACAGAAGTACCGCAAGCGCATCCTGCAAAGCAGCTGCACCACCAACGAGGACGGGGTGCGGCACCTGACAGCGCTGGTGCAGGGCAGCGGGCCGGACTGCTATTATACGCAGGTCTGGCTGCGGGAAAACGGCAGCTTTGTCAGCGCCTCCTGCGACTGCCCCTATAACCAGAACGGCGACGGCACCTACTGCAAGCATATCGGCGCGCTGCTATTGCAGGACGCGGAAAAGAACCCGCCTGCCCCGGATGCTCCGGCAAAGAAACTGGAGAGCATCCCCGGGGTGCAGCGGGGCGTGGCAGGCTTGAGCACCGAACCCCGCAAGGATAGTTACAGTGCCGGGCTGGATATGCTGTTTGGCCGCAAGTGGCGGGGCGAAGAGCCGGAGACCGATTACGCAGCCCAACTGCTGCTGAAGCGCTACCAGCGGGAGGATGCCCAGCAGCAGCCCCAGCCCGCCGCCCAGCGCACCGGCTTTGCCCTGCTGGAGCCGGAGCTTACGGTGAACAACGACCGTGTCTGGCTGCGGCTGCGGGTCTCGGACGGCATCGGCGGGCGGCAATATCTGATAAAAAGCATCCCGCATTTTCTGGATGCGATCGAGCGGGGCGAAAGCGTCAGTTACGGTAAATCGCTGGCGTTTGTGCACCGGTGGGACGCTTTTGCCCCGGATGCACAGCAATTGCTGCGGCTGCTGCGCCGTCAGGTGAGCGCCCGGCAGGAATTTGAATCCGAGGGCACGGTGCGCTCCGCTTGGGAGAAAGGCCCGGCGGGCGGTCTGCCGCTGACCGGCGAAGGCTTAGATGCCCTTGTGGAGCTTTACGCCGCCGAGGGCGTTGTGGGCGGCTATACCCTTAAAGAGGGTCTGCCGGTCATCAGCCTGAAGGTGGAGCGCCGCAAAGGCGGCGTGCAGCTGAGCTGTACCCCGGCGCTCAGCGGGGTGCAGGGGTTGGACTATGCCTATCTGCTGGGCGAAACCACCCTCTGGCGGATGCAGCGGGAGGAGTGCCGCCGGGTGTTGCCGGTGCTGGAGACCTTTGGCGGGCGCAGTTTGTTCTTTACCAGCGCGGACGCCGCCGCATTTTGCAGCTATGTGCTGCCGGAACTGGGCAACCGGGTCAACATCGTGGACCCTGACCGGCTGCTGCTGAACCAGATCCCGCTGGAACCGGTGGTGCAGTTTTATCTGGATGCAGACCGGGGGCTTACCGTCACGGCGTACCCGGTCTTTCTCTACGGCGAGGACAGGGTAGCCCCCGGCGAGCCGGTGCCGCCGGATCTTTTGCGGGATGCCCGCACCGAGAACCGGGCAAAGCGGCTGCTGGAAACCTATCTGGAACCCCAGCCCGGCAAGCCCGGACATTACAGCATTTCCGGGGAGGAGGCGCTTTTCCAGCTGTTGGAAGAGGGCATTCCCGCCCTGCTGGCTATGGGCGAGGTGTACCAGACCGATGCTTTCCGCAATTTGCAGGCCGCCCCGCCCAAGATCTCGGTAGGGGTGTCGGTGCACGGCAGCGTGCTGGACTTGGAAGTGGACACTGGCGCGTTCCCGGTGGAGGAGCTGCGGGAGCTTTTGCAGTCCCTCCACCAGAAAAAACGCTACCACCGCCTGCGGGACGGCAGTCTGCTGCGGCTGGACGACAGTCTGGAAGGGCTGGACGAATTGAACGACACGCTGGAACTTTCCGGCGCAAAGCTGAAGGACGGTCACGCCGCCCTGCCGCTCTACCGTGCTCCCACGCTGGACTGGGCACTTTCAGGGCAGAACGGCCTGCGGTTCGACCGGGACGATGCCTTCCGGCGCATCAGCCGCAGCTTCCATGCGGTGCGGGACAGCGAATATACCCCGCCGCTCTCCCTGCAAAAGACCCTGCGCAAATACCAGCGGGACGGCTACCGCTGGCTGCGCACGCTGGACGGCTACGGCATGGGCGGCATTCTGGCCGATGATATGGGTCTGGGCAAGACCGTGCAGGTGCTCAGCTACCTGCTGGCGATGAAGGAGGGCGGGCAACACCTGCCCAGTCTCATCGTCTGCCCGGCGTCGCTGGTACTGAACTGGCAGGAGGAATGCCAGAAGTTCACCCCGCAGCTGCAAAGCGTAGCCATGGACGGCGATGCTGCCCACCGCGCAGCGCTGGTCGATGGGTGGGCACAGGCGGATCTCGTCATCACCAGCTACGACCTGCTGCGCCGGGACGAAAAACTGTATGCCGGGCAAAGCTTCTACGCCTGCATTCTGGACGAAGCGCAGGCCATCAAGAACCACACCACCCAGAAATACAAGGCGGTGTGCCGGGTGAACAGCCGGGTGCGCTTTGCCCTGACCGGCACCCCGGTGGAGAACCGCTTGGGCGAATTGTGGAGCATCTTCTCCTTTTTGATGCCGGGGTATCTGCCCCCTTACAAGACCTTCTGCGCCCGGTTTGAAAAGCCCATCGTGCAGGACGAGGATGCCAACGCCGTGCGGCGGCTGAACCAGTTCACCGGGCCGTTTATCCTGCGGCGCATGAAGTCCGAGGTCCTGCGGGAGCTGCCGCCCAAAACCGAGAATCTGCGCCGCGTTGAGCTGGAGAACGAGCAGCGCAAGCTGTATCTGGCGGCGGTGGTGGACGCGCGCGAAAAGCTGCGGGCGGCAAAGCCGGAGGACAAGATGACCGTGTTTGCCGTGCTGATGCGGCTGCGGGAGATCTGCTGCGACCCGCGCCTTGTGGCAGACAACTGGACCGGCAGCAGCGCCAAGCTGGAAGCCTGTCTGGAGCTTGTCACCGAGGCGGTGGCGGGCGGGCACCGCATTCTGCTGTTCAGTCAGTTCACCTCCATGCTGGAGCTGCTGGCAAAGCGGCTGGACGAAGCCGGGGTGAGCCACTTCACCCTGCAAGGCTCTACCCCGAAGCCCGTGCGTGCCGAGCAGGTGCGCCGGTTCAATCAGGGCGAGGCAGACGTCTTTCTCATCTCGCTGCGGGCGGGCGGCACGGGCCTCAACCTGACCGCCGCCGACATCGTCATCCACTACGACCCGTGGTGGAACCTTGCCGCGCAGAATCAGGCCACCGACCGCGCCTACCGCATCGGTCAGCGCAACCCGGTGCAGGTGTACCGGCTGATCGCGCAGGACACCATTGAGGAAAAGATCGTGGAGCTGCAACAGGCCAAGCAATCGCTGGCCGACACCGTTACCGGCGGGGCAGACGGCGCGATTTTGTCTATGAACCCCGAACAGCTGTTGCAGCTGTTGGGAGAAGAAGCATAAAGGAGTGTATCTATCATGAAGGTTTGGGATCTGCATTGCGATACCCTGTTAGAACTGCGCCGCGCCGAAAAGGCGGGCGCACCCAAAAGTTTTTTGCACAACGATCTGCATATCGACCTTGAAAAATTGCAGCAGGGGGATTATCTGCTGCAATGCTTTGCGGCTTATGTGGATCTGGCCGACCCCGCCCCCGGGGCCGACCCGCTGGTGAGCGTGCTGGAGGAGATCGACATCTTCAAGCGGCTCATGGCGGCTTACCCGGAAAAAATCGCCCCGGTGTACACCGCCGCCGACCTTGAGCGCAACCGCGCCGAGGGCAAACTCAGCGCCATGCTGACGGTGGAAGAGGGCGGCTGCTGCAAGGGCAGTCTGGGCGTGCTGCGGCGGCTGCATGAACTGGGCGTGCGTATGATGACCCTGACGTGGAACTATCCCAACGAGCTGGCAGCCCCCAACGCAAACCCCGGCGGGCCGCTGGTGGCCAACACCGAGACCGGCCTGACCGAGCGGGGCTTTGCCTTTTTGGAGGAGATGGAAAAGCTGCACATCACCGCAGACGTGAGCCACCTTTCGGATAAGGGCTTCTGGGACATTGCAAACCACAGCACCCGTCCTTTTGCGGCAAGCCACTCCAACTGCCGTGCCCTGTCGCCCCACAACCGCAACCTGACCGATGAGATGATCCGCGCATTGGCAGAAAAAGGCGGCATTGCGGGGCTGAACTACTGCGCTTCCTTTGTGGACGCAGACTCGGCACACCCGAAGCTTTGCCGCAGCACGGTGGAGCGGCTGGCAAAGCACGCGGCACACTTCAAGCAGGTGGGCGGCATTGAGGTCATCAGCCTTGGCAGCGACTTTGACGGCATCGGCGGCCAGCACGAGCTGGAAACGGCGGCAGATATGCCGCTGCTGGCCGAGGCACTGCGCCGCGAGGGCTTTACCGAGGACGAGGTGGAGGCCATTTTCTGGCGCAACGCCTACCGCTTCTTTAAAAACAACCTGTAATAACCTGAAAAAATGCAAAAAAATGCCCGGAGATACCCCTGCGCTGCGCGGGTATCCCGGGCTGTGTATTGCCCTGCGAGGGGAGGTTTTATATGGTCTGAGGCGCGCGTCCCCTGAAAAAGAACAAACGACTTGGAAAGATAAGAGGAATTATAACAATGGGTATCACGATCTCGCCGTGGATGATGGCGTTTCTCATTCTGATGACCGGCTTTGCAGGCTTTGTGGATTCGGCAGCCGGCGGCGGCGGACTGATTAGCCTGCCGGCCTATCTGTTCGCCGGGCTGCCGCCCCACTACACCTATGCCACCAACAAGTTCAGCGCCGCCTGCGGCACCACCTTTGCCACGGCAAACTTTTTCAAAAGCGGTGCCATAAACGTGAAGGTGGGCGTCCTTGCAGCCATCGGCAGCTTTGCGGGCAGTGCGCTGGGCGCGCACATCGTGCTGCTGCTCAGTGACGAGATGCTGCGTACCATGATGTTCATCATCCTGCCGGTGGCAGCGGTCATCATTCTGTGGCAGCGCAACTTGCCGGACGAGAACCGGGACGACGGCACGCTGGACCTGAAAAAGATCCTGCTGGCGCTGGCCATCGGCTTTGGCATCGGCCTGTACGATGGCATCGTGGGCCCGGGCACCGGCACCTTTGCCATCATTGCCTTTACCACCCTGATGGGCTTTGACCTGCGCACCGCCAACGGCAACGGCAAGGTGCTCAATCTGGCCAGCAACTACGCCAGTCTGTTCACCTACCTGATGAACGGTCTGGTGGTGTTCCACATCGGCATCCCCTGTGCCATCAGCAACATTCTGGGCAACCTGCTGGGCTCTCACTTCGCTCTGAAAAAGGGCGCTCGCTTCATCCGCCCCATGATGCTGGTGGTGCTGGTTCTGCTGCTGGGCAAGCTCATCTCGGACGCGGTGCTGTAAGAGACAAACTGAACTCCCCCAGTCGCCTACGGCGACAGCCCCCTCGGAGATGGGGCCTTTGGCATAACGGTACAGTTTCCGGCTAAAGTGCAAAGTTCGCGGACGCGCCAGAGGCTCCCTCCCAGAGGGAGCTGTCAAAACCGTCAGGTTTTGACTGAGGGAGTTTGCACCCCCTACAAAAAACAAAGTCGGGCAGCCCGCAGGCTGTCCGACTTGTTTTTGCTATAAATAGGTTTTATTCCAGCACCAGCTCTTTATCAAAGAACGCGATGCCGAAGGCACCGGGGCCGGTGTGGGTGCCGATGACGCAGCCGATCTGGCGCACCAGCGGTGCGTCCAGATGCAGGTTGTCCTGCAAATAGGTCAAAAGCGGCTGCAGCTCCCGGGGGTTGGCGGTGTAGCCAAGCAGCGGGGTGTAGTCCGGGTGGATGCCGCCCATCTCGTCGATCTTTTTGAACAGCGCCACATACACGCCGGGCAGACCGCGTGCCTTACCGGCCAGCGCCACCTTGCCCTCCAGAACGGCGAGGATGGGCTTGATGCCCAGCATACCGCCCGCCACAGCAGCGGCAGCGGACAGCCTGCCGCCCTTGCGCAGGTACTTCAAATCGTCCACGGCAGCCACCAGATGCAGGTGTTGCTTGGCCTTTTCCAGATCGGCAGCGATCTGGGTGATCGTTTTGCCAGCGTCCCGCAGCTGCACAGCCAGCCGCACCAGCAAAGACTGTCCCAGACAGACGTTCTCGGTGTTCACGAACACCACATTGTCCACGTTGGCAAGGTCGGCAGCAAGTCTGGCGCACTGACCGGTGCCGGAGAGTGCATCGGACAAAAAGATGCCCAGCACTTCGTCCCCGGCGGCAGCAGCGTCCAGATACAGCCGCTCGAACTGCTCCGGGCTGGGCTGGCTGGTGGTGGGCAGCTTGCGGCAGGCTGCCAGGTGGGTATAGTATTCGCTGGGGGTCATGTCGATGCCGTCCCGCAGGACGGTGCCGTCCTCCAGCGTCACGTTCAGGGGGATCACGGTCACGCCCAACTGCTGCGCCTCGGCGGGCAGGATGTCGCACGCGGAATCGGTGAGGATACGGATCATAATAATACCTCCGGTCTACCGGTAAAATACAGTATACGCAACGTTTTCATTAAAAAGGTTGGAAATTATTATACCACCATTTAGGGCGATATGTCAATAATTTGCATAAATTTGCCGCGACAGAACGCCGAAACCTTGCGCACCCGGCGGCAGATATGGTACTATAACCGGGAACGAACCATAGCAGGAGGAGACCGACCATGCACAAGCTGAACCCCCGCACCGCCGCACTGCTTTCGGCCTTTGGCTGGGCGGTGGGGTATCTGCTGGCGGGCAAGGCGCTGGCGGTGCTGCTGCCCGCGCCGCCCGGCGGCGCGGCGCGGCTTTTCCGGGCCTGCCTGCTGGCTCCGCTGGTGGAGGAAGGGGTGTTCCGGGGCGCGGTGCAGCGCCGGGCGCAGCCGTTGGGCAGAGAACAGGCCATTTTTTTGCAGGCGGTGCTGTTTGCCTTGCAGCACGGCAGTGCAGCCGCTATGGCCTATGCGCTGGTGTGCGGGCTGGGGCTTGGGTGGCTTGCCGACCGCACCGGGCATCTCTGGCCGGGGATGCTGCTGCACGGCGCAAACAACCTGCTGGTGCTGGCGATGGGATGAGAGGATGGGATACATGACCGATTTTGAACTGATGGGTCTTGCGCTGGAAGAAGCCGCCAAAGCCGCCGCCTTGGGCGAGGTGCCGGTGGGCGCGGTGGTGGCGCGGCACGGCGAGGTGGTAGCCACGGCGCACAACACCCGGGAGACCGAGAAGAACGCGCTGCACCACGCAGAGCTGCTGGCCATTGACGCCGCCTGCAAGGCGCTGGGCGGCTGGCGGCTGTGGGAGTGCGAGTTGTTCGTCACCTTGGAGCCCTGCCCCATGTGCGCGGGCGGCATCATCAACAGCCGTCTGCGCCGGGTGGTGTACGGCGCTGCCGACACCAAAGCCGGGTGCTGCGGCTCGGTGACCGACCTGTTTGCGCTGCCCTTCAACCACCATCCGGTGGTGGAAAAGGGGCTGCGGGAGGCCGAGGCGCAGCAGCTTTTGCAGGCATTTTTTGTTTCCCTGCGGGAAAAGCGGGCGGGCAGACCCCGCTGGAAGCCCCCGGTGCCCGAAAACAGGGGAAAATAAGGAAAAATAGTGGGAACTGCGTAAAAAATTGCAGTTCCCACTTTCTTTTTGGGCTGGATTGTGGTATATTATTCAATGGAATCTTGTCGAAACCCATCATAAGCACAGGCAGGCACGCCAAAGCACCGGACCTTTGCCGGACATACGAACGGAACGCTGCACTGTCTGGGGATGGGAACAGGGTTTTTCCGGTTCGGGCACTGCGCCCAGCCGAGAATACCGAACAGGAGGGATACACTCTTGTACGAGGACGAGTTTGAACTGACCTTTCAGGTGCCGGAGGAAGAGAGCGCACCGGAGCCCCTTGCCGCACCGGCTGCAAAACCGGCTGCGCCGGTGGAGCCGGTCGTGGACGAGCCGACCCGCATCATGACGCTGGAAAAACCGGCGGCGCCTATGGTGGACGAGCCCACCCGGGTGATCACGCTGGAAAAGCCCGCAGAGCCGCAGCCGCCTGCGGTGGAGCCGCCCGAAGAGCCTGCGCCGCAGCCTGTAAAAGAACAGCCTGCCCCTGCAGCACCCGCTGCGGTGCGCCGGGTGCTGATCTCCGGCGGCGACCGGGGCATCGGTGCTGCCGCTGCCTGCGCCTTTGCGGCAGCAGGGTATCAGGTGGCGGTGCTCTACCACCAGAACGCCGCCGCCGCCGCTGCGCTGGAGCAACAGCTGCCCGGGTGCATCGCCATCCAGTGCGATGTAGCCAGCCGCGCCAGCTGTGAGTTGGCGTTCCATGCAGTGGAGCAGGCCATGGGCAGGGTGGATGTGCTGGTGTGCAACGCCGGCATCGCGCAGCAGAAGTTGTTTACCGATATCACCCCGGAGGAATGGCAGCGGATGCTGGACGTGAACCTGAGCGGCGCGTTCCATCTGTGCCAGCTGGCGCTGCCCGGCATGATCCGCCGCAAGCAGGGCCGCATCCTGACCGTGAGCAGTATGTGGGGCCAGACCGGCGGCAGCTGCGAGGTGCACTATTCCGCCGCGAAAGCCGGGCTCATCGGCCTGACCAAGGCACTGGCGAAGGAAGAAGGCCCCAGCGGCATCACGGTGAACTGCGTAGCGCCGGGGGTCATCGAGACCGATATGATGGCGGCATTTACCGCCGAGGATAAGGCGGCGCTGGCCGAGGAGACCCCTGTGGGACGGCTGGGCACCCCGGAAGAAGTTGCAAAGCTGCTGGTCTTTCTGGCCGGCGAGGATGCCGGATACATCACCGGACAGGTGTTCGGGGTGAACGGCGGCCTTGTGATCTGATGCACAGGGCGATATTACAGAATTTTCCCCGGAGTGGGAAGGAGAGAAAAAATGGGCATGACTTTGAAGGAACTGTTGACTAAGGGCGAGGGCACCCTCTCTGCACAGGAGGCCAAGGCGCTGGCGGCACAATGCCGCATGGATGTAGACACCCTCTACACCCTGCTGGAAGAGCGCGGCATCAAGATCCTGGAGGAAGAGAACGAGCCGAGTCTGGACGTGGACAGCATCATTGCTGAGGTGGAGAGCGCCGAGAACAACAACGATGACATGGGCCTTGCCGATGAAAACGAAGAGGATGCCGAGGAGAACCCGGCAGACCTGAAGGCTGCCATGGACGAACTGCTGGACGACCCGGTGAAGAACTACCTCAAGCAGATCGGTCAGATCCCGCTGCTGAGCGCCGAGCAGGAGGTGGAGCTGAGCCGCCGCATCCATGCCGGTGCCGAGGCTGCACACATTCTGCAGGCAGACCGCCAGAAGTACGACGCACCGGAGTACATCAAGAAGAACAGCGCCCGCTTCTCCTTTGAAGAGGACGAGAACAGCCGCAGCTACACCGAGGATCTGGACGAGGACGGCGAAAAGTCCGTTGAGGATGCCGAGGAAAAGGCAGACGAGGAAAAGGCTATGGAGGCCGTGGAGAACGGTCCTCTGAGCGAGGAGCGCCGTCAGGAATTGCTCAAGACCCGCCGCGACGGCCTGAACGCCCGCCGCAGCCTGAGCGAGGCAAACCTGCGTCTGGTGGTGTCCATCGCCAAGAAGCATGTCGGCCATAATCTGGCTTTCCTTGACCTCATTCAGGAGGGCAATATCGGCCTCATCAAGGCTGCGGAGAAGTTCGACTGCGACCGCGGCTTCCGCTTCTCTACCTACGCTACTTGGTGGATCCGTCAGGCCATCACCCGTGCCATCGCGGATCAGGCCCGTACCATCCGCATCCCGGTGCACATGGTGGAGACCA
>ERZ1026860.1639-NODE-1639-length-10949-cov-3.491280_pt1 | contig 10949 bp, 8 predicted proteins | sample MGYA00380160_ERZ1026860 | MGnify/ENA primary metagenome ERZ1026860 (study PRJEB33269, sample SAMEA4719796) | human gut metagenome | biome: human-associated habitat; feature: organic feature; material: feces | place: Cameroon | collected 2013-10 ... | reverse complement strand
ACCGGCGACAACCCGTTTGCCGACCGACTGACCGATATGCTGGACAGCGGCGACGCGGGCTTGCAAAAGCAGGCTTTGCGCGAGATTGTTCCGACGGACGCGGCGGCTTCCTCTTTCAAATCCGCGAAAAGCGCGGCGAACGCCGTCATGAACAGCGTTTCCGGCCGCTTGGGCGGCGGTTCGGACGTTTCCGGCCGTTCGGGCGGAGATTTGGTCGCGGGCAAAGCTTCCGTCTGGGCGCAAGGTATGCTCAACCACGCCAAAATGACGAGCGGCGACGGATTCAATGCCGACACGGCGGGTTTTGCGGCGGGTGTCGAAACAAACCTGACAGATGAAATCAAAGCGGGCTTCGGCTATGCTTTTGCTTCGACCGATATCAAAACCGGCCGTTCCAAAACCGACGCGAACACGCACACGGGATTCGTATATGGCGAATACGTTCCGGACGCGCTTTACGTCAACGCGATGCTGAGCTTCGGGCGTTCCGACTATGACGACACGACCCGCGCCGCCGGCATGAAGTCTTCATACCGCGCGGACACTTACGGCGCGCGCGTGGCAGCGGGGTATGTGCTGGGATTGCTGACGCCCGAAGCGGCGGTGCGCTTTACGGCAGTGCGCCAAAAAGCGTACACGGATGCTTTGGGCGCGCGGGTTGCGGCAAAAAACTTGAACACGGCGACCGCCGTCATCGGCACAAAAGCCGGAAAAGACTTCACAGCCGGCAAATACACCGTATCGCCGGAAATGAAAGCCGCGCTGACCTACGACCTTGCCCGCCCGAACGAAAGCCGCACGGTTACTTTGCCCGACGGGTCAAGCTATGTCGCCGCGGGCGAACACTTGAAGCGTTTGGGTATGGAAATCGGGGCAAAAGCCGCCGTTCGTCTGACCAACGAAGTGGAATTGTCGGTATCCTACGACGGCGCGTTCAAAAAGGACTATCAAGACCATACCGGCATGCTGAACCTTAAACTGATGTTTCAATAAAAATTGACCGCAGATTTATCCTTTTCGCCCTCTTTTCTTTGCCGTCGACCGGCTGTATACTGTTTGAAAAAAGAAGGGGGAGTCCATGAAAAAATTGGTCAAAATCTGTTGTTACGGCGCGGGCGCGGCGATTGTTTTAAGCGGCGGAGCTTATCTGTTCCGCAACCAAATCATTGCGTCCGCGATTGAAAAAGTCGTTCCCGAATTCACCAAAACGGCAGTGACGGTCGGCGCGGTCGACTTTAACCCGTTTGCGGGACAGGCGGGAATCAAAAGCTTGACAATAGGCAATCCCGCAGGCTTTGACGGCGATATGCTCAAGCTTGCCGACATCAGCGTCAAACTTGACCCGCAAACGCTTTTGTCGAACAAAATCGTCATTCGCGACATTTTCATCAACGGTGTTTCGGTCAATTATGCCGTTTCGTCGCGCGGCGTTTCCAATATCGCCGCTTTACAGCAAAACATTTCAAGCAACGCAAAACCGAAAGCCGCCCAGCCCTCCGCCAATTCCGCGCATCAAGCGAAAAAGCCGGAAAAACAAGTCGTAATAGACAGCTTTACGCTGAAAAACGCGGAAGTGTCCGCTTCGTTCGCGGGCATCGGAGCAACGCTTCCCCTGCCCGACATTCACATAACGGACATCGGCAAACAGCAAAACAAATCCGTCAAAGAAGCGTTTGCCGACATCCTGTCCGTGTTTTCAAAAGAAACGCTGACCGCCGTTCAAAACGCCGCGCAGGACACTTTCAAATCCGGCGCGAAGTCTTTGAACAAGCTGTTGAAAAAGCTGTTTTAAACGGGATAGCCGACAGTCTGGGTGACGATGACTTCCTTGTCGCCCAAATTCAGCGCTTTTGCCAGACTTTCGGCGTCGTACATGCCGCGCACGACGTTGTTCAGCCCCGCCGAAGCGCAATACAGTCCGACGTTTTGATATGCCGATCCCGCATGCATGCCCGCGTACTTGTTCGGTTTTTCGACAAACAACAGCGTCAGCGGCGCTTGGCGCGCAAAATCCTGCGGTCCCAAAAATCCGCGCAAATCCTGCTTGCCGACCTGTTCCAAGACGTTGTCTTTGGCGTTGTACAGAAAAGCCCCTTGCGCCGTCAAAACGTAAACGTCCATGCCTTGCTCGTTTCTGGCGGTGGGGATGGTGCGTCTGGCGGGACGGTTAAAGCCGTACGCCGCCCATAAAATATTGCTCAAATCCTTGGCGGAAACGGGCTTGTCAGCGAATTCGCGCACGGTTTTGCGTTCCGTCAAAGCTTGCATCAGCGGTTTTCCGCCCGTTGTTTCGGGCGCGGGCAAAGCAATATTCCCGGCGTTGGCAACACCGCTTGCCAACATCGTTAAAGCAAATACAGTCTTGTTCATTCGTAAAACTTCTCTTTCTTTAAGAACACGGGGATTTCCGAAGCAGGCATCGGACGGCTGATAAGATAGCCTTGGATGACATCGCACCCCTGCTGTTTCAGCAATTCCAGCTGTTCTTTGGTTTCAACACCTTCGGACACGATTTCCAACCCCAATGTGTGCCCCAAGTTTATAATGGCGCGGGCGATTTCCGCGTCGTCGTAATTGTTGGTCATGTCGCGCACGAACGACTGGTCGATTTTCAGCCTGTCAACATCGAAACGCTTTAAATAGCTCAGCGAAGAATAGCCCGTGCCGAAATCGTCAATCGCCAGCTTGATACCCAACCGCGACAGCCGCGACAAAATATTGTCGGCTTTGCGCGCATCCTGCATGACGACGCTTTCGGTCAGCTCCAGCTCCAGCCTGTCGGAAGTTACGCCGCTTTCGTTCAGCATTCTTTCAATGGAACCGACCAAATCTTCCTGTTGGAACTGAATGGCGGACAAATTCACGGCAACCGAGATTTTCGGCAGTCCCATTTCATCCCATAACTTGATATGGCGCAAGGCTTCGCGCAAAATCCAGTCGCCCAAAGGAATAATCAGCCCCGTGTCTTCGGCAATCGGAATGAAACGCATGGGCGATACCATGCCGCGCGTCGGATGAAACCAGCGGATAAGAGCTTCCGCAGACAGGATTTTCCCCGTCTTGACATCGTATTGCGGCTGGAAAAATAAAGCAAACTCGTTTTGAATCAGCCCTTTGCGCAAATCACGCTCCAACGCCAGATTGTCTTCGGTTTCTTCGTTCATTTCCTGCGAAAAGAAAAAATAGCTGTTCGGCGCGGAATGAGACGCCGTACGCAAAGCCATATCGGCAAAGTTGACCAGCTTGTCGGCTTCCCTGCCGTCGTCGGGGAAAATGGAAATGCCGATGTTCGCGCCGACGTTGACTTCGGTGTTTTCAATGAACACGGGTTCCAAAATCGATTCAATCATGGCGCGCGCCCGCATTGCGGCGGCTTCCGCATTTTTGATGCCTTCGACAATAACGGTAAATTCGTCCCCGCCGATTCGGGCGACAAAATCCTTGCTTGCGCCCAGTTTGGACAGTCTTTGAGCAACGATTTTCAGCAGCTCGTCGCCCGCTGCGTGCCCAAGCGTATCGTTGATGCGGTTGAAATTCGTCAAATCCGCGAAAATCAAAGCGACTTTTTGTTCCTGAAGTTCGGCGCGCTTCAAAATCGGGCGCAGCTGCTCGTAAAACAAGCTGCGATTCGGCAACCCTGTCAGCTGATCATAGTTGGCAAGGTGCATAATCAGCCCTTCGGCATCTTTGCGCGCGGTCACATCGTTGCGCACAAATACGCAGTACGCCAGCTTTCCGTCCTGCCCCATAATCGGGGTAATCCGCTGTTCAACCGTGTAAAGCGCACCGTTTTTCTTGCGTTCCGTGATTTCGGCGCACCAGTTGTTGCCCGCGTTGAGCGACGCCCACATTTCGTCGTAGAAAGCTTCGTTTTGCGTTTCCGTTTTCAACAAACCCAGCGGCTGTCCGACCACTTCGCTTTCGGCGTATCCGCTTAAACGGCAAAAAGCGGGATTAACCCACAAAACCGCGCCGTCTTTGTCCGTAATGGCAAACGCGTTCGGCGATGTTTCCAACGCCGCGCCCTGCAGTCGCAGAGTCCGCTGATTGGCCGCCATTTGCATCGCCATGGCAATGCGCAGGGAAAAAGTTTCCAGCCTTTGCGCCGTCGCGGTGTCCAATTTACCCGTTTTGGAATGGATTTCCAGCACGCCTTCGACGCCGTCATGCGTTATCAGCGGAAAAACAAGTATCTGGCGAATATGCGCGCGTCCGTCGGAATCTACGACTTTATCGTCGGCAAGCTCGATGATTTTTGTGCGCTTTGTGCGTATCGCCTGCCCCGTCGGACCGAACTTTTCGCTCAAATCGTCCCAACGGATTTGTTGACCGGGGAAGCCCGCCGCCAAAGTTCCCGCCGCCGCGCAAACGGTAACGGAGCCGTCTTTTTCTTTTTTGCCTATCCACACCAAAGGACAGCCCAGCAAATCAACGATTTTTTCACAGATATAAGGGCAAAACTGCTCATACGTCTGCCCCCGCATCACGCGGCGAAAAGTCGCATGCAGAACGGCATCCATCGCCGTCGACAAACGGTTGCGGGAAATATCGCGCACTTCGCAGACAAAACAGCCGTCGGCGGGAATCAAAACGACTTCGACCGGAATTTCCGTGTCGTCCGCCCGCAAAGCAACCGTTTCCGCCGTGTTGACCAAAGCTATCCGTTCCATCAGACGACAAAGCGAACCGAACGGTTCGTCGGGATTGTCATTGTCGGAAAACAAAACGCGCGCGGGCTTTCCGACGACAGCGTCCTGCCCGTATCCGAACAGCCGCAAAGCCGCACCGTTCGCCGAAACAACGACCCCGTTTTCGGCGATTTTCAAAATTGCGCTTTGGCTGTTTTCCAAAATGGACGGCAGGGTCAGAACTCCGTAAAATAGAACGTTTTTATTCTTTTATAACGATATTATCCGAAAATCAAAGGAAAATTGCGTCATCTGCAAAATTTAAAACTTAGCCGTTGATTTTTGCATCCGAGTATCATAGAAATAGGAATATATTTTTCTTTACAGGGAAGCATTATGTCGCGCGGAACAATTTTCGGCTTTATCGGCGGTTGGTTTTTGGTGATTTTAAGCATGCGTCTGGCAACGGACAATTTCGGATTGTTCGCGGATATTTCCAGCGCTGTTTTGGTTTTGGGCGGGTCGTACATGACCATGTTCATCTGCTTCGAAGCCAAAGACGTCATCGGCGCAACCAAAGAAATCCTGCGGATATTCAAACCGCACAAGGCTTCGGAGTGTTCTTACAAAAACGAAGTCGGACGTTTTGTGCAATGGGCGTATGTCACCCAGAAAAACGGTCTGCAGGGGCTGGAAAACGAAGCGCTGACTTCCGTCGGCAATGACGAACCGTTTTTGCGCTACGGCATCGAACTGGTCATTTCGGGCTATACGGGCAATGAAGTCCGCGATGTTTTAAAGGAAGCCTGCTTCAGCGAATATCAGCGTATGGGCAAACTGACCGAAGTCGCCAAACAGCTGGGGGCGAACACGCCTGCGTTCGGTATGGCGGGAACGCTTATCGGGCTGATTGTGATGCTGGGCAATATGTCGGGCGATCCCGGCGCTATCGGCATGGGCATGGCGGTCGCTTTGATTACCACTTTCTACGGCATTTTGGCGGCGCGTCTGCTTTATTTGCCCGCTTACAGCAAAATGAGCGAACACGCCGACGACACTTTGTTCCGCAATCTGCTGATTACGGAAAGCCTTGTCCTGCTGGCGGAACGGAAAAGCCCCCGCTATATCCAAGATCGCCTGAACGCGTATCTTGATCCGTCGCAGCATTTCTTAATCGATCGCGATATGCAGCGCTGAGGACGACCGATATGCCGATGCCTCCCAAAAAACCCGATGAAAATCTGGAAGAATGGATGACGACTTACAGCGACATGGTAACGCTGTTGCTGTGCTTTTTCGTTATGCTGCTGGCGGCGTCGAAAGTCGATACGGTAATGTTCGAACAAATCCGAACGGGTATTTCCCGCGACTTTATGGATAAAAAGGTGGAACAGCCCGTCAGCATGCTGGTCGCCGATTTAAGTTCGGACATCAAGACGTTGAAAATGGACAAGGAAGCTTTGTTGGGCAGTGACCATATCGGCGTTACGCTGGATTTGGAAGCTGACACCTTTTTCGACAGCGGTTCGGCGGAACTGAAAGCCGCCGCCTATCCCATTTTAAGAAAACTGGCGGCAACGTTGAAAGAACCGCGGTACAGCCTGTTCCGTTTCGAAGTGCAGGGACACACCGATGACGCTCCGATACACACGGCGCAATTCCCGTCAAACTGGGAATTGTCGTCCGCCCGCGCGTCCGCCGTTGCCCGCGCTCTGATAGCCGGAGGATTGGACGCAACGCGTTTGCGCGCCGTCGGCATGTCGGACATTCAGCCGCGCTATCCCAACCGCGACGCTTACGGCAATCCCATTCCGCACAACCAGCAACGCAACCGCCGCGTTTTGTTGCGTATGGATCCCGTTTACAAATAATCACGCGTTTCCGTTATTCCAAAAACGACAAAGCGGCAAGCTCGTAAGAACTTGCCGCTTTGAATTCGGTTGTTTTCCTTATTCCGATTTGTTCAACAGCGTTATCAGTTCTTGTTTCAAAACAGCCAAGTCACACTCGTCAGCCAAGCGATGTCCGCTGTTTTTTAAAACAATCACTTTACAGTTATCGGTTTTCAAGCAATCCATTATCTCAAAAGACTTTTTGAACGAAACGCAATCATCTTTCTTCCCGTGGATTAAAACAACGGGGCAATCGATATTCAAGCTGCCCTCGCCATTCAAAACGTAAAAATGCTCGGCGTCGCTGAACAGACGCTTTGTCCACGGATCACCCTGCTCCGTCCATCCGTTCGGGATGTAAAGAACGCCTTTATCCAAAACTTCCTGTTTTTGTTCAACGGAAAAAGACGCCCAGACGTCTTTGGTAAAATCGGCGGCGGCGGCAAGCCCGATAACGGCTTTGACGCGTTCGGGCAAAGCCTGCGCCGTCAGCAGGGAAATCCAGCCGCCCAAGGAACTGCCGACCAGAATGACATCCCCGACAACAACGCGGTCGATAATATCCAGCGCGTCTTTGAACCAAATTCCGATTGTCCCATCCGTATATTCGCCCGACGATTCGCCGTGCCCCGTAAAATCAAACGCGACAAAGGGGACATCGTTTTCTTCGCACAATTTTTCCAACATCAACGATTTTGCCCCGTTTTTATCGGACAAACTGCCGTGCATGAAAACAACGGTCGGTCCTTTGCTTCCGTTGTTAAAGCGATAAGACAGCTGTTTGCCGTCGGACAATTCCAAAATACTTTCCATACGTTTTTTCCTTTACATATCGGCAAAGAAGTCGTCGGCGTCCGTCGGTTCTTCTTTGGCGGGTTTGACGACTTCGTTTTCGACTTCTTCGTCGTCTTTTTTCATAAATTTTTCTTTCAACCCCTCAAACAATCCTTTTTTGGAGGCTTCCTGCTTGTCGGATTTACCGTAATTTTCCGCCAGTTTCGTTCCCGCATCACGGATTTGCGGGTTCAAGTTTTCGTCCAGCATTTTGATAGTTTCTTCGATTGCGGGCAAAGAATCTTTGTCCGCGTACTTTTTCGCCAATAAAAAGTACATATAACACGCCGCCAGATCGGGCGAAACAGCCTCGCCTTCACAATACATCGGTCCCAATTTGTAAAAAGCGATGGCGTTGTTTTTCTCCGCCGCTTTGGTATACCATTTAAACGCTTCCGACGTGTCGGCTTTCATCCCCTGCCCCAAAGTGTACAAGTCACCCAAAGCCAGCTGAGCGATAACATCGCCTTTTTCGGCGTTGGGAATCAGCTTGTCCAAAATAGGCTGAAAATTATCGGCGCGCACGGCATCGCTAAGCTCTCGCCGTCCGATACCCGCGGCTACCAGCATGGTGGCTTTGTCGGTTTTGACGGTCGGCTTGATTTCCTCCGTTTCGATTTGCGCCGTTTGTTTGCGTCTGTTTTCGCCCAATTCTTCCTCCAGTCCCGCCGTATCCTGCATGGAAGGAATGGATTCCGTTCTGGATTTTTTGCGCCACCTTTGTGCGCGGTTTTGTGCTTCCTGCACTTCTTGCGGCTGCATTTTCAAAGTGACCTCGTCACGCAAAGCCGCGGCTTCCTCTTTCATCGGCGACGAAGCGTACGCCGAAACCAGGTTGTAATACATGTGCGCCCCAATCAAGCTGAACGGCAACCCGCGCAAGTCCGTATTTCCGAACAATTTCGCCAAATCCATCTGCGCTTTGCTGTCGCCTTGGTCGGCGGCGAGTTTATACCAGCGGATAGCCGCCGTAAAATCCTGCGGCGTTCCTTTGCCTTTCAAATACATCCCCCCCAATGTGTACTGAGCGGGACCATATCCCATATCCCCCGATTTTTTGTAGTATTCGAAAGCTTTGACGGGGTCTTTGCGCACGCCCGTTCCTTCATCAAACATCAGACCGATGTTGTACAAAGCGGCATAGTTTCCTTTTTCCGCCGCCTTTTTATACCAGCGGAACGCTTCCGCATGGCTTTTGACGACGCCTTTGCCCAGATAATAAGCGTTTCCCACTTTCAAAGCCGATTTTTCTTCACCTGTTTCCGCCGATTTTTTATAAAAATCCAACGCCTTTTCTTCGTTTTTTTCAACACCCCAGCCGTTTTCGTACAGCCGCCCCAAATGGTACAAAGCGTCCGTGTTGTTGTCGTCTTTGACCAAACGGTTCAATTCCTGTACGGCAAAGACGTAATCTTTGTCTTTGATGGCGTCGACGGCTTCCTGCAAAGTCGCGTTCGCCGCGGTCGACAAGGCAAACAGAGAAATGCCGCTTAGCAAAAACAGGCGTGTTTTATTCATTGGAAACCTCACTTAAAGATAACGGTGCGGCGACCGTTCAGCAAAATCCGTCGTTCGGTATGATAACGCACGGCGCGCGCCAACACAATATTTTCCAAATCTTTGCCGACGGCAATCAGCTTTGCGGGCGTAAAAGTGTGATCGACGCGTTCGACCGCCTGTTCGATAATCGGACCTTCGTCCAAATCGGCGGTAACATAGTGCGCCGTCGCGCCAATCAGCTTAACCCCGCGTTCATAGGCTTGGTGATACGGTTTCGCGCCCTTGAAGCTGGGCAGAAACGAATGGTGGATGTTAATGCAATGCCCCTGCAGCGCGCGGCACATATCGTCGGACAAAATCTGCATATAACGCGCCAAAACAACCAAATCGACGCGCAAATCGGCGGCAAGCTGCAAAATCTTGTTTTCCTGCGCGCGCTTGGCTTCAAAGCTCGACCCCGCGGGCAAAGGCAGATAATGATACGGAATTTTGTTCCATTCGACGAATTCGCGCATATCCTCGTGGTTGGAAACGACGCCCGCAATATCGACGTTCAAAAGCCCCGTCCGCCAGCGCTGCAGCAAGTCGTTCAAACAATGGCTTTCTTTGGACACCAGCAGCAGCAAACGCGCGGGACGGTCGCCGTTGTGCAGTTTCCAATCCATTTTGTATTCCGCCGCCAAAGGCTTGAACGATTCACGCAAAACGGGACGCATGCTTTCCGCCGTGTCCGTCGTGAACACAATGCGCATAAAGAACAGACGGCTGAGTTCGTCGCCGAACTGCGCGGCTTCTTTGACAAAGCCGCCTTCCGCCGCAATTTTGGAAAAAACGCGCGCGGCTATGCCCGTTCTGTCGGGACAGCTGAGGGTTAAAATATGTGTTTCCAAAGCCATTTTACTTAATCCTCTTTCTTAAGAAGTTTTAACATCATTTTGATTTTCAACGGCAATCTTTGATATTTTCATCATCAGCTTGCGCATGCCGCGAATACGGTCTTTCGGCGTTTCCCAATCCCTGATGCATACGATTTTCTGATCCGGACGCAACTTCGCCGCGCCGCGGTTCTGAGCAATAAAGGAAACCAATCCCGCGGGGTTCGGAAAACGGTTTTCATGCAAAGTCAACACCGCTCCTTTGGGACCGGCTTCGATTTTTTCGACGTTGGATTTACGGCACAAAACCTTGATGGCGATGATTTCCAGCAGGTTTTCGACTTCGGGAGGCAAAGGACCGAACCTGTCCGCCAATTCGGCGGCAAACCCGTCGATTTCATCCAATTCCTGCACATCCGCCAACCGTTTGTACAGCCCCATGCGCACGCCCAAATCGCGTATGTAGGTTTCGGGAATAAGGACGGGAATGCCCGTTGAAATCTGCGGCGACCAATCGGATTCTCCGTCCGTTTCCGCTTCGCCGGCACGGGCTTGAGCGACCGCCTCCTCCAGCATTTTTTGATAAAGCTCGATACCGACTTCGCGGATATGTCCCGACTGTTCTTCACCCAGCAGATTGCCCGCCCCGCGAATGTCCAAGTCATAGCTGGCAAGCGTGAAGCCCGCCCCCAGCGTATCCAGCTTTTGCATAACTTCCATACGCTTCAGCGCGGTTTTGTTGACCGAACGGTTCGACGGCAAAGTCAGATACGCGTAGCCGCGCGTTTTGCCGCGTCCGACGCGCCCGCGCAGCTGGTACAACTGCGCCAAGCCGAACATATCCGCGCGGTGAATGATTATCGTGTTGACCGACGGCATGTCCAGCCCCGATTCAATAATCGTCGTGGACAGCAAAACATCGTACTTTTTATCCGCAAAAGCGGTCATAATGTCTTCCAGTTCCGTCGGCGTCATCCTGCCGTGAGCGGCGATCACGCGGATTTCGGGAACAAGCACATCCAGTTTTCTTTTGACTTCGTCCATATCGGCGATGCGCGGGCAAACATAGAACGTCTGACCGCCGCGCATGCGTTCGCGCACCAAAGCTTCGCGGATAATCACGGGATCGAACGGCAAAACGAACGTGCGTACCGCCAAACGGTCGACGGGCGGCGTTGCGATGATGCTCAGCCTGTCTCTTATACACATCTGACGCTGCC
>ERZ1026860.1637-NODE-1637-length-11000-cov-3.970854_pt1 | contig 11000 bp, 11 predicted proteins | sample MGYA00380160_ERZ1026860 | MGnify/ENA primary metagenome ERZ1026860 (study PRJEB33269, sample SAMEA4719796) | human gut metagenome | biome: human-associated habitat; feature: organic feature; material: feces | place: Cameroon | collected 2013-10 ... | reverse complement strand
ATATCCGATTTTATTTTAAAAGGCAGTTAATTTTTTAGTTTATTTTTAACACAAAATATTTTAAAACGACCTTATGCCAAAGATTCAGTATATAAAATCGCATTTGTTGCAGCTGCTTTCCATCCTGACGGTCGGGTTTCCGTTCGTCGGGTACAAGATTTTAATCGGTCTGCTGATTCGCAATCTGTACGAAGGTCCGTTCGCCACGGCGGTGTCTTTGTTGTTTATTTTGTGGGGATTGGTTGATTTCGCGCTGAACACCGTTTGTCTGCATGCGATTACATGCCGCGGCAACACGCATTATCCGTCCTGTCTGCTGGCTTTGATTTTCCGCAAATGCAAACGTTTGGGATATTGGGAAGATTTGGGCGAAGCGCTGGACGTTATGCTGTCGTTCGTGCTGGTCGCCTATTACGTCGGCGGTGCGATGTACGGTTATCTGGACGGTCCGCAGGTCAAAGTCTGGAACATCTGCACGGTGTTCAACGTGCTGGGCGCGGGTATTGCGCGCATCAGCTCGTCTTTTACAAATAACCGCAATCCTTGAACGACATAAATCCCGTTTTCGACACAATCAAGTGATCGACCATCGTGATATTTAGCGGCTTCAGCGCGTCGCGCAAAGTTTGCGTCATGGCAATATCGGCTTTTGACGGACGCAAGTCTCCGGCGGGATGATTATGAACGATAATAATCGACATCGCCCCCAATTCCATGGATCGGCGAGCGACTTCGCGCGGATAAACGACGGTTTGGTTAATCGTTCCCGTTTGCATGATTTCGTCTTTAATCAAGCGGCATTGCGAATCCAGAAACAAAACCCTCAGCGCTTCGATTTTCTTTTGGCTCATGGACGCGCGGCAATACGCGACCAAAGAATTCCAGCTGTTGATGACGGGCGCGTCGACGATTTGATTTTTCAGCATACGCACCGACGCTTCGCGAATCAAAGCAAACAAGGAAACGGTCGAATCCTTAATCCCTGCGATGCGGGTCAGTTCTTCGGGTTTTGCGTTCAGCGCGGCGGACAAACTGCCGAACGTCTGCAAAATCTCTTTTGCCAAAGGCTTGACGTCGCGGCGGGGAATCGCCGCCATCAAAATCGCTTCGAGCAATTCGTAATCCTGCAGCGTTTCCGCGCCGAATTGCAGAATTTTTTGGCGCAAACGCTCCCGATGTCCCAAATAGTGGGCTTCGGCGGCAGAATCGTTCGCCTCACCCATTTGCGGACTCGACTTTGTAGGGCGGGCGGTCAAGCTTTGCGGGCGAGTAAGTGAAAATTTCATATCCGTCTTTGGTCACCGCCAAAGAATGTTCGAACTGCGCGGACAAAGACATATCGCGTGTCACCGCCGTCCAGCCGTCGGACAGGATTTTCAAATCGTCGCCGCCCAGATTGACCATCGGTTCAATGGTGAAGAACATGCCTTCTTTCAGCACCAGCCCTTCGTGCGGGCGACCGTAGTTCAAAACGTTCGGTTCGGTGTGGAACACGCGTCCCAATCCGTGGCCGCAGAAATCTTTGACGACCGAACAGCGGTTCTTTTCGGCATAAGCCTGCATCGCGTGTCCGACATCGCCCAAAGTCGCGCCGGGGCGCACTTGTTCAATGCCGCGCCACATCGTTTCAAACGTAATATCGATTAAACGTTTGGCTTTGAGCGGGATTTTGCCAACCGTGTACATGCGGCTGGTATCGCCGTACCATCCGTCCAGAATGACGGTTACGTCAATGTTCAAAATATCGCCGTTGACCAGTTTTCTGTCGCCCGGAATACCGTGGCAAATGACGTGGTTCAGGGAAATGCACACGGATTTCGGATAGCCGCGGTAGCCCAAGCACGCCGACACGCCGCCATGAGCGTTGATGAAATCGTCGCACAGCTTGTCCAATTCGCCCGTTGTGATTCCCGCCTGCACATACGGGGCAATCATATCCAGCGTTTCGGCGGCAAGCCTGCCCGCGCGGCGCATTCCTTCGTAATCATCGGGACCGTGAATGATAATTTCTTTTGCCATGATTTTCACACTTTCAAAAACTGAACGGCAGTCGCGCCGAAATCCAAACTCCATGCACGGATACAGTACAGCCGCAACAAATAATTTCCAAGCCTTTATCGTACAAATTTTTCAACGCCGCGACGTAATCTCCGTCCGCCGTCCAATCGGCTTTGACGCCCAGACAGTCGATTCGCTGGGCAATCAACAGCAAAACGGCGCGTCCGCCTTGGTTCAAGACGGCTTCCAATCCGTTCAGCACATGGCGGTTTGCGGTATACACGCCATCGGGATACAGCAAATCCACGCCTTTTTTGAAATAAACGGGGGCAATGGCGGCAAAGCATTCCGGATAACGCGCATCGGCGGGAACAAAGCGCAAATCCAGCGAAGATTCTTCGGGTGCGGGCAAAATGTCGCGATACCCCGACAATTCGTACAGCGCGCCCGTGTTGACGGCTTCCAGCGTCAAAGCGGCGCCGATATCCGAATCGATGCCGACCGTCGCGCCGCCCGACGCCGCCAGCTCCCAGCGAAAATGCAGCCGCTTGTCGTTTGCCGAATCATACGCCAGCCAAATTTCCGTTTGCGGATCGGACAAGCCTTTCAGCCGCGTCCCGTTCGGACAATACGCCGTCACGATTTGACCGTTTTCCAAACACGCGTCCGCCAAAACATCGGCGACCCGTTCTATCAGCGAAGCTCTGTACAAAGGCGAAATAAAGTTCATTTTTCCGTTCACCGTTTTAACGCGTTTCTTTTTTCGGGAAAACGTGTTATCCTGACACAGTTTAAAAGAACACGAGCCAAAGGTCAAAATGATTAAGAAATTTGTTTTTGCGCTTTTATGCTGTTTGCCCGCCTTTTCCGCCGACGCGCAATCGCCCGACACGCCGTTGCCCGAAGCCGACTTTAAAATCACCCTGCCCCAATCGGGACGGACAAAGGACAACATCGCCGACATCGTGCTGGATTTTTTGCTGACGAAAGCGTTTTCGCGATTGAAAAACGCTACGGTTTCCTATGATTTTTTCGAACTGGGCGAACAAGGAATGCTTCATTTTTCGAATTTCTCGCTGCAGTTGGAAAAGCCGTCCGTTTCGGGAAAAATCACTTTTAAAAAGCTGACAATCGGCGCAAAAGAACTGCTGGCTTTTTTGGAAACGCACGCCGTTATGCTGGGACAAGTCGCCGTCCAAGACGTCGTTGCGGGACTGACAATCGGGAAACAACAGAAAAAAGTCGTTTTCACGGCGCGTGAGCTGAGCGTCGAACAGCTCAGACTGGCGCGGTTTTCCCACGATTCCAAAGACAAATCGAACGAAGAAATCGCCGCGCAACGGGTTTCGGGGACAAACGCCTTTTACAAAACGCCGTCGCATTGTTATCGGGCGGATTCTTTTTCCGCCGAAAACACCGTCGTCCGCGTGGTTGAACCGTTCGGCGTAACGTTTGAAAACGCCCGTTTGAATCAAAAAAGCGTGTCTTCGCCCGACGAAGCGATGCGCGCCGCCGAAAACGCTTGCGGAAAACGCCGTTAAAGGCTAAAAGTAAGTCAATTTCCACAAAGTTGAGGATAAAATGGATAACAACAATCAGATTTCTTTGACTTCCGGTGCGTTTTGCGCCGTTGTTTCCCCGTCTGCGGGCGGATCTTTGACGGCTTGGCGATTTACAAAGTCCGACGGCGAAACGGTTGATTTGATGCGTCCCGCGCTGCCCGAAGCCGTCGAGGAACGCGCCGCCGACAAAACGGCGATGTTTCCGCTGGTGCCGTATTCCAACCGCATTCGCGGCGGCTACTTTATTTATTGGGGCATTCGCCGCACCGTTCCCCGAAATCATCCCGTTGTTCCCGATCCTTTGCACGGCGAAGGCTGGCAAACGGCTTGGAACGTCGTCGAATCGACGGAAAATTCCGTAACGCTGGCGTTCGACCACAACGGAAAAAGCGGCTTTCCCTTTGCCTACCGCGCCGAAGAAACGTTCAAAGTCGAGGACAATCGCCTGATTGTGGCTTTGAAACTGACGAACAAAGGTGGGATTCCGATGCCGTGCGGCTTGGGCGTTCATCCGTTTTTTCCCAAAGACGCCGATACCGTCGTCAAATTCAAAAACAAAACGGTGTGGGCGCATGAATCCGCGCCTCCGCGTGAAAAACCGATTAAAGTCCAACCCGAATGGCAGTTTGAAAAAGGATTGAAAATCTCCGATTTGGAATTGGACACCTGTTTCGGCGGATTTGACGGCAAGGCGGAAATCGTTTGGGCGTCGCGCAAACGCAAAATCGACATTACGGCGTACAGCGATTTCGGTCATGTCGTTGTGTGGTCGCCCGCGGGCAAGGATTTTTTCTGCGTCGAACCCGTAACAAACGCGACGGATGCGTTCAATCTGGCATCGCGCGGCGTGGCGGGAACGGGCATCAAAACGCTTGCCCCGTCCGAAAACCTGCGCGAAACAATCACGTTTGAAGCAACGGAACTTTAAGGAGATTTCACAGATGAAGCAAAGGCACTTTACGAAAATCGTTTCCACGCTGGGTCCCGCGTCAAGCTCGCCCGAAACAATCAAAGCTTTGGCGGAAGCCGGGGTAAACGTTTTCCGTTTGAACTTTTCGCACGGTTCGCACGACGCGCACCGCACAAACGTTGCTTCCATCCGCCAAGCCGAACGGGAAATCGGGCATCCTTTGGCGATTTTGTGCGACATGCAGGGACCCAAGCTGCGCATCGGCACGTTCAAAGACGACAAACGCATCGAATTGCACGCGGGCGACAAGTTCCGTTTGGACATGTCTCCCGAAGCGGGCGACGAAACGCGCGTGTGCCTGCCGCATCCCGAAATCTTCAAAGCCATGGAAAAAGGCATGGATTTGCTGCTGAACGACGGGCTGGTGCGTCTGCGCATCACGGATTTCGGCGCGGATTACGCCGATACGGTCACCGTTACGGGCGGCATGCTGTCCAACAAAAAAGGCGTCAACGTCCCCGGTGTTCCGCTGCCGATTGACGCTTTGACCGAAAAGGACAAAAACGATTTGCAGGCGGCTTTGGACATGGGCGCGGACTACATCGGGCTGTCGTTCGTTCAGCGTCCCGAGGACGTTTTGCTGGCGCGTTCCCTGATTAAAGACCGCGCGTGGATTGTGTCTAAAATCGAAAAACCGTCCGCGTTGGAACACTTGGACGAAATCATCCGCTTGTCCGACGGGATTATGGTGGCGCGCGGCGATTTGGGCGTCGAGCTTCCCCCCGAACAAGTCCCCGTATTCCAAAAGAAAATCGTGCGTTCCTGCCGCAAAGCGAACAAACCCGTGATTGTCGCGACTCAAATGCTGGAATCCATGGTGGTCAATCCGACCCCGACCCGCGCCGAAGCGTCGGACGTTGCGACGGCGGTGTTCGACACGGCGGACGCGGTCATGCTGTCGGCGGAAACGGCGGCGGGCGCATATCCCGTCGAAGCCGTAACGCTGATGAATAAAATCATTATGGCGGCGCAGGAAAGCGACGCTTACCGTTCGTCTTTGAAAGCGGGAAGACTGCCTGCCGAACAAACACCCGAAAGCGCGATTACGTCGTCGGCTTGGGTCATATCGGAAACCCTGCCCGACGCCAAAGCGATTGTGTCTTATACGGTCAGCGGGGCAACGGCGGGGCGCGTGTCGCGCGAACGCCCGTACATGCCGATTTTGTGCATGACGAAATCGCTGGAGGTTGCGCGCCGCATGACATTGTACTGGGGCGTCGAAAGCGTGGTTTGTTCCGCAAAAGACACCTTGACGGAAGTCAGCGCTCAAGCCATCGAATACTGCCGCGCTTTGTACGGCGCGCAGACGGGCGACAAAATCATTTTGACGGCGGGGCTGCCGTTCAACGAACGCGGCAACACGAACCTGCTGCAGGTTCTCACAATCAGGAATTAAGGTCTGCCGCCGTTTTTTCCGTTTATGAGCTTTCCGCTTCACGAACAGGATGATTTTTGTTCGAAAAAATGCTACCATACCCGCGTTCAATCACTTCAACGAAAGGATTCGGAATATGGCTAAACGTTTTATTTTGAACGAAACCAGCTATCACGGTCACGGTGCCGTCAGCGAAATCGTAACGGAAATCAAAGCCCGCGGCTTTAAAAAAGCTTTGATTGTCACGGACGCCGATTTGGTCAAATTCAACGTCGTCAAAAAAGTCACGGACATTTTGGACGCGAACGGCTTTGCTTATGACATTTTCGATCACGTCAAAGCCAATCCCAGCGTTGCCGTCGTCCAATCGGGCGTCGAAGCTTTTAAAAAAGCGGGCGCGGACTATATGATTGCCATCGGCGGCGGATCGCCGCAGGATACGGCGAAAGGCATCGGCATCATCATCAACAACCCCGAATTCGCGGATGTCGTTTCGCTGGAAGGCGTCGCGCCGACCAAACATAAAAGTGTCCCCGTCATCGCCGTTGCGACGACAGCGGGAACAGCCGCCGAAACGACAATCAACTACGTCATCACGGACGAAGAAAAACGCCGCAAGTTCGTTTGCGTCGACCCGCACGACATCCCCGTCGTCGCCATTGTCGACCCCGACATGATGTCGTCGATGCCGCGCGGACTGACCGCCGCGACGGGCATGGACGCTTTGACGCACGCGATTGAAGGTTACACGACTTTGGCGGCTTGGGAACTGGCAGACACGCTGAATCTGAAAGCGATTCAACTGATTTCCAAATCCCTGCGAAAAGCCGTCGAAAACGATCCCGACGGACGCGAAGGCATGGCGTTGGGGCAGTACGTCACGGGCATGGCGTTTTCAAACGTCGGACTGGGCGTCGTTCACGGCATGGCGCATCCGCTCAGCGCGTTTTACGACACGCCGCACGGTGTCGCGAACGCCGTTTTGCTGCCTTATGTTATGGAATTCAACGCGGAATACACGGGCGAAAAGTTCCGTGAAATCGCGCGCATGATGGGCGTCGAAAACGTCGATTCCATGGCTCAGCCCGAATACCGCAAAGCCGCCGTTGACGCGGTGCGGCGTTTGTCTTTGGACGTGGGCATTCCGCAAACGCTGAAGGAAATCGGCGTCAAAGAAGCCGACCTGCCCGCTTTGGCTGACGCGGCGATGGCGGACGTCTGCACGGGCGGCAACCCGCGCCCCTGCACAAAAGAACTGGTGTTGGAAGTATACAAAAAAGCGTTCGGCGGATAACCGTTTCATAACGCGAAGCCCCTTGAAAAAGGGGCTTCGCCGTCAAAGCCTTGAAATCCGCCTGCTCAAGGCTTGTTCCAACCATTTTTTGACGGAAAGGATTTACGAATGACGGCTTTGAAATACCTGCGCTTTGTCGTCGCGATGATTGCCTTGGGCGCGGTTGTTTTGCTGTTTTCGGGCAAAGACTATCCCGTCAAAATCCTTGACGTTCAATTCACCGCCGCTTTGCAAAGGACGATTCTGGACGGCACGGTGTTTGCCGCCTGCCTGTTTGCGGGAATCATTGTTTTGACGCTGTTGTTCGGCAGAATCTATTGTTCGACGCTGTGTCCCCTCGGTTTGGCGCAAGAGATTGTCGGTCTGCTGTTTCGCCGCAAAATCCGCCTGCAAAAAAGCAACCCGTTCAAATACATCCTTGCCGCTTTGGTGTTCGGCGTTTTAATCGGCGGATCGGCGGCGGTCGTGCGTTGTATCGACCCGTATTCGCTGTTCGGTTCGGCGGCAAGCGGCGCGTACCTCGGCATCGGGGCGGCGGTCGTTCTGGCGCTGTTCGTTGCGTTCGGCAAACGTTTTTTCTGCGTTCATATCTGTCCCGTCGGGGCGGTGCTGGGCTTGATTGCCAAACATTCGGTTTTTCAAGTCGGCATTGACAACCGCAAATGCGTTCCCTGCGGCATGTGCGCGGAGAAATGTCCGACGGGCAGCATTGATTACAAGAATAAAAAAGTCGACAACGAAACTTGTATCAAATGCTTCAAGTGCATGGGCGTATGCCGCCGCGGCGGGATTCGGTTCGGCAGGATTCCCGCCTATCCGCTCGCCATGAACGAAAGCCGCCGCAAAATGTTAATCGGCGGGGCGGGATTGGCGGCGTTTGCCGTTCTGGCGTTCAAAAGCGGCGCGATTGTAAGCAAAAAAATCGCGGCAAGAGTCAAAAGCGTCATCCTTCCCGCTGGTGCGCGCAGTCCCGAAAAGTTTGCCAACAACTGCTTGAACTGCAATTTATGCGTTCAAAACTGCCCGATGAAGATTTTGAAAAAAGCCGATTCGGATTATCCCGCCGTTCATATCGATTTGTCGGAAAACTTTTGCGCGTTCGACTGCCATAAATGCGGCGACGTCTGCCCGTCGGGGGCGATTCGCCGTTTAAGCCTGTCCGACAAACGGCGCACCCAAACGGGATTGGCGGGCGTTGACGAATCGAAATGCATCAAATGCGGGCTGTGCGTGATGAAATGCCCGAAACACGCGGTCAAAAAAGAACTGTTCGAAGACTTCCCCCGTTTCGATTCCGACCTTTGCATCGGCTGCGGCGCGTGCAAAATCGCCTGCCCCGTCGGCGCAATAACCGTCCAACCCGTTGAAGAACAAAGGCTTTTGAGCGAATAAGCTCTTTCCTCAAAAAAATTCAAACGATTGATTGACTTTCGATTTTTTTATGATAAAGTGGCGCTGTTTCGTTAAACAAAAGGACAGCTTTTAATGCCTACGGATTCAAAAGAACGATTGTTGGAAAAAGCCATGGTCGTTTTCGCGGACAAAGGATACACGGAAACATCGACCCGTGAAATCGCCCGTGTCGCGAATATGAACATTTCCGCAATCGCCTATTATTTCGGCGGGAAACAAGGGCTGTACCGCGCCGTTTTGGAAAACATCGTTCACGGTGTCGGGGCGGCGGTTGACGGGACAATCGAATCGGCGGTCGCCGTTTTAAGCGACAAGAAATCAACGCCCGAACAGGCGGAAACGGCTTTGTGCGACATTATCAAAGCGCTGGGGGAACTGCTGTATTCCACACAGCTGCCCGATGAAGCGGTGACGGTGTTTTTGCATGAATACGCCAACCCGGGCGAGGAGTTTTCCACGCTGTACGAAGGATTGATTTTCCCGATTCACAAAATTTTCGCGGATTTGATTATCAAAGCGACCGCCGCGACGGACAACGCGACGATTGAGGAAATCACGCTGTACACGTTTCCGCTGTTCGCGTCGCTGTTTTCGTTCAAAGTCCGCAAACAAACCGTGCTGAAGCACGTTAAATGGACAGACTACGGGAACAAGGAAATCGACAAACTGATTTCCCTGATGATTAAACAAACGCGTTCGATTATCGCCCTTTACAAAAAGGAAACCAAGGATAAAGCCGATGGCTAAGACCACTTCTAAAATTATTGCTTTGACGTTGACAGGTGTTTGCGCCTCCACTTCCGCCAACGCCGCAGGTTGGCAGTTGAATGATTTCAGCGTTGCCGGTTTGGGCAGAGCGTACGCGGGCGGCGGCGTCGTCGGCGACGATTATTCCGCGCTGGCATACAACCCCGCGGGCATGACGCTGGGCGGAACGGGTGTGCAGGCGGGAATTTCCGTCATTCAGCTGCATGCGGATGTGACAGGTAAATACGATGGCAAATACGATTCGACCAACGTCAACGTCACGACCGAAGTTCCGAATTTCTTTGCGCAATACAAAGTCAACGACCGTGTCGCCGTCGGTTTCGGCGTATACGTTCCGTTCGGTCTGGCGATTGAATATCCCAAGGATTGGATCGGCACGGATCACGGCATCGATTCCGAATTGGCGGTGATTGATTATTCGACCGCCGTCGCCGTCAAAGCGACCGACAAACTGTCTTTGGGCTTGGGCATTTTCGCGCGCAACGCCAATGTTGATTTGACATCATCAACAACACTCGCTCCTGGAGTAAAGTACGAAAACGAATTCGACCTGGACGACTGGGGATGGGGTCTGCATGTCGGCGCGATGTACGAATTCACCAAAAACACCCGCGTTGGCGTTTCGTACCGTTCCCGTTCGCAGCATCAAATCAAAGGCGATTTTGACGCTCTTAAAAATTCAAATATTCCCGTCGTAAGCGGGCGTTTTGACGCTACATTGCCGATGGATGCCCCCGAACAAGTGCAGTTGTCGGGTTATCACAAGCTGAACGACAAAATCGGTTTAAGCGCGGGCGCCAAATGGACGCGTTGGACACGCTTTAACGCGCTGACCATTCATACTACTCATCCTACAACTCAAGTTGAAGTTGCTCAACGTTGGAAAAACACTTGGAATGTCAGCGTCGGTATGGATTACACCTATTCCGAAAACTGGACGTTCCGCACGGGTATCGGTTTTGATGAAAGCCCCGTTCCCAATTCGCACGAACGCACGACCGCGATTGCCGACAACGACCGTTGGGAAATCGCCTTGGGCGCCAGCTACAAGAAAAGCGCGTGGACGTTCGACATGGGATACATGTTCCTGTATCTGCCGCATTATTCGGTACACAACAACCGTCATAACTTAGCTGGGCAAGCTCCTCAGACAAATGGTGTAGATTTGCCGCAGATTGACGCCCGTTATCACACAACAGCCCACGTGTTGGGTTTGCAAGTTCAGTATTCCTTTGACGCAACCCCCTAATTGCGTCCTCCAACCCCTTAAAGGAATCTGAAAGCCGCCGCCTTTTCCCCTAAAGGCGGCGGTTCATTTTTATCTGCCCGAAAAAACAGCTTTGAGAATCCGCCCGCATTCTGTATCCTTGAATCACAATCATCTCAAGAACGGGAGGAAGCCATGGAACTGAACATACTTTTGGCGGTCGGCGGCGCGTTGCTGCTGATGAGCGTTTTCGCCAACAAAATTTCCAGCAATCTGGGTATTCCTTCGTTGTTGATTTTCCTTGCCGTCGGGATGTTGGCGGGATCGGACGGCGCGGGATTTCACTTCAATTCCGCAAAAACCGCAAACGATATCGGGACGGTCGCTTTGGCGTTCATTCTGTTTTCGGGCGG
>ERZ1026860.1635-NODE-1635-length-11006-cov-4.535020_pt1 | contig 11006 bp, 10 predicted proteins | sample MGYA00380160_ERZ1026860 | MGnify/ENA primary metagenome ERZ1026860 (study PRJEB33269, sample SAMEA4719796) | human gut metagenome | biome: human-associated habitat; feature: organic feature; material: feces | place: Cameroon | collected 2013-10 ... | reverse complement strand
TCCACCGGCAGGCCGCTGGGGGCGGCGGTCGTCTCCGGCGTGGGGGTAGGCGTGGCGATGGATTCCTCATAGGCCGGGGTCATCAGGGTAATGGTCACATTTCCACCTTCCCGCACGCTGGTTAAATGATAGGCACCCACCTGTCGCTCGTAGCTGTCGCCCTGCTTCATGCCGTTGTTCACCAACGTTACCAGGTCATAGCGCTCCTGGGCCGTCTGGGCCGGGGACATGGCCATCAGCAGCGCGTAGCTGTGGTAGCCGGAAATTTCAAAATCCTTGTAGACGCTGTCGCCATACTGCATGCCGTCCGGAGCGGTCAGGCTGATCTGGCACATCACAATTTCCTTACCGCTGCCCTGGGTGCGCACGGTTACATCCAGCACGTCGCCATACAGCCGGTACAGGCGGTAATTGTCCTGCACCCCCTCGGTGGTCAGCACCAGAGGCAGCAGACGACGGCCTGTGTTATCGTTAATAAAATCCACATCCGCCTGATAGTAGCCCAAAAAGGTATCATAGGGCTGGCGGCTTTCCGCCAGAGCGTGCGCCGTCAGCAGGAACAGAATCATCATCAGCAGCCAGAAGCGTTTGCGCATTGGTTTCAACTCCTTCGCCGGGCCGTCGGGCCCGCCCCTATTGTAACAGGCGCGGGCAAAGATGGCAAGTGCGTTGCACATCCGCCCGGGCTTTGATATAATAGATACATCTAGCGGCCAAGGGAGGGGACTTGTCTTTGATGAAAAAGCTGCGCCGTTTGATCTGGTACCTTGCCAGCCGCCTGCTGCTGATTCTGCTGCTGCTCAGCCTGTTCACGGTGGTTTTTTATTACGCCATGAACGCCGCCAATATTTACATTGTGCTGAAGGATGGCATGGCCAAGCGGGCCCAGGTCATCATGATGGGCGAAAGCCCCAGCGAGCTGACCAAGTTTTTTCAGGGCAGCTATTTGCAAAAGGATGAAAATTTACAAATCGCCATTGATGGCAAAAGCCCATATACCTATTACAATGTGCGCGGTATCGACCACCGCCTGACCATGACCTGGATGTGGTGCTGGCCCTGGGAAAGCACCGCCCGGGTAACCTTTACCGAAACCGTGCCACGCATTGACGGCCGGGTAAAGGGCGACTATGCCGACGCCGCCCGGGCCCTGTACGGCGACGATTACCTGAGTCCGCCCCGCTGGCAGGGCGGACGGTATACCGCCACCATGGTTAAGGAAAACAACCAGTGGCACATTCGGTCCATCGCTCTGATGGAGGCCATTGACAGCGAGCCGTAACATAAGGAGACGCTATGACGCTGGAACCCATCGCGTGTATTTACAATGATTATACGGAAAAATTCGGCGTACCCCGGCAAAGCGGCCTGGTAACGCAGGTGCTGTCCCGGGTGGTGTTCGCTCCGCCCTATCGCGCGCGGGAAGCCCTGCGGGATTTGGACGGCTACAGCCACCTGTGGCTGATTTGGGTCTTTTCCCAGGCCAGGGGCTGGTCGCCTACGGTGCGTCCTCCCCGGCTGGGAGGCAACCGGCGGGTGGGGGTGTTTGCCTCCCGGTCCCCCTTTCGGCCCAACCCCATCGGTCTCAGCTGCGTGCGGCTGCATCACATCGACCCGGACACTCCGGATGGGCCGGTGCTCTGGGTGGCGGGGGCGGATTTGATGAACGGCACCCCCATTCTGGACATCAAGCCCTATCTGCCCTATGCCGACTGTCACCCGGAGGCGCTGGGCGGCTTTGGGGCCGCGCCGGGCACAGGCGCGCTGGAGGTGCGCCTGCCGGAGGGCTTTGCCTTTCCCCCGGACAAGCTGGACGGGCTTACCGCCGTACTGGCCCAGGATCCCCGGCCCGGCTACCAGCATGACCCCGGCCGGGTATACGGCCTGACCTTTGCGGGCTACGACGTCCGCTTTACCGTATCCGGAAACGTGCTGCAAGTCACCGGCGCCCAGCCCTGCAAGGAGGAAAAACGTGTATAAGCTGATCCTGTGCGACGATGAGGCGGAAATCCGTCAGGGACTCAAGGAGGTTGTCCCCTTTGAGGCCCTGGGCTTTACCGTGGTGGGCGAGGCGGGCAACGGCGTGGAGGCCCTGAGCCTGTGCGAACAGCTGGAGCCCGACCTGCTGGTGACGGATATCCGCATGCCCCTGATGGACGGGCTGACCCTGTGCCGCCGGGTGCGGGAGGCGTCCCCCGCCACGGAATTTCTGATTTTAAGCGGCTATGACGACTTTGAGTACGCCCGGCAGGCCATTGAAATCAAAACCATGGGCTACCTGCTCAAGCCCATTTCCTCCCAGGAATTTCAAACAGTGCTGAAGGACGCGAAGGCCCAGTTGGACGAGGCCTATGCCCGCCGTCTGAACGTGGACCGGCTTCAGGCCTATTTTCGGGACAGCCTGCCGGTGCTGCGGCAAACCCTTTTGCAGTCCCTGCTGGCGGGGGATATCAACCCGGAGGAAGCCGTCCGGAGCGCCCATCGCTATGGCGAGCAGCTGGACGCCGCCGCCTGGGCGGTGGCGCTGCTGCGGCCGGCGGACGCTTCCGGCTGCGGCATTGCCGACCCGGAGCTGCGCATGTTCGCCATGCGCAACGTGCTGACCGAGGCCCTTGAGGCGCACCGGCCCTATGTGTTTCCCTACCGGGATATGTCGGCGGTGCTGCTGCCCCTGCAGGAGCCGGATAATCGCGCCGCCTGCGTGGCCCTGCTGGAGGAGGCGCGCAAAACCGTGCGCCATTATCTGGGGCTGGATTTGTATATAGGCGTGGGCGACATCGCCGCGTCCCTGTCCGCCGTGGCCCAGTCGGCCAAGCAGGCCCAGGACGCGCTGGAGCAATGCCTTCTGGAAGGCGTGCCCCAGGTGCTGTTCTTTCCGGATATCCGTCCCGGCAGCAGCGACCTGCGGGCGGATGAAACTGCTACCCGCCGAGTGCTATCCGCTTTAAAGGCGGGGGATCAGGCCGAATCCCTGCGGCTGCTGGCCGATCTGCTGGATGCATGCCGCCGCGGGCACATTACCCCCAAGGCCTGGCAGGTGTACCTGCTGGAGCTGTTTATGTGCCTGGTGCGCGCCGTGTCGGAGCTGGGGCTGCCCCGGTCCGGTCTGGACGGCCAGCTGGACGCTTTAACCAGACTGATTCTAACCCAGTGCCCCACTGTGGACGAGGCACAGCAGGCCCTGTCCGCCGCCGTCTGCGCCGTAACCGACGCGGTGGCCAGCCAGCGCACCACCTCCACCCGGCAGCTGGCCATGAACGCGCAGGACTATTTGGAAAAGTACTACGGCGATGGGGACATGTCGCTGGAAAAGCTGTGCCTGCACCTGCATATTTCCCCCAGCTACCTAAGCACCGTTTTGAAAAAGGAAACCCGCAAAACCTTTCACCAGTTGCTGACGGAGCTGCGCATGGACCGGGCCCTGACCCTGCTGTCTACCACGGAAATGCGCACCGCCGAAATTGCGGAAAAGGTGGGGCTGCCGGATCCGTCCTATTTTAGCTACTGCTTTAAAAAATACTTTGGCTATCCGCCCAGTCAGGCGCGGAAGGGCCGCTGATCAGGGGGCGTTTTGGGCATGAGCCGCAAGCCGTTGGAGGGAAGAAGCCTGCAAAGCGTGCTAACCGCGTCTTTTTTGGCCTGCATCGGCGTTATTCTGCTGTTTATGCTGGCCATGCTGATGCCCCGGGTCACCCAGCTTTTGCAGCAAAACGCCATACAGCGCACCAAGGAAACCCTGCTGCAAAGCGTGTCCTCGCTGGAAATTTACATCGACAACATGGTATCCACCCTGCACTTCGCCTCCTCCCAGACAACCACCCAGCCGGACGAGGGGCCGCAGGCCCTGCGCCAGCGGCTGTCCGTTTTGCAAAGCAGCCGCACGGATGTGGTAAATATCGCCGTCTTTCGGGAGGACGGCGGCCTGTACGCCGGCACCGGCGGCAGCCTGCGGGTTCCCGCGTCCCAGGTGCGGCAAAGCGAGTGGTTTCAAAAGGCGCTGGAATGGGAGGGAACCGTCACCTATTTTTCCTCTCCCCATGTGCAGGACCTGTTTTCCGACCACCGGTCCCTGGTCATTACCATGGCCCGGCGGCTGGATTATTTTAAGGACGGCCAGAGGCAAACCGGCGTGGCCCTGCTGGATTTTGACTATACCGCCTTTTCCAGTCTGGTGGATTCTGTTTCACTGGGGCAAAGCGGCTACGCCTACCTGATGGACGAAAGCGGCGAGCTGATCTGCCACCCCCGGCTGCAGCTGATTTATCAGGGCCTGTGCCAGGAGGACCGCGCGGCGGCCCAAAGCCAGATCGTGGGCGCGGCCCAGGACCAGTCTGGCGGCCGGGACCGGGCGCTGATTCTGGCCACCGTGGCCCAAACCCGGTGGCGCATGGTGGGCGTGGCCTATCTGGACGAACTGTACGCCCTGCAAAACACCATCATCCGCATTTTAACGGTGGTTATGGCGGACGCGGCGCTGCTGTCCCTGGCGGCGGCCACGCTGATGAGCTACCTGGTCACCAGGCCCATCACCCATCTGGAGCATAAAATGCAAAAGGTGCAAAGCGGCGATTTGAACGTGACCATCGCCGAAAAGGGCTTTCGGGAAATTCGCTCCGTGTCCCAGGCCTTTAACCACATGCTGGCCCAGATCCGCACCCTGATGGACCGGGTGGTGCAGGAGCAGGAAACCAAACGCCTGCACGAGCTGAACGCCCTGCAGGCCCAGATTAACCCGCACTTTTTGTATAACACCCTGGACTCCATCGTCTGGATGGAGGAGCGGGGCCGCAGCCAGGAGGCCATTACCATGGTGCTGGCGCTGGCCAAGCTGTTTCGCATCTCCATCAGCAAGGGCCGCCGGTTTATCACCGTGCGGGAGGAGCTGGAGCATGTGCGCAACTATCTGGTCATTCAAAAAATGCGCTTTAAGGACCGCTTTGTCTACACCATTGACGCTCAGGAGGAGGCCCTGCCCGAGCGCACGGTCAAGCTGATTGTGCAGCCCCTTACGGAAAACTGCATCAGCCACGCCATTGACGAGGCCCGGGACAGCGAATTGCACATTGCCATTCGCGCCTGGGTAACGGAGAAGGACCTGTTCTTTTCCGTCACGGACGATGGGCTGGGCATTCCCCCCCAGCGGCTGCCGGAGCTGCTGAACGCCAGCGGCACCACCGGCTTTGGGCTGAAGAATGTGCATGAGCGCATTCGCCTGACCTACGGCCCGAAATACGGGCTGACCATTCACAGCGTGGAGGACGAGGGCACCACCGTAACCATTCGTATTCCCCGGGGCTGGGAGGAGGACAGGGCATGAAAAAACATTCCTGGCTGCTGATTGCCTTTTGCCTCACCGCCACGGTGCTGCTGCTGATTTGGGGTTTTGGCCAGAGCGGCGCGTCCAGACAGCAGGAGGTCCCCTTATACGCTCTGGTGATTGAAAACGACACCGGCCCGTTTTTGATGCAGCTGCGCAAGGGCATCAGCGACGCGGCAGCCATGGCGGGCGCGTCGCTGACGGTGGTGGGCCGGGACGACCCGCTGCCCGCCCAGGCCCGGGCGGTGCTTTTGTGGCTGGACAGCCCCCAGGCATGGGTGGACAGCCACCCCACCCAGCTGCCGGTCTATGTGATTGACGGCCGGGCCAGGGGGTGCCCCTCCATTTCCATGGACGACAAGGCCGCCGTGGTGGCCCTGCTGAGCCGGGCGCAAAAGCTGGCCGCCCCTTTGGCGGTAATAACGGACGACGATTCCACCCGCAGCCTGCGCCGCAGCACCCAGGCCTCTGCGCTGGCGGACATGTACGATTACGCCCTGATCGACTACCAGCCGGGCATGGACTGGCCCGCGGGCTATCAAACCGTTGTGGCCCTCAGCGGCAGGGCCACGGCCGCGCTGGCGGTGCAAAGCGGCAACAAAACCCTGCTGGGCTTTGATACCGGCGACGACCGGGCCACGCTGCTGGAAAACGGCACCGTAGCCGTTATGGCGCTGGATAAGCCCTACGCTCTGGGTGGGCTGGCGGTGCAGGCGGCTCAGGTCAGAAGCGCCGATGACGTCGCCGTAACCGCCCTGCTGGCCGATAAGCAAAACATGTACCTGCCGGAAAACGTCAAGCAGGTTTTTCCCCTGCTGCAATGAAAGGAGCTCCTATGAAGCGATTGTGCATCCTGCTTTTGTGCTGGCTGCTGCTGCCCTGCCCGGTTGCCGCCGGTCAGGAGGCGCTGCCATTGCTGGGGGTTGCGGTTTACAACGGCGAGGATACTTTTATGAGCAGCCTGATGGCCGTGATCCAATCCCAGGCCGACGGGCAGGCCCGGCTGCTGATGTACGATTCCGCCAACGACCAGAACCTGCAAAATGATCAGGTTGCCGACATGATTGCCCAGGGCTGCGAGGCGCTGATCATCAACCCGGTGGACCGCACCGCCGCCATTTATCTGATTCAAATGGCCATGCGCCACGACCTGCCCATTGTGCTGATCAACCGCGAGCCTCTCGGCAGCGACCTGGCCCTGTATGACCGGGCCTATTATGTGGGCATCGACCCCAAGCAGCAGGGCCTGCTGCAGGGGCAGATGGCCGCCGCCTACTTTTTATCCCATCCGGAGGCGGATATAAACGGGGACGGCAAAATGCAGCTGGTGCTGCTGCGGGGACAGCCCGGGCATCAGGACACGGAGCTGCGGTCGGTATACGCCATCCGGGCGTTGCAGGACGCAGGAGTGCAGACGGAGCTTTTAAGCGAGGAAAGCGCCATGTGGGAACGCACCGCCGCCCAGGAGCGCATGTCCGCCATGCTCAGCCAGTTTGCCGGGCGCATTGAATGCGTCATCGCCAACAACGATGATATGGCTCTGGGCGCCATTGACGCGCTGAAGGCCGCCGGTTATTTTGACGGCCACCGCTTTATTCCCGTGCTGGGGGTGGACGCAACCGCCCCCGCCATGGAGGCCCTGTCCCAGGGGGCCTTGTACGCCACGGTTTACAACAACGCCCTGGAGCAGGGGCAGGCGGCGCTGCGGCTGGCCCTGCTGCTGGCGCAGAGCGAGGCCGTTACCCCGCAGAATTTTCCCTACGTTATGAATGACAAGGTTGTGTATATTGACAGCGACGCCCGTATGGCGGAAGACGCGCCATGATTTTGCGGCCCTATCAGCCCCAGGACGGCCCGGTGCTGGGCCGTCTGTTCTACGACACGGTACACGCGGCAGCCTGCCGGGATTACACCCCCGCCCATCTGGACGCCTGGGCCGCGGGTCAGGTGGACTTAGACCAGTCCTTTCTGGCGCATCACACTCTGGTTGCCCTCATGGACGGGCAAATTGTGGGGTTTGCCGACATGGATGAAACCGGCTATACGTCCACAAGGATTACCAGCGGCAGGGAGTGACCGCCGCCCTGTGCGGCGCGCTGGAAAACGCTGCGCGGCCCCCTGTTTTACCACTCACGCCTCCCTGACCGCCCGGCCCTTTATGGAAGGCCGGGGCTAACGGGTGGCGCGTTGCCGGCAGGTGCGGCATCTGGCTGAGCAACTTTGTCATGAAAAAAGCAAACAAAGAAGCCTGACGCGGGTGCGCCGGGCTTCTTCGTTTTTGTGGGGTCCCCAATACGGGTCTGGGCCGTTTCGTACCGGCAAGGCAGCAGGAACGGTTTGAGAGGCCCGCGCGGGCCGGACGCGGTTTGCCCGGTCTGGTCCAACATCCTCAGGATAACAGCGCATTCCCCCAAAGTCACGCAAATATCGGTTTACATTTTGATAATTCGTCCCAAATGAGGTTTACATTCTGAGTTTTTCTGCCGGAATCTCCATTTTCTGGCGGAACCCATTCTTCCTTTCCAGCATATCCTGAAACGCCGAAGGAAAGGAGGCGCGATTCGTGATTCCCGTTCAGGAATTGATTCAGGTCTTTCACCAAATGATTGGCTGGCCCTATGCCACCCCGGGGGTAAACGGCCCCGGCGGCATTGACTGCTCCGGCGCGTTTGTCTATGCCTACCGGCAGTTTGGTCAAAGCATTTATCACGGTTCCAACCGCATTGCCCGGGTCTTTTGCCACGATTTGCGTCCGGTAACGGACGCAAAGGCCCTGCGGCCCGGCATGGTCATTTTTAAATCCCGCCAGAACACCGATGGTATGAAGGCGGAATACAAGCCCGGCGGCCGTTACTACAACCCGGAATTTCCCCAGGATTTTTATCACATGGGGCTGGTCGCCGGCGTTTCGCCGCTGCAAATCATCAACGCCACCCGGCCCCGGGTGCTTATCAGCAAAGCGTTAAAGGGCTGGACCTACGCCGGGCTGCTGAACGCCGTCAGCTATGATGAGGGCGCTCCCGCTCCCGCCGCGTCCCAGGCGGTGGTTTCCGCCGAAAGCGGCGGCAGCGTGAACCTGCGTTCCAGGCCCCAGGCGGGGGCGGCCATTGTGGTTCGGGTGCCCTTAGGGCAGCTGGTGGACGTTCTGGACAAAACAAACGACGACTGGTGGCATGTGCGCTACCAGTCGTCGGAAGGGTATATGATGAGCCGGTTTTTAAAGCAGATCTGTTAGCCGCCTTTGGGCGGCCTACATGGGTCAAATGCCTGCGGCGATGCCGTCAATCAGCCGCTGCTGCTGGTCCTTCAGCGGCACCTCCGGGTCAAACTGCACCGGTTTGCCCACGGCGATGGTACGCTTGCTGATATGCACCGGATAAAACTTCAGCTTCAGGCCCAGGGTACGCCATGCCATAGGCGCGATCTGCAAAAAGCCCTGGTTCAGCTCCATATAGTGGCTGCCGTAGCCGCTGGGCTGCTGGGGAAAGATAATCAGATGCTCGCCTTTTTTCAAAAACTCAATGCTTTTGCGAAAGGTTTTAATCACCTGCATATCGTGATACACCGGCACGCCGGGCACGGTGCGCATGATCGGCGGCAGCACGGCGGCCCCCAAATAGGGCAGGGTCGCGTTATACAGCCATTCCATTTTGCAGCCGGGCTTCCACCAGTAGTCCTGCCGCACATAGGCGGGCATCTGCCTGGGGTCGGCCACGGCGGCGTTAAACCAGGGGTGGCTTTGATCCTTCAGTTCAAAATGCACGCACATATCCACCGGGCCCATGGCTCCCGCATGGTTCGGACAAAACACGCTGGGCGTGCCGTCAAAGGGCTCGGCCCAGGTGGTTTCCATTTTCGGCGTAAACACCTTCGCCACGCCTCTCAAAATCCGATAGGACCGTTTCATCTCCATCATATCATCCTTCCCCAGGGGCACTGCCCCTGGACCCCGGTCCGCTTCGCGGGGCTTGTGTGGTGTTGGGGGAGCGCATCAGGTGCGTTTTCCAGACACGTAAAACACGCCTGATACCCGCTCGCCGCCAGGGGCAGTGCCCCTGGACCCCGGTCCGCTTCGCGGGGCTTGTGTGGTGTTGGGGGCGCGCATCAGGTACGTTTTCCGGACACGTAAAACGCACCTGATGCGCGCTCGCCGTCATTGGACAACAGGCTCAATGACTCGCTTGCGCTTCGCATTGCCAGAGGCTAGTCGCTTACCGCGGCGTACACGGCGTTATGCACCAGACGGCGCACGCGGTAAATTGCCAGGCTATCCCTGGAGGGGCAGATGCGGTTGGTCAGCAGCACCACATACAGGCCCGTTGTGGGATCCAGGGTAAAGCTGGTGCCGGTAAAGCCCGTATGGCCGATGGTTTCCGGCGGGAACAGGTCGCCTGTATAGCCATTATCGTAATAGGGCAGATAAAAGCCCAATCCACGGCCCTGAGCCAGGCCGGGGGTATGGTTCCGCATGGCCAGGCGCAAAGCGGCGGGACTCAGGTAGCGGCTTCCGTCCGGCAGGCGGCCGTTGGCGCACAGCATCTGCATAAACAGCGCCAGATCGTCCATGTTGGAAAACACGCCCGCGTTGCCGGAAATACCGCCCAAAAACCGGGCGTTTTCATCATGCACCACGCCTTGCAGGCAGCGGCCGTCGTCCTGCATTTCCGTAGCGGCAATGTTGCCGTCCTGAGGCAGATAGCCGGTATGCCGCATACCCAGGGGCCAAAACACCTCCTGGGTTGCCAAATCGCTCAGCGGCATGTCATACAGGCATTCCAGCAGCAGCCCCAGCAGAATATACCCAACGCAGCAATACTGCACCCGGCTGCCGGGTGCAAACAGCAGCGGCACATTCAGCAGCATTTCCGCCGCATCCTCCGGGGGACGTTTCATCTGCCACAAGTGGATTCCCGTAGGAAAGCCCGCCGTATGGGTCAAAATCTGGGCAAGGGTAATATCGCGCTTATCGTCCGGCGTATCCAGAAAGGTGCCCAGCTTATCCCACAGGCACAGCTTGCCGCTTTCCATGGCCCGCAGGGTCAGCATCCCCACCACCAGCGGCTTGGTAATCGACGCCAGATCATACCGGGTCTGCTCGCTGCACAGGGGCGCGTCGTCGTCAATGGACAGGCGGCCAAAGGCGCGGCGGTACAGCACCCGGTCGTTCTGTCCCACCAGCAGGCTGGCGGCGGTAAAGGCTCCATCCCTGAGTCCCCGGGCGATTACCTGCTCCGCCTGGGAAAAGGACGGCGTATTGCGCATGGCGTGTCCTCCCTTCAGGCCCTGGGCCAGCGCAGAACGGTTACGCCCTGCGACCCGGCCAGACGTTTCAGCAATTTTTTCCTGGGGTTTACCGCCATTTTGTTTGCGCACAGCTCCATCATGGGCGCGTCGCCGCCGCTGTCCCCGTAGGCGAAGGACGCGGCGTAATCCACCTCATCCCCCTGAGCCGCCAGGTATTCCGCCAGACGCAGGGGCTTTTGCACACCGCGGCAGTTTTCCCCCGCCATCAGGCCGGTGTAGCGGTCGTTTTCATCCACATGCATGCGGGTGGCGATGACGCCGTCAATGGGCAGCGCCTGCCGCAGATAGGTCAGGTACAGCTCCGGCGAGGCGGATACCAGCAGCACCGCCGCGCCCTGCTCATGGCAGCGGCGCACCGCCTCCACCCCCTGGGGATACAGCCGGG
>ERZ1026860.1634-NODE-1634-length-11014-cov-21.921343_pt1 | contig 11014 bp, 7 predicted proteins | sample MGYA00380160_ERZ1026860 | MGnify/ENA primary metagenome ERZ1026860 (study PRJEB33269, sample SAMEA4719796) | human gut metagenome | biome: human-associated habitat; feature: organic feature; material: feces | place: Cameroon | collected 2013-10 ... | reverse complement strand
GTCTGCTTCTCAGCTGCGCAGGCTCTCTGTACAGGCATGGTTCGCCGTTATCTCCACTTCAACGGTTTAGTGTATTGAATTTTCCTATATTAAAGCACGGATTTTGGATTTGTCAATACCAAATTTTGTTTTTGGAGAAAATTTTACCTACATTTGCAGTTGGTTTTGGCTTGCGGGGGCTGAATCACAATCATCGACACATGCTTTTTGAAGGCTGGAGAAGCATAAAGGGGGCTGCTGACGGTTCCGGCCTTTTGCCTTCCGGAAACGGGAATGTTATAATGGGTTAAAAGCAGTGTCCCATACGCGCTCTCGAAATTGATATCAAGATATGAAATGTGAGCAGGAGGATGATCAGATGGATCAGGATGCAAAAGTGGAACGTTTGCTGGAAATGCTCCGGCGTGCCGCAGAGCAGCTCCCAGAAGAAGAGGCTGAAAATGCAAAAAGAATATTGAGCAAAAAATTGTTGCGGAAGAAATTGAAATCAGAGCTGGAAATAAAAGATACAGATTCTCTGGGGGATGATTTGAAAGCGGATTGCGGATTGATTTCTGATGCGATGGGCAAGACGATTGATGGGCAACCCGGCAATATTGAACATAAGCAGCGTCTCTGGGAAGTGTTTGATGCGTGGCTTGCCGTGATGGAAAAGGAATATGGCTTTTCCATCAGCCGTCCGTTACGACCGTTCCTTGAATCAGAAGATGGTAAACTGATCCAACTGCTCAAGGGACTGCATGGCACGGATGGTTTGGGCTGTGAAAGAGAACCCCTTTGTGATAAGATTGGCGTAAAAGAAAAAACACTGCGCACCTATCTGAAGCGTTTGAATGGCGATTTGGAGGATGAGCCGTGGACGCTGGGCGGCCAGCGGGTTTCGACAGATGTAAAAATACGGAAAGACGGCAGAAAACGGTATACCTATACGCCGGACACGCTGCATCCAATCGTGATGCAGCTGAATATAACACAGGCGGCCTATCTGCTGAAATCGCTTGGCATTGCCTACGACTCCCACTGCTACGGAAATGAATTGTCTGCGGATCTGGCGTATGGGATATGGAGTCAGCTGTCACCTTACGCAAAGAAGCGGATACGAGAGGCCTATGTTTCGGAGGATCGTGTTACACGATATGTGAATAGGAGTGCGGCAGAAGAAAAAGAGGCAAATGCGTTTGGCGAATTTTTGAACAAGATGGAATGGAAAGCGGAGCATTGGGTCGATGAATTCTTTACGGAGACAGAGATGCTGAACCGCTATGATGACGGCATTGATCTGATGCTTGCCCTCAAAGATGCACGTTACGGAATGGAACACGTTTATACGATCCAATGCAAAGATAAAATTTTTCCGAAGTGCAGATTCTATTTTATTTCCCGATACCAGCCTTTTGAAATTGCAGTCGTAGACGAAGCGCAATATCAAAAACTGGGCAAAGAGAATATCCTGAAAGAAAAAATCGGGGAGCGGGTCATGCTGGATGAAATTCTGAAGGTTAGATATAACTGACGTCCTAGCATTACCGCGTATTTGATGAATCCAATGCTATCATGGTGTCAGAACGAAACACACCACAACCAAAGGAGAACACCATGATGAATTTTGATAATGCTTACAAAAAAACTCTGTGCCGCTTTTCGGTTGAACAGGAAAACGGCGTGCAGCAGGCATTTGACTGTGCAAAGGCCTTGTACCTCGCAGCCGAGCAGGAGCGCTACCGCACTCTTTCCCGGACGGAGATGACTGCATTTCTGGATGCGGCGGCAGCTCTCCAGACCGAAGAAGGCCTGATCCCGCTGGTGATCGACAAAACCATGCCCTCTGATTGCCGGGTGGATTTGCAGTATCATCCGAGCTATGCTGCGGCAGCAGCGGCCATCTACGCATGGCAGACCATGCGGGAGGTTTTTAACGAGACGCGGACGGCGTTTTTCAAGAACCTGCTGCACGGATGCACGGGGCGTAGACTGCGTGACCATGGATTGGATGCAGGCTCCGGGCAGCGCCGCAATCTGATCCTGCTGGCCAAGGCCGATGTTAAGGCATTCGTTGCGGAAAACGCTGATCTCTGCGCAGAGTTTACGACATTGGTACAGGACACCATTCGGATGTTCGAGCGCGACATTGCAAGGGCAAAGCAGAACCACACGTCGATGGTGGAGATGGGAATGTGGCCTGTGCCGATCACCGCAGAGCTGGAACAGGTGGTGGCAGCCTATCACGGCAAGACCCATACGCTCTTTGTTTATGGGACGCTGATGCAGGGGCAGCCCGCTCACAATCTGCTGAAGGATGCGGTCTACTCCCGGCGGTATACCCTGCACGACCATACCATGGTGGATCTGGGCGCATACCCCGGAATCGTGCAGAAGAAAAACGAGGCGGTTCTGGGTGAGGTATACTTTGTCTCGCCGGAGATGATGGCAGAGATGGACCGTTACGAGGACGAAGGCAACCTCTATCTGCGCCGGGAGGTGTGGGTGAAGTCTGAGCAGGGCAGTCTTCGTGCAGAAGCGTACTTATATAATAAGGGTACGCAGGGCTGTTTAGAGCGTTCCTGCTGGCAGCCGAAGCATGAGGAAGAAGTCTGGTATGCCTGCTACGGCTCCAACCTGTCCGAGGAACGGTTCCGCTGCTATGTGCAGGGCGGCGTAGCGCCCAACGGAAAACGCTACTATGGCTGTAACGATACCACGCTGTGGAAGGAATCGTATTGGACGGATTATCGCGGCAGGCTGTATTTCGGCAACGAAAGCCCCAGCTGGGATTACGGCGGCGTAGCTTTTTATGACCCGGCGGGTTATGAATCGGTACTGTTCCGGCTGTACCGCATTACAAGGGACCAGCTGCATGACATCATGCGGCAGGAGGGGGCTTCGGCCAACTGGTACGGGCATCAGTTCCTGCTGGGGATGGGCAAGGATAATCTGCCGGTCTATACCTTGATCAGCAGCACGACCCGCCCGCAGAAGGCACCGTCTCCGAACTATCTGGAAGTGATCCGCACTGCTTTGGAGAAAGAAGCCGGTTTAAAGCCGAAGGAAGTGAAACGCTATCTGAACAAGGCGTTGAACGCATAAATGCTTTGAAATCGCCCCTGCGGATTCCGACGGTGTTGGGATTCGCAGGGTTTTCTGCGCATACAGTGCTTTTGTGTGCAATGCGCCAAATTGCGAACAGATAAATCAAGCAAAATTGGAATATAATACAAAAGAAAGCTGAAAAAAGCAGACAGGGCTGCCCCGAAATATCGGGCGAACAGGGCCGCTCAAAAATAACTTTTTAAAAAGTTGTGGTATATAGAACGTAGATACGATGAAAATGAAAAAGATTGAAATAACTTTTGAAATAGTTATTGACAGACGTATTTAAATATGCTATAATCATACTGAAGAATTGTAGTTGACAAAATATAACCGGGCGTGCTATACTACTCTTGCCTTCAGGGGCAAGGGTTTATGTGGCATACATCTGTTCATAACATAAACATTCAAGACCTGCAAGGCAAAAAGCCCTGCAGGTCTTTTTTCGTTGTTCACACCAGGAGAGAAAGCGAGAGAATGTTATGAGCACCTTTGATAACTTCACGGTCCATCCCTATAAGTATCTGGACATCTGCACTTGGGAGGAAACCAGCAAGCCGAGGATCTCGTTTGAGGATTCCATTGATTATCTTGACGGAAAAAAGACACTTCCCTTTGCGGCAGAAGGCCGTCCGTGCGGTTTTCTGCCGAAGCTGATGGGCGCGGAGGATGTTGAAGAGGATCTGCGGATCGAGCCGTATTACGGCTACATCGACTCCATCTGCCATGTGGAGATCGATGCACACATTGCGGCAACCATCCGCAACCTGAACCAGCGCGGATATAAAACGATCTGGTGCTGCGAAGGGCACATGAACGAGAACAGCCTGAAGATCGGATATCGGGTGGATATTGCGATCGGCTTCAGCAATAACCCGCAATTTGCGACCTTGCCGGAGGGGTTCCGGTATGTGAAGTACACTTGCGGATTTATGGTGCTCGAAAACCGGGTGATCCCGGATAATAAGTATAAGTGCATGACCCGCACCGGCAACCGCTGCTATTACAAGGGGGCCGAAAAGCTGACGGACGCAGAATATCAGAACTGCGTGGATGCGTTGTTTGCGGCATGGGACAGGCTGGAAAAATGGTCCGCTTCTCTGCCGATGACTGCGGAGAAAAAGGCTGAGACGGAACGGTTTCAGGTGGTCTCCCGGCAGAAGAAAACGACCCTCGCCTGCTGCACCTATGTGACCGAAGTGGAATTTGAAGTTGCAGAGGCCGGGCAGCCCACCCGTTGGCTGTGTTACAGCGATGCAGATTTTGCAGGTTTTGTGGTGACCGACCGCAGCTCCATCGCTGACGAGTCGAAGCCGCAGGAATATTACGAACAGGTGCAGGTTCTGGAAAACTATGAGGAGTTAGAGACCGCCAGAGGGTCTGCATACTATGCACTGTTCGCTCAAATGCAGAAAATGGCCGAAGAAAACTGAAAGACGGTAACGGAAGTACCGCCTATCGGACGGATAAGGGTGTAGAATAGGTTCAGAAAAGCAACCGAAAACTGCGTGAAACAAAAAAGGGGTATTGAAAATGAGCATCTTCATTGATCTGGAAATGAACACCACGGATACGCGGCTGGTACGCAGGAAGGATCTCAAGAACGAGGTGATCGAGATCGGCGCAGTGCGGATGGACGATGCGTTCCACCCGCTGGACCGCTTCCGCATTTTTGTGCGGCCCCAGTACAACGGCGTGATCGAGCGCAAGATCTACAAGCTCACCGGCATCAGCAACGGGGCCGTGAGTGATGCCGTCTCTCTGCCGGAAGCACTGAATACGCTGGAAGCATGGTGCGGTTCGGACGGCTGCGAGATCTACGCATGGAGCACCAGCGACCTGATCCAGCTGCGCAAGGAATGCGGCTTTAAGGGCATCGACAGCATTTTTCTGGACGAGATGGTGCAGTGGCATGATTTCCAGGAGGACTTCCGGCAGATACTCGGAGAGAAAAACATCCTCTCCCTCAGCAATGCCATGCACCGGGCAGGGCTGGAGCCGGAGGGCTGCCTGCACGATGCTTCATGGGATGCTTACAACAGTGCCCGGTTGATGGAAACGGCTTATTCTCCGAATTTTGCGGCAGATGTGGCAAAGGCACAGGCTGCCTGTTATCAGGAAGCACCCAGAATGCAGGGTGGGCTTCCGCTGGATGTGATGAAAAAGCTGGCGGTTCTGCTGCAGACCAGCCAGCCGGAACCTGTGATGGCAGTTTGAAAACAAGAGGATTAAGAATACAGGAGGAACTATTATGAACGCACAGAAGTATTTTGAGCAGCACGCCGAAGAACTCATTGCCCGCTTTGCCGGCAAAAATGTGGCTCTCTTTTTCCGGGGTTTTGTACCGGCCAATGTCCGCTGGCTGACCCGGCGGGAGGATGCGATCCTTCCGGCGAATAAGGTGCTGAATGCAGATGGCACCATCAGCATTACCAAAATCGACGCGGCCAAGCGGAAGCTGGTGCAGAGCATGATGATGCAGGAGGAAGGCGTGACGGTTGGTATCTACGAAGAGATGCTGGCCATCCTTCAGAACGTACAGGACCCCAAGGAAATGTTTGATGCGGAGTTCATCGTGGTGGACAACAACGCTTTCCCGGCTTATGTGCCCAGCTGCATCCCGGCGGAAGATGCCGAAGTGCTGTACAAGGCTTACGAAACGGAGAAAACCGAGCTTGGTTCAGCGGAAGTTCTCAGCCACTACTATGCATCTGTCCGTATGCTGAATGATCGCTGCTACGTTGCTCTGTTCAACCGCCATAAGGGTGAGAACATTCGCAGCATCGACTTTTACCAGAAGAAGCAGGCGGCCTTTACGGATGCCGCAGCGACCCTGCCCAATGACGTTTCGCCCCTTGTACTGGCAGACCACTTCTTCTGCGGCGAGGTGGAAGGTCCGCTGGTGCTGCCGGTGGAGCGGGAGCAGAGTGCAAAGAACAACACCTACGATGTGCTGGCGTTTGCGGCAGAGCAGTGCGGTGTGACTTTTGCGCTGAACTGTGCCAGCCACAAGGAGCAGGTGGAGCCGGAGACTATCAACCGTTACCGCGCTATCCTCAAGCGGTACTGGGGCGCAAACGCAGATTTCCGTATGCTGGATTTCTACAAGGACCCGGCGGCAGGCACCGAGACCATGCAGATCAGTCAGGGCGAGATCATCAGCACCATTGTTAAGCAGTGCGAGTTGGCACTGGATGGTTATCAGGACTACTCTAACGTGTTCCTGACCGCTCCTACCGGTGCAGGCAAGTCGGCGTTTTATCAGGTGTCCGGCATCTATCTGGCACAGGTGCGGCAGGCGGTCACGGTAGTGATCACGCCGCTGATCGCTCTGATGCAGGATCAGGTCAGTCAGCTGGAGGCACGCGGGGTGCACTGTGCCACTTTCCTCAACTCCAATGTGTCCCATGAGGAGCGGGAAGAACGCCTGAATGCCATCCATAAGGGCGAAAAGTCCATTCTGTACATCGCACCGGAAATGCTGCTGACCACTTCTCTGGAGACCCTGCTGGGTGGACGCAGACTGGGACTGTTCGTGGTGGACGAAGCCCACACCGTTACCAGCTGGGGCCGCGATTTCCGTGCGGACTACTGGTTCTTGGGCGATTATCTGGAGCGCCAGCGCAAGAATGGGTTGCACTTCCCGGTGCTCTGTCTGACCGCAACGGCAGTGTACGGCGGCAAGGATGACGTGGTGCAGGATACCATCAGCACTTTGGGACTGAACCAGCCCATTCAGTATTTGGGGCGCGTCCGCCGTGACAACATCGGCTTTGATATCCACCCGCTGGACAAGCAGACCGATGAAAGCCGGGATGAGTTCAAGGTGAACCATGTGGCGCAGAAGATCGCAGAATATGTGACGGAAGGAAAAAAGACGCTGGTCTACTGCCCCTTCCGCTCTACGGTGGACAGCATTTATCAGGCCGTGCCCGTGGCAGTCAAGAACAGGGTTCGCCGTTACCATGCGGGTATGGCTAAGGAAGAAAAGAATGCGGCGCAGGAAGCTTTCAAGAACAACAGCGCCACTGTAATGATCTGCACCAAGGCCTTCGGCATGGGCGTGGATGTGCCGGACATCGTGCAGGTTTACCACTATGCACCTACCGGCAATCTGGCGGATTATGTGCAGGAGATCGGACGTTGCGCCCGTGATAAAAAGCTGCAGGGCACTGCTGTGGAGGAATATCTGCCCGGTGATCTGTCTCAGCTCAAGCGCCTGCATGGCATGGGCGAACTGCGGCAGTATCAGCTGCGGGAGATGCTCCACAAGCTGTACTGGATGTACAGCCAGAAAAAGCACCGCAATCTGCTGGTTTCTCCCGACGTGTTCAGCTATCTGTTCAACTCCGGCGAGGTGGAAAACCGGGTCAAGACCGGACTGCTCCTGCTGGCCAAGGATCTGGAGGAAGCATACGGCTTCCCGGTGCTGGTGGTGCGCCCCAAGGCGATGTTCACCACCTGCTACGCCAATGTGCCGGAGGAGATCGAGGAAGAGTTCCTTTCCAAGTATGGCGAGTTTGTCCGGAACCTCTATGATAATACCGTGACGGTCAATCGCAGCTTTACCCCGCTGGCATCGGATGTTGTGGTGCGCAACAGCGGCAATATTTACGAGATCCGCATGGGAGATCTGTGGGAAAAGCACTTTTCGGATATGACCTTTGGGATGTTCAAGGCAAAGTTCTTCAAGGGTGAACTTTTTGAGCAGGATGGCACCAACCGTATCTCGGTGCGGGTCAAGACCCAGATCCACTATGAGCAGGATTTTGACACCACCCGCAGCAAGCTGCGCCAGTATATGGAGGCAGTAGCACAGGTGTTCGATGCTTACCGCAAGGGTGTGCATGAGGTGGATGCCAACGGAAAAGAAACTGTCCGTAAAATGTTCACGGTGGAGGACTTCTGCAGGGATGTGCAGGAAAAGCTGGGGAACGAGGTCCTGAACAAGGATTTTGCCAAGGCATTGCTGGAACTGTTTGTGATGGATGTGCAGGCAGACCCCACCAAGCGCGAGGGCGACCGCATGAAGTTTATTCAGGCAACGCAGCGCGGCGGCAACCGCATTGGCCTTTTGTATCGCGTGACCAATGGCAACTATTTCTCCATGGCCAACTGGATGGATCAGAAGCTTGTCAACTGTGCCCCCAACCGGGAAGAAACGGAGTACATGGGCTACATCCCTGCCACCATCGGCGGCAAGCAGAACCCGGTCATGCGCCTGTTGGCTGTGCTGGAGATCTTCTGGCTTGCAAGTTATGAGGTGCGCGGCGGTCAGAATCTGGAAATCTTTGTCCGTGTGAACGATCCGCAGAAGATCCGCAGCCTGTCCGAATCCCGCAGCTACAAGAATATGCAGCTGGTAGAGATCCACCGCCGCCATGCGGATGCGGAGGAAATGATGCTTTCTTTCCTGACCAAGAACCTGACCAGTAAGCAGCGCTGGGATCTGGTGGAGGACTATTTCCTCGGCCACGATGAAGTGGTGGGAAAGATCCTTGGCTTGGAAGAGCAGAATTGAAGGGAGAAAACACTATGGGGTTCAATAAAGGCTTGTTCGATTTCATTGGTTACATGAGCTTTTTTAATCCTATCGGCACGGGGCGTACCGCCGATTCTTCCGTGCAGGAGGACGATACGGAAGAAGAGTGGGATGCGCTATCGGAAGAGCCGGATGCGGACGATTGGGATGAGGTATAGGCCGCACCCGCAGCAATTTTTCTGGCACGCACCGGCCCCAGCAAGCCGGAGATCCGGCAGTATGTGGAGCAGACCTTCGGTTACGATTTGAGCCGCACTTGCGATGAGATTCGCCCGGGCTATCGCCATGTGGAGACCTGTAAGCAGACCGTACCGGAAGCCATCCTCTCGCATAAAAGACCCCGGCGGGCACGCAAGCCACGCCGGGGTTCTTTTTGTCATTCTGCTGCAAAATCCCTGCACTTTCTCGGCAGAACGCAGAAAATGCGGAAACCGCTTGATTTGATTTGGTTTCCGCACTAGAATGGAAACCAGAAAAGCAAATACAGTTTCCGCAAGGAGGACGCTCATGCAGGAAAAGCTCGATGCGCTGGTGCGCACACAGGCCATGCAGCTATTTCGTCAACAAGGGCTGCATTTCACCATGCAGCAGGTGGCAGAGCCGCTGCATATCAGCAAAAAGACCATCTACACCGTTTATCCTTCCAAGGAGGCGCTTTTGCTGGACATGGTAGACCACGCTTTTGCAGAAATTCACCGCTGCAAGCGGGAGATTCTGGCGGGCAGCGGTACTTTGCAGGAAAAGCTCCGGGCGGTCATCATTGCCATGCCGGCAGAATACGCTGCGCTGGACTTGCAGCAGATGAAGGAGCTGGACGAGAAATACCCGGTGGTGGCGGTGCGGGTACGCAGTCAGCTGGAAAACGGGTGGGAGCCCACCATGGCGCTGCTGGAGCAGGCTGTGGCTGAGGGGGTCATGCGTCCGGTGTCCCTGCCGGTGCTGCGGCAGATGATCACCGCATCCATCGAGAGCTTTCTGGCAGACCGCAGTCTGGCAGAAAGCGGGGTGCAGTATGTGGCTGTGCTAGAGGAAATGATCTCGATCTTACTGGAAGGAGTGCTGCCGCGATGAAACACAGTTTTTGCGATGGATGGGAGTTTACACGACACTGGACAGAAGCCTTTGGTAAGGGGCTGCCGGTGCCAAAACAACAAGCTGTCCGCTTACCCCATACCTGCCGGGAGATGCCGCTGCACTATGCCTCCCCGGCCGATTACGAGATGCTCTGCGGCTACCGCAAACGGTTCCGGGTGCCGCCGGTGCAGGCTGCGCCCCGGCTGTTTGTCCGCTTTGACGGCGCTGCTCATCAGGCGGTGGTGCGGGTCAACGGCAAAGTTGCCGGGCAGCATCGGGGCGGCTATACCGGCTTTACGGTGGAGATCACCGGCCTTGTGGACCGGGAGGGTGAAAACCTGCTGACCGTGCAGCTGGACACCCGGGAGGACCCGGCGATCCCGCCTTTTGGCTTTGTCATCGATTACCTGACCTACGGTGGGCTGTACCGGGAGGTCTGGCTGGAAGCCACGGCAGAAAGCCGCCTGACGGACCTGTTCGTCTACACGCCCACCCTGCATGACGCTGTGGTGCAGTGGACGGCAGAGCTTGCGCCCGCAGCCGTGGCGGTCCGCATCCGGCTGGAGAACGCAGACGGCACCCCGCTGGCCGAGCAGACCGCACAGGCGGCAGAAACCGGAAAAATACAGCTTTCTGTGCCGGATGCACAGCCGTGGGATACCGAGCACCCGGTTTTGCATCATGCCGTGGCAGAGCTTTTGAATGCAGCCGGACAGACCATCGACCGCAGACAGGTGACTTTTGGCGTCCGCACGGCGGAGTTCCGGGCGGATGGCTTCTACCTCAACGGAAAAAAGACCTTTCTGCGGGGTCTGAACCGACACCAGAGCTACCCTTACATCGGCTACGCCGCGCCGGAAAGCCTGCAGCGGGAGGATGCCCGCATTTTGCAGGAGGAGCTGCACTGCACCGCCGTGCGCACCAGCCACTACCCCCAAAACCAATACTTTCTGGATGAGTGCGACCGGCGGGGGCTGCTGGTGTTCACCGAGCTGCCGGGCTGGCAGCACATCGGGGATGACAACTGGAAGGACGCCGCCTGTGAGATGCTACAAGAGATGATCTTGCAGAACCGCAATCACCCCAGCATTATCCTGTGGGGCGTGCGCATCAACGAGAGCGTGGATGACGATGCCTTCTACACCCGCACCAACAAGATCGCCCACCAGCTGGACCCCAGCCGTGCTACCTCCGGTGTGCGGTATCTGGAAAAGAGCCATCTGCTGGAGGACGTCTACGCCTACAACGATTTTTCTCACAACGGCGTAACGCCCGGCGCAAAGCCCAAAAAGGACGTGACCCCGGATATGG
>ERZ1026860.1633-NODE-1633-length-11015-cov-6.454380_pt1 | contig 11015 bp, 10 predicted proteins | sample MGYA00380160_ERZ1026860 | MGnify/ENA primary metagenome ERZ1026860 (study PRJEB33269, sample SAMEA4719796) | human gut metagenome | biome: human-associated habitat; feature: organic feature; material: feces | place: Cameroon | collected 2013-10 ... | reverse complement strand
CCCCAATATTCTTCAGGCGAATGGCTCATCCTGCCCATACAGCATGTCTGTCAAATGCATTCCGCTGCAAAGCCCGACGCAGCACGCTGCGATGGATGGTGCAGCGCGCTGCAACAGCCCATGCAGTGCGTTGCATCATCTGATGCAGCAAAACACGGTGGCTGTTTCACTGAAACGCACCGGCTATTTCGCCCCAATTCGCAGGCCGCTTTTCCGTATCTCATCATCTGCTTCACAACGCAGCCTCGTGATGAGAAGCGAAGAAGTCCGTTCTCCGCATCCGACTTCCACACGCCTATAATATATATAAGGTGTATGCTGGAGCCTATTTCGAACTGACAGCCGCCTTCTTGAGCGCCTTCTGCATCCAACTGTCTGTGCGGAAGCGGAGCAGGAAGATGATGCCGCGGAAGGTGAGTTCGATGGCCATCGCAATCCATACTCCCTGCAAGCCCATGGTGCCTGCAAGCAGAGCGGCAAGCACGATACGCACCACCCAGATGCTGCCCAGATTCATGCTGCAAGGGATGAGGGTGTCGCCTGCACCCACAAACACTCCGTAGCACACGATGCTGGCAGCGAACATGGGTTCGGCCAAAGCCTCGATGCGAAGTACGCTCACAGTGAGCGCACGAACGGATTCGTCGGGGGTCATCACGCTCATCAGCGCAGGCGAGAATACGTACATCACCACTGCCATAACCGTCATGATGGCAATGCCCATACCTACCGTGATGCGCCCGAAACTGCGTGCCAGGCGGGGACGCTTGGCTCCAAGGCTCTGGCCCACAAGGGCTGTAGCGGCATCGGAGATACCATAGCCGGGCATGTAGCAAAGGGCCTCTACGGTAATGCCGAAGCTGTTGGCGGCAATGGCAACTGTGCCCAACGGGGCAACAATAATGGTGCTCACAATCTGTGCGCCGCACAACACGATATGTTCAACTGCCAAAGGAAGGGCAATACGCACGGCTTCACGGAGCGTGCGGCGCTGTGGACGGAAGGTGCCTGTATCCTGACGAAGATTAAGCTCCCTGCTGCGCACACACACAAACCAGCACATGGTGAGCGAGCAGACGATGAACGAAAGCAAAGTTCCCAGTCCGGCACCCGCCACTCCAAGGTTTGCACCAGGGACCATAACCCCGCAAACTTCGCGCGAAGGGAAGATGAGGAAGTAGTTGAACACCACATCGAGCAGGCACATGAGGATATTGAGCAGACTGGGAATATGCATGTTGCCGCTGCAACGGAGCATTCCGCTGCACAGGGAATTGAGTTGGGCAAAGGGAATGCCCAGACTGAAAATAAGGAAATAGAGCGAAGCATCGCGGCAGATATCCTCTCCCCCACCCAACCAATGCGGCAGACTCTGGCTGATGGCAACGCCTACGGCGCTGAGCATAACGGCAAACGTGATGCAGGAGATGAAACTCTGGCGCAGTACATGTCGGGCTTCGGTCAAATCTCCAGCTCCTATGCGATGGGCTACCTGTACGTAGAAACCCACGCTGGCAGAAGAGCAAAGGCTGCCGAAGAGCCATAGCGTGGTGCTTACGATACCGATGCTCGCGCTGGCCTTTGCGCCCAGACTGCCCACCATGCTGGCATCGATATACTGCATGAGGATGTGCACCAGCTGTGCCAGCATGCTGGGCACACTGAGAACGGCAGCCAACGCCAGTTGGTGACTGCCCGTCATCTTCTCCCCCTGCCTGATGCGGGCAAGGAGAGAGTCCTTATATTGCGTATAACTCATGCCTGGCCGTTGACAAACTTACAGATTAGACGGCCGGCCTGAATGAGCCGCTCGCGCTGAGTGGCCATATTGATGCGCACAAACCCTTCGCCTCCGTGGCCGTAGTGAGAGCCTGGAGCCAGGCGCACGCTGTACTGCCTGATGAGTTGCTGGCAGAATTCCTCGTCACTCAGGCTGGTGGCGCTGATATCCAACCACATCAGATAGGTGGCCTCAAGCGGCATTACGCGAAGCGAGGGGCAATTTGTCCGCAGGAGAGAAGCCAGTTCCTCGTAGTTCTGCCACAGATAGGCACGAAGAGCATCCAGCCATTCGCCGCCGCCCGTATAGGCTGCCTCGGTGGCAACAAGTCCGAAGGGATTGACATCGCACACCTCATGGATATTCACCGCACGGTCTATCTTCTGCCGGGCCACTGCGTCCGAACAGATTATCTGGGCATTCTGCAGGCCGGCCAGATTGAATGCCTTGCTGGCACTGGTGCAGGTGCATGCCTGACGGAGCACAGGATGGTCAGTGGCGAAAAGAGGCAGAAAAGTCCGGCCTGGCATGGTGAGTTCGCAATGAATCTCGTCTGAAACGAGAAACACATTGTGCTTCAGACAGATGTCTGCCACACGTTCCAGTTCTTCGCGAGTCCATACTCTGCCCGTGGGATTGTGTGGCGAACAAAGGAGCATCACGCTCACATCGGGTTTTCCGGCACGCTCTTCGAGGTCGGCAAAGTCAATATGGAATCGGCCATCGTGCTCCTGAAGCCTGCTTTCCTCTGCCCTGCAACCCAGATTCCGTATGCTGCTGTAGAAACAGTTATAGGCAGGCGAGAGTGTCAGCACACCGTCACCCGGCCGGGTAAATGCCCTGAGAATGGCGCTGATGGCAGGCACGACACCCGGTACAACTATCATCCAGCGGCGGTCATAAGTGACACTATGCCTCTGCTGATGCCATCTGACGATACTCTCATAATAGGAATCGGTGGGAACAGCATAGCCAAACACCCCATGCTCAAGCCGCTTTGCCAGTGCCTCACGCACACAGGGAGCTGCCTGGAAGTCCATATCAGCTACCCACAGAGGATATTCCACCTGAGGTTCATCGTCCCACTTCATGCAGCCCGAACCGCGTCGGTTGACGGGTGCATCAAACTGAGAAATCAAATCCTGCTCCTCAAGACGGGTTTCACGGAGCGAATGCCCAGCCCCCTCAACGCACTTGCTTCCCATCCACAATGATTTGGCAGTCAGCAGGCTGACGCTGGTTGTTGTCAAAGATAAGTTCTCCCACGCTCTGCACACTAATCTTTCCCGTGGTGGGATTCTTGATGCTGGGCACATGCCCACGGACAGTGGCATTGATGGAACTGTACTCAAAGGCCAAGACAGCATCTTCGCCCATCGTGCAGTCCTCCATGTAGAGGTTCTCGCAGTAGCAAAGGGGCTGTTCGCCGGTAATGTGACAGCGGATGAGACGCAGATTGCGGCTGTACCAGGCCAGGTATTCACCATTGATGACACTATCCTCCACCGTCACGTTCTCGCTGTCCCACAATGCATCCTTAGAGTTGAGCACGCTGTTGCGGATGACTACTCCACGGCTGTATTGGAAAGCATAGTTGCCCTCCTGGTGATAGTTCTCGAGCAACACATTGTCGGTGTGCATACCCAGATAATCGGCTCCATCAGCACGAGAGTCTCTGATGGTTACGTCACGACAGTCCCACAGAGTCTCCTGCGCATCAGTAAAGCGGCAGCGCTCTACATGGATGCCCTTCATGCGGCGGAACATCTTGGGAGCATCCACCTGGCAATCCGTCATAAACACATCATTGCTGTACCAGAGCGAACTGCGTGCTCCCGGCTTGAACAGACTGTGTTCTACGCGGAAACCATTGCATTCCCAGAACACATACTTTCCGTCGAAAGTACAGTCGCGGGCTTCTATGTTGCCCGACTCTTTGATAGCCGATTCGCCCGTGTGAATGCTCACATTCTCCAGGCAGGCATCATGAAGCGTATAAAGAGGCCTTTCGCCCCAGTATTCCTTATCCTTGATGAACGTCTTGTTCTGCATCTAAACCTTTATACAATATTATATATAGAAGTGCGCCAATCTCCCACGGGAGTCCAGCCGGCCGACCTAAAGAGCAGCTTCAGCCAAACACGTGCATTCTCACAGGGCATCCAAACGGGCAGAAGATTCCGCCATCCAGATGCCCCCAATTGTCTTCCAACGAAAACCAGCAACCAAGAATCTCAAATTTCAAACCGTCCCAAGGCCAAATCCAGAATTCTCTATTCACAATTCAAATCTGCCACAAAGCCAAATTCAAAATTCTTAATTCAAAATTCTTAATTGCCGAAGGGTTCAATTCAAAATTCTCAATTCTTAATTCAAAATTGCTGAGGGCTATTTGATTTTATCGTTGCAAAGCTTGATAGCCTCGTAAGCCTGCTGGGTGGTGAGCACAGTCTTGAACTTCGCATAGAAGCGTGTGCGCACTTCCAGTTCGCCAGCCTCCTGCTTCTGCTTGCTCTGGAAGAGCTCGTCACACTGCTGAGGAGTCAGTTTGCCCAGGTCTTCTGCCCTCTGGTACTTCTCCCTCAGAGCCTTGCGAGGCGCTTTCACGCGTGCAATCTCCTCGTAATACTGCACCAGCAAGGGGCGGAACTTGGCCACCACTTCCTTCTTCAGTGACATGTTCTTCAGCACATAAGCGATGTGCGCATCCTGCTTGCCGGCCGCACAAACATCGGCGGGAACTGCCAGGAACATCATGCAGAGCACGCTGCATGCAATTACCAGATAATGTCTCATAGTCTCTCTGATTAAACTTCTGCAAAGATACATCATTTCCGCAAGCCGTGGAATATACATTTTCAGGTAATTGTTACCATTATTACATCTTTTCACGTTTGTGGGATCACACCTTAGCGCAAATAATGTTCGCCTTTCTTGTTTTGTTGTCCTATTTGCTTTATCTTTGTGGCATTGGTAATGAACTAAAGGAAGAATAAAGATGCAAGAAGCAGTCAAGATAGAGGAGATGGGCATTGAAGACCTCATCGAGCGATACCACATCGGGGAAGCAGAAAACCCCTACGGTGTCTCCTACGGCGAAGGTATGGTGGTGTCGCACAACTACATTCCTATAAACATAAATGAGAAGCCGGAGGTCTTCAACCATCCAATACGCACCAAGTTCTCCATCCTCTTTCTTTGTACCAAAGGGAACATCACCATCAGGTGCAACTCACATGAGTGCCGCATACAGACCAACACGCTCTTTGTGTGCAAGCCAGGCAGCGTGGTGCAGTTTATCGACGGCTCTCTCGACCAGGCCAGCGCCATCTGCTCCATCGACAAGCCCGACGGACACATCAGTCTGTCGCTGCAGAAACTGCTTCCCCACTATGCCGAACTGGAGGCGCTAACGCTTCTCAAGCTCAGCGCACACGAATCAAAGAAAATCAACAACATGATAGGCTACCTGTGCGATGCCATCAAGGCCGACCACGATCTGCTCTTCTATCACGAAGCTGTCAAGTCGCAGGTGTCGGCGCTCATGTTCCACTTTCTCAACATATTCTGCAGCGGACTCAATCTGAAGAAATCCACCCAGCACACGGCCCACTATCGCCAGCAGGATTATGTACGCCAGTTCATGTCGCTATTGAGTCTGCACTTCCGCGAGCAGAGGCGTGTTACCTTCTATTCAGAGCAGATGCACATCACTCCCAAATACCTGGGCACCATCGTCACACAGCAAACGGGGCGAACAGTATCCGACTGGATTGACCATTTCGTGGTGTCGGAAGCCAAGGTGCTGTTGGGCAGTTCGAGCCTCACAATACAGGAGATTACCTATAAGTTGAACTTCCCCAACCAGAGTTTCTTCTGTAAGTACTTCAAGGCACACACAGGCATGACGCCATCAGGCTTCAGAGCCCATCACCAGTAAGCGGCTTCGCGGCAGCTCACACAGCAAACGACCTTCCAGCACACTATTATGATGCATACACAGGAACCAATCTTTACAGAGGTCAAAGAACTCTGCCAGACAAGCATCAGCGACATCAACCGCCTGCTCTGCCAGCTTTCTGCCTCCTGCCCGGCAATGACCGAAGAGGCACTCGGCGAACTCATAACTGCACCACAAAGCCACCTCTTTGTCCTGCGCGAGGGTGAGAAAACGGTGGGGATGCTCACTCTGGCCTTCTATCCAGCGCCCACAGGACGCAAAGCCTGGATAGAAGATGTGGTGGTGGATGCTGATTGCCGTGGGCGCAAATACGGCAAACTCATGATAGAGAAAGCAATCGACTTCGTCCGCCAGACTGGCAACACCACCCTGATGCTCACTTCCCGCCCCTCACGGGAAGCAGCCAATGCGCTTTATCAAAGTGCTGGATTTGAGAGGAAAGAAACCAACGTATATAAGATGAAGGTATAAGGATGCATCCCTGTGGTGCCTGAACGAAAAGCGACACATCGGCGAGTCGGGCAGCTGGTAGCCCGATAACATGCCGCTCTCACAGCTCACCACCAGGAGTGTAGCAGGCGAGATAGACTATCAGTCGAAGGATGGAAAGGTGAAGGAGAACTTTATGTTCGACTTCCTGTCGTCATCCGACAAGGCGGAAAGCAGGCAGCGACGCGAACTCTTTCTGGACGGAAGTACACCCTACTCCATTGCCCGTACCATCAGTACCTCGCACGCAAACCGAATCAAGGCGAAGAACGGCTTCAAGCTAACGGTTCCACAGAAGCTCTATACCGACTTCAATCTGGAGTTGGTGTACAACAAATACGACGGCATATAGCAACTACCTCAACGCGCCAACCCTTACGCTGAAATGAAGAAAGGCAATACATGAAGTTGGAATACCTTTATTGGGCTTTGAACACAACCGCTGTTCGCTGGCGTCATTCCGAGGGCAAGATGCGTGACTTCACCACACTTGACGCATTTGACTACCAATATGGGCTGATGGCTCGCTGCACATTACCGGGCATCAAGACCACGTTGTCTGCGGATGCCAACATCTACAGCCGCTGCGGTTATGGGAACAAGACGCTCAATACAGATGACTTCGTGATGAACGCTTCCGTCAGCCAGCCTTTCCTCAAGGGCAAGCTGATAGCCACATGGCGGTCAGGGGCTTTTGCCCTGTTGGGGGAAGGTGTGATTTCATTGTGAACGGGGCGGGACACTGGTCATTGCGTGTCACTGCTCACTATGATTATTTTTGCAAAACGGCTATAATTGGGAAAAGTCTGTCTTAGGACATCAAAAACGGGGCTATAAGAGTCGAAAAATTGTCTTATAAGACAATTTAAATTCTCTTATAAGACATTTTGAATTGTCCTATAAGACAATTTTTTCGGGGTCTGCAGGGCCTTTTTCGGGGGTTTTGCGGCCTTGCGTCGCGGGACTCGTGACTTTGCGTTTTTTTTGCAAAACGGCTTTTTTTCGCGTGACCTGCAGCGTGGAGGCTTTTGACATCTTCCATCAGTTGTCCTCCACGCAATACATCATCAATGCACAGGGCAGGACGGAGACATGGAACCGCACGCTTCCCAATTATGTCATGCTGCACATGAGCTATCACTTCAGCCGGAAGCCGAAAAGATAAGAGTCAAGTGGACGGAAATCTGCCGCTTTGTAAATGAATCCTGCACATAAGACATCTTCTTTCGCCCACAAATAGAGTTGGCCTCGCATTGCAAATGCCGTCCTGACCCTTTCTTGCCGGTCAGCAAGAAGAGGCGGACTATACCGGCATGTTTCATCCATCACACTTCCCAACCATCCGAACATCGTCTTGAACACTTGAGGAGCGGTATGTAATTGAAGATTTTTAGCTACCTTTGCACCGTTTTACACTATTAGCACAAGAATCAGATATGATAACAGTTGATGGACTGACCGTTGAGTTCGGCGGTACCACCCTATTCAAGGACATCTCTTTCCAGATTAACGAGAAAGACCGTATAGCCCTCATGGGCAAGAACGGCGCAGGAAAAAGCACTCTGCTCAAGATTATCGCAGGCGTAAGAACGGCCACACGTGGTACGGTTTCGGCACCTAAGGATTGCGTCATAGCCTATTTGCCACAGCATTTGATGACCGAAGACGGGCGCACGGTATTCGAAGAGACTTGCCAGGCATTTGCCCATCTGCACGAAATCCAGGCAGAGATAGACCGCATCAACAACGAGCTGACCACCCGCACAGACTACGAGAGTGACGAATACATGCAGCTCATAGAGAAGGTTTCCACGCTCTCGGAGAAGTTCTATGCCATAGACATGACTCATTTCGAAGAGGATGTGGAGAAGACTCTGCTTGGTTTGGGCTTTGAGCGAACTGACTTCAATCGTCCCACCAGCGAGTTCTCCGGCGGCTGGCGCATGCGTATCGAGTTGGCCAAACTGCTTCTCAAGTCGCCTGATGTCTTGCTCCTCGATGAGCCCACCAACCATCTCGACATCGAGTCAATAGGCTGGCTCGAGGATTTCATCTGCAACAGTTCAAAGGCTGTAGTGGTCATCAGCCACGACCGCAAGTTCGTGGATAACATCACCACACGCACCATCGAAGTGACCATGGGACGTATCTACGACTACAAAGCCACCTACAGTCACTATCTGGAGTTGCGCAAAGAGCGCCGTGAGCAGCAGATGAAGCAGTACGAAGAGCAGCAGAAGATGATAGCCGAGACGAAAGACTTCATCGAGCGGTTCAAAGGAACCTACTCCAAGACCTTCCAGGTACAGAGCCGCGTGAAGATGCTGGAGAAGCTGGAACTCATTGAGGTGGATGAAGAAGATACAAGCCGGCTGCGTCTGAAGTTCCCTCCCAGCCCACGCAGCGGCAGCTATCCAGTGCAGATGAGTGATGTGGCCATGTCATTTGGCGACAAGAAAGTGTTTGGCAGAGTGAACCTCACAGTTGAGCGAGGCGACAAGATAGCCTTCGTTGGGCGTAATGGCGAGGGTAAGTCAACGCTTGTGAAGTGCATCATGGGCCAATTGCAGAATGAAGGCAAGCTGGAGCTGGGCCATAACGTGCAGATTGGCTACTTCGCACAGAACCAAGCCTCTCTGCTTGACGGCGAGCTGACAGTCTTCCAGACCATCGATGATGTGGCCAAGGGAGAAATACGCAACAAGATACGCGACTTGCTGGGAGCCTTCATGTTCGGCGGTGAGGAATCTACCAAGAAGGTCAAGGTGCTCTCTGGAGGCGAGCGTACTCGTCTGGCCATACTCAAACTCCTGCTGGAGCCAGTAAACTTACTTATCCTCGACGAGCCTACCAATCATCTCGACCTAAAGACCAAAGATGTGCTCAAACAGGCGCTCCTGGACTTCGACGGCACGCTCATCGTGGTTAGCCACGACCGTGACTTCCTCGACGGACTGGTAAGCAAAGTGTATGAGTTCGGGCATGGCAGAGTACGCGAACACCTGTGCGGCATCTATGAGTTCCTTGAGTCCAAGAAGATGGAAAACCTTCAGGAGCTCGAAAAGAAGCATTGAGTCTGAAGTGTTAGCACATATAGCCTTCTGGCAGGATACGTTTTAATGTCCCTGCCAGAAGGTTTCTTTTTAGCTTATAATGTCTGATACTCTCCTGTCTTCTATGATGGCAGAAGACAGCCAAGCCGTCCCGATGGTCCAGTTGAATAATACGCGGGACTGCTTTATTGTACTAAGATAGCCCACTCACTTGCCCGGCGAATTTGCCTTACGGCTTATCAGACTCTCGTTTACCGTCTTGTCAAGGATGAAAAGGCATTATGCAGCGCCTGCCACATCACGTGGGGAGAGCGGGCGCTTCTTCTTGAGTATCCAGAAGAAGACGCAGAAGAGGACAGTGGCATTGACCACCCAGCTCACGGGGTAGCAGCAGGAGAGGAAGCCGAGGGTGGGATTGGTGGGAAACACACGATAGAGCCAGAAGAGGCGCACACCGCAGATAAACACCACGCACACCAGTGTAGGAGTGAGCGAATGCCCCAAAGCACGCAAGAGACCCGAGATGGTTTCATTGCAGGAATGCACTGTATAGAAGGTCAATACGATGGCAATACGCTCCACAGAAAGCCTTATGACATCGGCATCAGAGGTAAAAAGGGAACTCAGGGGAGCGGCAAAGAGCACAAAGAGGAAGCTCACTACCATCGTCGCACCTGCTCCCAGCAGGATGGTATCACGTATGACCCTACGACAACGACGGTACAGGCGGGCTCCGTGGTTCTGACTGAGGAACGAGGTACCTGCCTGCGCAAAGGCGTTTGCCACGAAGAAACAGAAGTAGTCATAGTTCAGCGACACCGTGTTGGCAGCAATGGCCGTTGCACCCAGCGAGTTGATGCCACCCTGGATGAGTACGTTTGAGAAGTTGAAGAGCATACCTTGCACGCCGGCGGGAATACCTATGACGGCTATGCTACGCAGCACATCCCAATGGATACGCACCTTGCGAAGGTCCAGACGAAGCATTCCATGTTCGCGGCAAAGTATGCGCACCAGCATGAAGGAACTGAGTACCGAAGACACCAGAGTGGCTATGGCAACTCCCTCCACACTCATGTGCAGACGGATGACAAAGAACAGGTTGAGCAACACATTCACCACCCCGCTGGCTGCCATCACGAAGAGCGGACGACGGGTATCGCCTTTGCTTCGCAGGATAGCTGCTGCGAAGTTCATCAGCATGAGGAAGGGCATTCCCAGGAAATAGATTCTGAAATAGAGCACAGCCAACGGCATGATGCCCTGTGGTGTATGAAGCCACGAGAGGATATCCTCTGCACCCAACCAGCCAACGACGGCCAACAACACTCCGCTCAGCAAAGATACAGCGATGGAGGTGTGTACGGCTCGTGATACGCGCTCCTCATCACGCTCACCCAGCAAACGGGCTATCACCACGTTGGCACCCACGCTGAGTCCCACAAAGAGGTTGATCATCAGATTGATGATGAAAGCATTGGCTCCCACAGCCGCCAGCGCCGTGCTGCTGGCAAAGCGTCCCACCACAGCCACATCGGCAGCATTGAGCAGTTGCTGCAGAAAAGCTGTTCCGGCAACGGGCAAAGCAAACCACACCATCTTGATGGCGATGGGTCCATTCAGCATATCCAGGTGCGAAGCACCATCCTCTCTTGTCTTTTTATCGTGCATTGTCAGTGTATCTCTATCTGATGAATCAAAAAAGGAACCGCTCCAGAGGCTTCTCCTTATA
>ERZ1026860.1632-NODE-1632-length-11023-cov-4.749818_pt1 | contig 11023 bp, 8 predicted proteins | sample MGYA00380160_ERZ1026860 | MGnify/ENA primary metagenome ERZ1026860 (study PRJEB33269, sample SAMEA4719796) | human gut metagenome | biome: human-associated habitat; feature: organic feature; material: feces | place: Cameroon | collected 2013-10 ... | reverse complement strand
GTTATTGACTGTCGTTCTTGCGTCTCTTTCCTCTGTATCGTTTTCAAGGTTCGTTACTCTCAAGCGAGCTTATTTATAATATCACTGTTCGCCCTGAATGTCAACACCTTTTTTCAAGTTTTTTTGACTTTTTTTCTTACTCACTTTTCAGGGCCTTTCTGCCAAGCACGGAACGCTTATAGCACACCGTTAACAGCACGCTGCAAATGACCCACCCCACCGGGTAGGACAGTGCGACTGCCGCCAGCGGATTGCCAAAAACATACCGCACCAGGTACAGATAAATCTGCCGAATCACAACAAAGGACAGCAGCATTATCACCATGGGCTGGGTAGCGCTGCCCACGCCCCGCAGAGCGCCGGCAAAATTCTGGTAGATACACATCAGGAAATAGAAGGGCGAAATCAGGGTGATAAAGTAGACCCCGTACTGAACCACCTCCGGGTCGCTGGAGAACAGATGGATAAAGTTGCGGGCAAACAGAATCGTCATCCCTGCCAGAACCATCGTAATGCCAACGGAAATCAGCTGTGCCTGCATAACGCCCTTCCGGGCGCGGTCCATCTTTTTGGCCCCATAATTTTGCCCCACAAAGGTGGTGTTGGCAATGGCGATGGCCTGCACGGGAATCAGCAAAAACGCATCCAGCTTGTTATAGGTAGACCACCCCGCCATGGAGGCCGAGCCAAAGAAGTTGATGTAGCTTTGCACAAACACATTGGAAAAGGACGTAACCACCTGCTGAATGGCGGCAGGGAACCCTATGCCGAAAATCCGTTTCAGCATATCCCAATGAATTTTGATATGGCGGATGCGCAGCCCATAGGGGGCATGATCCCGGCACAGCACCCACAGCACCAGCAGCGCGCTTAAAAACTGGGCGATAATGGTGGCATAGGCCACGCCCGCCACCCCCATGTGGAAAACCAGCACAAACAGCAAGTCCAGCACCGTGTTCATCAGGGCCGAGAAGCACAGAAAGTACAGCGGCCGCCGGGAATCGCCCACAGCGCGCAGAATGCCGGACCCCATGTTGTAAATCAGCAGCCCCAGCATTCCGGAATAATAAATCATCAAATAAGTATGGGCCTGCTCAAACACATCCTGGGGCGTATCCATCAGCCGCAGCATGGGGTCCACCAGCAGCAGCCCCAGGGCCGTAGCAATCACGCCCAAAATCAGGGTAAAGGCCATGGTGGTATGCACGGCCCGGCTCAGGGTTTTATGGTCCTTCGCTCCATAGCACTGGGCGATGGTCACGCTGGCGCCTGTGGACATACCCGCACCAAAGCCCACCATCATATTGATAATGGACGACGTGCTGCCCACCGCCGCCAGCGCCTCGCGGCCTACAAACCGGCCCACCACAATGGTATCCACCGTATTATACAGCTGCTGAAACAGCAGCCCCAGCGCCAGCGGAGCCGCAAAATACAGCAGCTGCTTCCAAATGACGCCCTGCGTCATGTCCATGTCACGTCGTACCCGCGACATTTACTTCGCCTCCATTTTTTCAATCGGGCATTCGTCCGCAGTTTCAGCATAGCACAAAGCGAAAGGGTTGGCAATGCGTCAAGCCCTCGTTAAATTTTTGACAAGCAGTAAAAAACCGCGCCCAAAGGCCAGATTTCTCTGGGCGCGGTTGCATTAATACCGTTTTTTGGGCCTGCGGTGGCGTTTCACTTGAGGCTTTTGAATCTGGCCGCTGTCCTGCCCTTTCAGGCGGAACAGCTCGTCCCGCAGCTTGGCCGCTTTTTCAAAGTCCAGGGCTTTGGCGGCGGACAGCATCTGGTCCTCCACGCTCTTCATCAGTTCCTGCAATTCCTCGTCGCTCATTCCGTCGGGCTTGTTTTCCTGCATGCTGTCGGTAATCCGCAGCAGCGCCTGCACCGTACTCTTAACGCTTTGCGGAGTGATGCCGTGCAGCTTGTTATACGCCTCCTGCAAGGCCCGGCGGCGGTTGGTTTCGTTCATGGCCTTTTCCATGCTCTCGGTCAGAATATCGCCATACAGAATCACCCGTCCGTCCACATTGCGGGCGGCGCGGCCAATGGTTTGAATCAGGCTGGTTTCGCTGCGCAAAAAGCCCTCCTTGTCCGCGTCCAGAATGGCCACCAGGCTGACCTCCGGCATATCCAGACCTTCCCGCAGCAGGTTGATGCCCACCAGCACGTCAAATTCGCCCAGACGCAAATCCCGAATCAGCTGGGTTCGTTCCATGGTTTGAATATCGCTGTGCAGGTACCGAACCCGAATGCCCACATTTTTCAGGTAATCCGTCAGGCTCTCGGCCATACGCTTGGTCAGTGTGGTTACCAATACCCGGCCGCCTTTATCCACGGTCTGGTTAATCTGCCCCACCAGGTCGTCCACCTGTCCGGTGGCGGGCTTGAGCACAATCAGCGGGTCAATCAGTCCCGTGGGGCGGATAATCTGCTCCACCACATTTTCCGCAATGCCCAATTCATAGGGACCAGGTGTCGCACTGACATAGATGGTTTGGTTCTGCCGCTGGCGAAACTCGTCAAACAGCAGCGGCCGGTTATCATAGGCCGACGGCAGGCGGAAGCCGTAATCCACCAGCGCCTTTTTGCGGGCCCGGTCGCCGTTGTACATGGCCCGCACCTGAGGAATGGTCACATGGCTTTCGTCAATAAACATCAAATAATCCTTGGGAAAATAATCCAGCAGGGAATAGGGGGCGTCCCCCGGCTTGCGCCCGTCAAAATAGCGGCTGTAGTTTTCAATGCCTGTGCAAAAGCCAATCTGGCGCATCATCTCGATATCGTAGCGGGTGCGCTGGCGCAGCCGCAGGGCAAACAGCGGCTGGCCTTCGTCCTCCAGCTCCTTGGCCCGTATTTCCAAATCCCGCTCAATGTCGTCAATGTTCTCATTCATTTTTTCCCGGTCCATGGCGTAATGGGTAGCGGGAAACACCACCGCGTGCTCCAGGGTGCTCAGCACATTGCCGCTGACCACCTCAATTTCCCGAATGCGGTCAATCTCGTCGCCAAAAAACTCGATGCGCAGGGCGTGTTCCCGCTCGTTGGCGGGAATAATCTCCAGCACGTCCCCCCGTACCCGGAAGCTGCCGCGGGTAAACTCAAAATCATTGCGGGTGTACTGAATTTCCACCAGCTTTTCAATCAGCTGGTTGCGGCTGATCTGCATGCCCGGACGCATGCTTACCATCATGCCCTCATACTCGCTGGGGTCGCCCATGGAGTAGATGCAGCTGACGCTGGCCACAATAATCACGTCCTTGCGTTCCCGCACGGCGGCGGTGGCGCTGTGGCGCAGCCGGTCGATCTCCTCGTTGATGGAAGCGTCCTTTTCAATGTAGGTATCGGTAGAGGCGATATAGGCTTCCGGCTGGTAGTAATCGTAATAGCTGACGAAATACTCCACCGCGCTGTCGGGAAAAAACGCCCGCAGCTCGCTGCAAAGCTGGGCCGCCAGGGTTTTGTTGTGGGCCAGCACCAGCGTGGGCTTTTGCACCTTTTCAATCACGGAAGCCATGGTAAAGGTTTTGCCGCTGCCGGTAACGCCCAGCAGCACCTGATCCTTTTTGCCGCCAAGCACGCCGTTAACCAGGGATTCTATGGCCGCCGGCTGGTCGCCGCTGGCGGCGTAGGGGGCTTTTAACACAAAACGGTCGTTCATGGACGCTGCGTTCCTTTCTGAATCATCGATGATATCATACCATGTTTTAAAGGGGAACACAAGTGCGCCCGTTCTGTGTCCGCGCAAAAGCAGAAATTTTGTCAGCAGCGCCTTGCGGTCAGCCCGCGGCGGGCCGTTATCCGTCCAAATCCTGCTTTCCAGCCCTGCTGCGCCGCCGCTGAAAAACACTTCCACGCGACATGGCAGGCGGCGGCGCAGGCCAAACTGAGCGCGACAGGAGGGAAGAATCATGGTTACGATTTGGAATTTCAACGCCGCGCTTCACGGGGTGATGCCGCCATGGCAACGTATCTGATCCGGCATTCGCCCCAGCTGTCCGGCGAGGTGCAGGTGAATGCGGCCAAAAACGCGGTTTTGCCCATTTTGGCCGCCGGGCTTTTGACCGAGGAACCGCTGGTCATTCAGGATGTGCCCCACATTACCGATGTGGACACGCTGCTCACCATTCTGCACGACTGCGGCGCGGACATTCGGCGCAGCGGCGACCAGGTTTCCGTTTGCGCTCTGCAGCCTCAAAGCCCCCAGCGGGACGAACCCATGCGCCGCCTGCGGGCCAGCGTGCTGGTGCTGGGGCCCGTTCTGGCCCGCGCCGGCAGCGCCTGCATCGCCCTGCCCGGCGGGTGCGCCATTGGTCAGCGGCCCATCGATCTGCATGTAAAGGGCCTGCAGGCCCTGGGAGCCCAGGTGTATCCCATGGGCGGCAAACGCCAGCTGAGCGGCCGCCTTACCGGCGCGCGGCTGTATCTGGACCTGCCCAGCGTAGGCGCGACGGAAAACCTGATGATGGCCGCCACCCTGGCCAGGGGCGTAACCACCATTGAAAACGCCGCCAAGGAGCCGGAAATAACCGACCTGGCCAACTGCCTGAACCAGATGGGGGCCCGCATTACCGGCGCAGGTACCGGAGAAATTACCATTACCGGGGTGGACCGGCTGCACGGGGCGGTCTACCGGCCCATTCCGGACCGGGTGGAGGCAGGCACGCTTTTGTGCGCCGCGGCGATTACCCAGGGCAGCGTGCTGGTGCGGGGAGCCTGCGCGGACCATCTCAGGTCCCTGCTGTTCAAGCTGGAGGAAACCGGCGTAGGCATTCGGGAAACGCCGGCGGGCATCCGGTTAAGCGGCCGGGCCGTAGCGCCCTTTGAACTGCGTACCTTAGCTTACCCGGGTTTTCCCACCGACATGCAGGCGCCCATGACCGTGGTGGCCCTGTGCTGCCAGGGGCGCAGTCTGCTGAACGAAACCGTGTTTGAAAACCGCTTTATGCACATCAGCGAATTATGCCGTCTGGGAGCCCGCATCCGGGTGGAGGGCAGCGTGGCCCTGGTGGACGGCGGAGCGCCCCTGCAGGGGGCTGTGATGCGGTCTACCGATTTACGGGGCGGCGCGGCCATGATGCTGGCTGGGCTGATTGCTCAGGGCGAAACCGTGCTGCAGGACCCCGCCGGACACATTGAGCGCGGCTACCAGGATTTGCCCCATAAGCTGCGCATGCTGGGAGCGGACATCCAAAGGCAGGGATAAAAACCCAACGCCCCCTGACAAATCATCGTCAGGGGGCGTCGGGTCAGAGAAAGAAAAGAATCATGGGGTATGCAGCGTGCCGTCCGGCAGCCGCATCTCCGTCCAGCGGGTTGGCTTGTCGTGGGGCGGAAAGCAGGCCGCCGCTTTTTCGTCAAAGTCCACGCCGTGACCGGGCGCTTCATGCAGCCACAAAGCCCCGTCCCGATACACCGGCGACCCCGGGAATACCTCCGCCGTATGGGGGCCGTAGCCATAGTATTCCTGTATGCCAAAATTGGGCGTGACGTAATCCAGATGGGTCTGCACCGCCATGGCGATGGGCGTCATATCCAGCGACCCGTGCCAGGCCGTCTGCACGCCGTATGCCTCGGCCACCACCGCGGCCTTGCGCGCCGGGGTCAGACCGCCCATGGCGCTCATGTGGCAGCGCAGGTAATCAATCAGCCGCCCTTCCACCAGCGGCATCCATTCCGCCGGGGTGCAAAGCAATTCGCCCATGGCCAGCGGAGTGGCGCATACCTGGCGGATTCGGGCCAGCCATTCCTTCTGCTCCGGCGCTACCGGGTCCTCCATAAACAGCAGGTCCAGCGGTTCCAGCGCCTTGGCCAGCTTCACCGCGTCCTGAGCGCTGAGCCGTTCATGGGTATCGGTCATCAGTGCAATGGCGTCCCCAAAGCGCACGCGCAGGGCTTCCAGCAAATCCACAATGTTTTTGCGGTGCAGGCCCGGGTCGTACACCTTGCACTGGTTGGCAAGGCATAAATACCCGCCTTCCCCCGGGCCGTCATAGGCGGTATAGGCGGCGCGAATGTACTTGCAGCCGCTGTCCACCGCCTGCTGGGCCAGTTCCAGCACCTGCTGCTTGCTGGCGGCGTTGCAGTGACGGTACACATCTACCCGGTCCCGGCATTTACCGCCCAGCAGGTCGAACAGCGGCATGCCTGCCGCCTTGGCCTTGATGTCCCACAGCGCCATATCCACGCCGGACACCGCGTTATTCAGCACCGGGCCGTTGCGCCAGTAGGCGTTTTGCATCATCAGGTTCCAAAGGTCCTGAACGCGGGACACATCCCGCCCCAGCAGCAGGGGCTTCAGGGAACGTTCCACCACATCCTTTACCGCAAAGGCACGGTATGCCAGCGTGGCGCAGCCCAGCCCATACAGGCCCGGCTCGGTGGTATCCACCCGAACCGCCACCAGGTTCTGATCATCCGGCGCGGTCAGGAATACCCGCACGTCCCGGATTTGAATCGCCGCCATAGGGTCCCTCCTTTATTGCCTGCCGGCAGTTGGATAAGCGGCCTCCTCGAATGACCGCTTTGGGTTCGATCACCTGGGTAACCGGCACGGGACGCTTGTACGCGTCCAGGAAAGCGCCGTCCTCCGGCCTGACGGGCCGCAGGGCAAACAGGGTAGCCCGCTCCAGCGGATGGCCGCACCAGTCCTGAATGCCCAGCTGTCTGGCCGGAATGCGGGTCACCGAATCGATCACCTGCTCCAGCGTCATGCCCAGGGCCAGAAATTTGCTCATCACATGGGGCAAGCTGCGCACCACGCCTTCCACATTGCGGATATGCGCGTCCGAGCTGATGCTGAAATTGCGCGCCCCGGCGGCAATGGCGCACCGGGCCACATCCATATCCAGGCTGCCCGCGCCGTGGCCCACATCCAGATATACGCCCCGGTTCAGCGCTTCCTCAAGGGGTTTCACAGGCGTTCCGTCCGGATTCCACATCACATTGGGCACGCTGCAAAATTCCAGATTCAACGCCGCCCCGCGAGACGCTTTGCGGTTGGCCTCCAAATTGGGGGCCCCGTGGAAGCAGTGGGTAATGATATCGCCCTTTTGCAGCATGGGCATGGTGTCCTCGTTAGCGGGCGGACCCTCTACCAGATGCACCATCACCGGCACGCCGCATTCCCGTGCCGCCTGTACACCGGCGCGCAGGGGTTCCAGTCCCGCCTTTTCCACCACCAGACCGCTGGACAGCACCTTGATTCCCAGCAGCTTTTGTCCTCCATCGGCCTTCAGCGCCTGCACAGCCGCGGCCACGTCAATCACCCGTGGGTCAAAGTAGGGCTGCTTGGTCACCAGGCCTACCCGGCTGATGTTCAAAAAAGCCAGCACCGGGGTTTCATGGGCGGGCATCACATAATCCCGGAAGCAGGGAAAGTTGATAGCGCCCGCGCTGCCAGCGTCCACCACCAGATGCACGCCCGTTTGGTAGCCGATTCGGTCTGCCGACACGCCCAAATCCGTGGCTCCGTCGTACACATGGGCGTGGCTGTCGATAAAACCGTCGCTCAGGTACAGGGTCTGGCTTTCATCAGCGGCAGGCTGGCGAGGGAGCAGAGCTTCCGCCCTGCCGTCCCGCAGGGTCAGCGTCATGGGCCGGATGGTTCCGTTTTGAATGGCGTTTACCGCAATGGTTTCCGTCATAGCCGCCCTCCTCAGCCCATTTTGTATTCTTCCAGCAGGGTGCGCAGCGCGTCCACATCCGCCCGCACCCGGCGCTGGGGCATGTTGGTGGCCCGCTGCACAATCGCGGGCTGCTTCAGCGCGGTGCCGGTAATCACGCACACCGCCGTGTCTGTGGAGTGAATTTTCCCGGCCTTGGCCGCCTGTTTAAACGCCGCCACGCCCGCGGCGGAGGACGGCTCCGCGCCGATGCCCTCCCGGCCCAGATCCCGCATGGCTTCCAGAATTTCCTCATCCGTTACCGCCATGGCCATACCGCCGGAATTGCGCACCGCGCTCAAAAGCCGCCTGCCGCCATGAAGGGGGCTGTTGCCGGAAATGCTCTGGGCAATGGTCTTTGTGCTGTCCCCATACAAGCTGCCCTCCTGAGCACCGGTATCGATGGCCTGCTTCAGCCAGCACACCGCCGAAGGCTGCACGCCCACCATATGGGGCAGCTTATCAGTAACGCCCATGGCCGCCAGCTCCTGATAGCCCTTCCAGGTGCCCCACAGGCCGCCGCCGGTTCCCACCGGGTGGAAGGAATAATCCGGCACCCGTCCCAGCTCGCCGTAAATCTCGTAGGCATAGGTTTTCATGGCCTCATGGCGCACAGGGTTGATGAAGTTAACAAACATATAGCAGCCCAGTTCCTGCACCGCGCCGTCCAGCATGGCAGAAATCTGGTCAAAGTTTTCGTATTCCAGAATGGCGGCCTTGGCGCCGTACAGCAGAATCATAGCCTTTTTGGTATCGCTGGCCAGGTATTCCACCAGCACCAGCCCGGGAAAACCAGCCCGGGCGCTGTAGGCGGAGAAGGACGCGCCCGCGTTGCCGGAGCTGTAGGTCAGGCCGCGCTTTACGCCAATTTCAGACGCGTAGCTGACCGCCAGCGAAAACCCGCGGTCCTTAAACGAACCGGTGGGCATCAGGGTATCGTTCTTAAAATACAGGTTTTCAATGCCTAGAGAGGGTCCCAGCCAGCGGGACTTCACCAGCGGCGTGCCGCCCTCCCCCAGGGTGACGATATGGCCGTCCGACACGGCGGGAAAAAAGTCCCGGTAGCGCCAGATGGACCCCCGCTGGTAATGGCGCATCACATCGGCGGATTGTTTCATTTTTTCCGGGTCGTAGCGTACTTCCAGCATGCCGCCGCAATGGGGGCACAGGTTCACCGGCTGCCGCAGGTCAATTTCCGCGCCGCAGTCGTCGCACACAAAGCATACCGCGCTGTTCATAAACGTTCACCTCGTAAATGGAAAGGATGCCGCTTCCCCCATACGGAAAAAGCGGCGTTTGTTTGTTACAGAGACTCGCTGCAACGCCAGCAGGCAACCTTGTGGCCCGGGGCCACTTCCTTCAGCTGCTGGGGTTCGTGGCAACGGTCGCAGGCATAGGGGCAGCGGGGCGCAAAGCGGCAGCCCGGCTTGGGGTTAATGGGGTTGGCCACCTCGCCCGTCAGCAGCTGGCGTTCCCGGTTGCGGCGGCTCAAATCCGTGGTGGGAATGGCGGACATCAGGGCCTTGGTGTAGGGATGAAGCGGGTTTTTGAACAGCTCCTCCTTGGTGGCGTATTCCATCACCGTGCCCATGTACATAACCATGATTTCCTGGCTGATGTGCCGTACCACGCACAGGTCGTGGGTAATAAACATGTAGGACATGCCCTTTTGCTCCTGCAAATCCATCAGCAGGTTCAAAATCTGGGCCTGAATGGATACGTCCAGAGCGGATACCGGCTCGTCGCACACAATAAATTTGGGGTTCACCGCCAACGCGCGGGCCAGACCTACGCGCTGACGGCGGCCGCCGTCCAGCTCGTGGGGAAAGGTGTTCACATACCGGGCGGGCAGGCCGCAGACCTCCATCAGTTCATGCACCCGCTCCGTCATTTCCTGACGGCTGTGGGTCAGCTTGCACACCTTCATGGGCTCGGCGATGATATTGCTGATGGACAGGCGGGGGTTCAGGGACGTAAAGGGGTCCTGAAAGATCATCTGCATGTTCACATGCATTTCCTTCAGCTGTTTGCCCCGCAGCTTCAGCACGTCCCTGCCGTCGTACAGCACCTCGCCGCCCGTGGCGGGCAGCAGGCGCAGCAGGGTGCGGCCCAGGGTGGACTTGCCGCAGCCGCTTTCGCCGACCACGCCCAGGGTTTCGCCGGGGGAGATGGACAGGTTCACGTCCTCCACGGCGTGCAGCACGCCCTTGGGCGTATCAAAATATTTGCGCAGGTTGCGCGTTTCCACCAACGGCTTTTTTTCACTCATGGCGCGCATCCTCCTCAAACTTATGGCACTTGATATAGTGGGTATCGCTCAGGCGGTGCATGCCGGGGTTTTCCTCCCGGCAGCGCTGGGTGCAGTATTTGCAGCGCTCGGCAAACTTGCAGCCCAGGGGCAGGCTGGTGGGGTCCACCATGTGGCCGGGGATGGATTGCAGCCTGTGCGCGTCCGTTACCAGATCGGGAATGGAGCCGAACAGGCCCTCGGTATAGGGGTGATTCTTAACCCGCACATACACATCCTCAATGGTGCCCTGCTCAATGACCTCGCCGCCGTAAACGATGGCCACGTTGTCGCACACCTCGTTGACCACGCCCAGGTCATGGGTAATCAGAATCATGGCGGTGTTAAATTTGCGCTTCAGCTCCCGCACCAGTTCCAGAATCTGGGCCTGAATGGTCACGTCCAGGGCGGTGGTGGGCTCGTCCGCCAGCAGCAGCTCCGGCTCGGCCACCAGCGCCATGGCAATGACGATGCGCTGCTTCATGCCGCCGGAAAACTGGTGCGGATATTCGCTCTTGCGGGCGGCGGGAATGCCTACCAGCTGGAGCATTTCCTCCACACGGGCTTCCTTTTCTTCCCTGGTCATGTCGGGAAAGTGCAGTTCCAGCACCTCATGAATCTGCTCGCCTACGGTCATAACCGGGTTCAGGCTGGTCATGGGGTCCTGAAAAATCATGGAAATGCGTTCGCCCCGCAGGCTCTGCATCTGCTCCTTGGAGGCGGACAAAATGTCGATGCCGTCGTAGGTAATGCGGCCCTGGGTCACCTCGCCCACCCGTTTGGGCAAAAGCCGCATAACGGACAGCGCCATGGTGGTTTTACCGGCCCCGGTTTCGCCCACCAGGCCCAGGGACTCGCCCTTTTTCAGGCTGATGCTGAAGCCGTTCAGGGCATGCACCACCGCGTCGTCGGTGTTGTACTGGGCGTGCAGGTTTTCAATCTCAAGGAGGTTTTCCGGTTTTTGATTTTCTGCCATCTTATTGCCCTCCTTAATTCTTCATCCGGGGATCCAGCGCGTCCCCCACGCCGGAATGGGGCACCATTCTGTCGGAAAACAAGGTGCATATCC
>ERZ1026860.1628-NODE-1628-length-11052-cov-7.795581_pt1 | contig 11052 bp, 8 predicted proteins | sample MGYA00380160_ERZ1026860 | MGnify/ENA primary metagenome ERZ1026860 (study PRJEB33269, sample SAMEA4719796) | human gut metagenome | biome: human-associated habitat; feature: organic feature; material: feces | place: Cameroon | collected 2013-10 ... | reverse complement strand
CCTCGGTCAGCTCATCATCTTCAATATACCTCTTAACGCAAATCAGCCCTTTGTTTTTCAGCTTCTCTGTGCTTTTCTGCCCTTGCCTCATCTTGCAATACTCGCTCATAACCTTAACGGTACCGCCGACCCCCGAGCCATGCCCGAAAATCTTCCCGTCACCGATATACATTTCAACGTGACCGACCCCGTCTGTTCTGCTGTTATCCTGCCCTCTGAAAAAGAGCAAATCCCCCTTTCTCATATTCTTTTCATCGGGAACACCGTTATTGATTGCCACATCAACCCTGCGCCCTCTGTTAATCTGTGCTTCGGTATTTCCACCGATATTCATACCGAGTAATTTATAATACCAGTACCAAACAGTCCCCGAGCAGTCCCCAAAGCCGCTCTCAATTTTGGTTCGTTTATCTGCGTCTTGCGAATATTGGTTTTTCTTTTCCCTTGTCAGCACAGACCTCACAAGCAAATTTCTTTTTTCTTCCGCAGTCATTCTTAATCACTCCTTTTTCTCTGTCGGCAATTCCAAAATCTTCTCCATAAGTTCTGTAGCAACATCATTCCCACCCAATTCATGATAGGGCGCATACATTCTTTTAACATTCTCCTTAGCGTAAATAGCTCTCATCACTCATAACACTTGCTTCATCTGTATCTGCTGTTGAAAATAATATAATTTCATTGATAGGCTTTGCGCTGACATAACATATCAATTCCATTGAATCATAAACAAACATAAGCGTGTAATGCTTGTTTGCGGTTGGTGTGAAAGTTGAACCTGTGCAGTTGATTCCCTTAAAATAAATACTTCCCGTAGTGTACACTACACCTGTCGGAGTTTCTCCCGAATTAAAGACCACGGAACAGATATACGGTTCTGTCGCATTTTGCGGCAGAGCTATTTCAAGCTCTTCAAGCTCTGCGGTAAAGATAAATTCCGTGTTGTCTGCAAGCGTAATGCTTGGTGATGTTTCAGTGCTTGTGGTTATGGTTGTTTTTGTTTCGAGCGTTTTTCCGTCATCATATGATGTTCCGCCAATTCTGATGTCACCTTGATACCATGCATTACCGTCCCAGTCGAGAGTGTGAGCATTGGAACGGTGACCATTTGATGTACCATTTCCAACAATATGAGCATATTTGTTTTCAGTATCTTCTTTATTGTGTTTTCCTTGAACGTGTTGACATTTTCCACTTGCTATAGTCGCATAACCCTCTGCATGGGAACGCTCACCATTTGCTATAGTCCTATCACCCTCCGCATGGGAATTGGGACCGCTTGCTGTATTATTACTCATATAACCATTAAACACCTCGCCGCCCTGTTCAGTCTTTTTACCCACAGCTTCATCAACGTTTAATTTCTTAACCAACTCATCATTCAATTCGGTTTTAGTCGGCAGTTCAGAAAGCTTTGTCTTTTCTTCTACTGTGTAATCGTTACTGCTAAGACCTTTCCCTTGCACCTTATCAACCTTGCCGCCGATTTCATTTTTTATTTCGGTATCGTCATAATTCGATAACCCTTTAAGCTTCTCCTTTTCCTCATCGGTGTAATCGTTTGTGCTTAAGCCTTTGCCGGTTACTTTATCGACTTTGCCCGAGAGCTTTTCGTCCGTTTCGCTCTTTTTATAGAACTCTCCGATATCAACAGTCGCATAAATGCCCGTATCAACATACTTGTTTTCGGTCATGCTCCACACAAGCCAGTTGCCGTTATCGCCGATTTTCGGAACGGTTTTTGCAACAAGCTGTTCCCATACATCTGGAATCGGCATTGTCATATCGTCCTCACCTATTTCGTATGCGCCCTCTCTGACTTTCAGCATAACGCAATTTGTTGAAATCCGCTTATTGCTGTCAGTGCCGTATAGCCCAAGCTTGACCGTACCCTTTCCCGAAAGTATTTCGGACGGCACCGTGCACTTGCTGTCCGCTATATATAAAACCGCACTTTTCTTGCCGTTTGTCATAACGCAAAATGCCGCCGCTTTGTCCCAGTCCTCCGAAAATTCAAACTCGCATATGTATGAATTTACATTGCCTGTGTAAAACGTTTCCTTTTCGCTCGTTTTTATTGTATCGCCGTTTACTTTAAAATTTATTATCATGACATACACCTCCTTTATTCAATTACCGTCAGATTTATATTTTTATCCGCTTCAAAAATGTATTTTATGTTGGTTTGGTTATATCTTGTCCCCACCGTAAAGCCTGTCGATGTTATAACAAGTTTGTAATCAGTACCGGCATTAACCGGGTAATCCTTATACGCATACGCCCATGAGCTGAATATTTCTTTCCCGTTAGTGGGACTTCCGTACTGCTCAATTACTCTGACCGCAGCCGGTTCAAATCCTAAATCTATATTTCTGTCGCCGGAACTGCCCGAACCCGTATATATTCCCGACACCGTTTCTCTGTTTACTTTTGACATTTCCGATTTTGAAGCTACAAGTCCCCATGTTCCGCCCGAATACATTTGATATATTTCTCCCGTAGACGAAAACCATAAAGCCGTACCCGAAGCGTTTATCAGTAAACCTTTTGTATCTCCGCCCGGTGCGCCTGTTACTCCGGTTGCTTCTATGACGGACTTTGTATTTTCCAAAAGTGTCTGAAAACTCTTTCCGCTCTCTGTCAGAATTTTCATTCGTCCGCCTGCAAGCTCACCTATAGCCGCGGCTGCCGACCCGACATCTCCGTATTCCTGCCGCAAGGCTTCAATCGCTTCAATCGTTTCGGCAGAAGTGTCAATCTTTTCCGCAAAAATTTCCTCAACATCAGCAGCATTGCACTTGTTCGAAAATTCCGTTTCAATCTTCTGTAAATTCTGCCTGATAATCTTGTACCAATCGCAAAGCTTGGTACTCCCGTCAAAATTCTTGTTTAATTCCATTTTTAACCCTCACTTTCAGTTAATATTTTTTTACCGCCAATATATACATTCCCATTAGTATCGGTAGTAAACGCCACCCCATTAATAGCAAACGTATCTGCCGAAATCCTCCCTCTGACATTCATAACATCATCTGAAAGATACAACGCTCTCCCATTTTTATCATACACCCCGAAAGAAAACACATTTCCCGACACACCGCAGATAAATCTAAGCCCTGCGCTGTCGCTCATGCTTATCCTATCGGTCATAATCGTAACGTTTCCCGATGAGTTCGGCACTCTCACGCCGTCTGCGGAAATCGTTCCGGATATTGCCCTTGCCGTAACCTTTCCTCCGTTGGTTGTGTTTTTCCTGTAACCCTTGCTGAGCTTACCCATTTGGTTCATGTAAAAAAACAAATCCTTTTTAATTCTGCCGATAGTGCAGCTGCCCTGATTCGGTTCATACGGATATTTTACAAGCTGTTTTATTCTTTCTCTGATTCTTACACCGTTGTCGACAATGGTAATTTCATCGCCGAGATTAACGCTGTGAAAGCTTTCGTTTCCGCTGATTTTGGAAAGGTCGCAAAATGTCCCTGATATATTCACTGTCGGAACATCAATTCTTTCTTCATTATCCGCTGAAAATTCCCACTGTCCCCGGCTTAATACCTCATCGGGCGTTTTGTAGTCGCTGTAGTCCTTAAAACCCTCGCGTATTCCGTATACCGCAGTATTCGGACTGTCTATGTACTGCACACCGCCGTTCACCGTTCCGATGTGCAAATCGTCATAGCCGTAGGGATAAAGCCGTGTAATCATCTCCGAAATATCACGCTCGATTTTAATATCCTGCATATTAAGCGCAGTATTCAACTCAACGCTTGTGTCCTCTCCGAGCCTTTCAACCAATGCCACCTTGTAGTTGTCAACATAAATTTCGCCCTTGCCGCAGTTCTCTATAACGGTTTCCATAACCTCAAACGGAGTTGTTTTATCCATTGAAAAGAAATCAATCAAAAAACCGTCATAGTCCACACGCTTAAGCCCCAGTTCTTCAAGCTCCTCATCGCCTATCAGCGTAAACGCAGTGCCCGAAAATGCATAACTCAATACCGTTGACGGTGATTTGCCGATAAAGTCGGGAACGTTCTGCAAATGGATTTTTGAAGCGTCATACATATACACGTGTTCGCAGTAAACGCTTGTCTGCTCGCCCGAATTTGACGTTGTTTCGGTCTTTACTATTCTGAAAAACTGACCCTCACACTCAATAAATCTGTTAAGCTTTATTTCTGCCGTCTTATCGTCATCGGGATAAATAAATTCAAGCGTGTACGCTCCGTTTATCTCTCTTGTAACCCTTACCTCCGCAGCCTTTTCAAGCTCCGCAACAGGATTTTTTCTGTCGTTGTATTCATATACTCTAAGCATTACCGTCCCCCCAATCCACACAGGCAAAATCAAAATCGTACATTGTCATCGGAACATAATCTACAGTCATCTCGCACGCTCCCGAAACGTACACCGAGCAATCGTTAAGCCCCGGCGCAAGCTCGAAAAAGCTGCCCTGTTTCTTTTTTAAAAGATTGTTTCCCTCGCTGTCGGTAACAACGCACCTTTCGCAGTCGATTATAACGTCTTTTTCGATATCCTCTGCTATTATTCTTTTTCCGTTGCAGTTTATCGTTACATTTTCCGCACCCTCCGAAAACCTAAAAATCGGCTTTGTGTAGAAATCTCCTACATTTGCGATTTTTATATTGTTTTCTCCGACCGAAAGCGAAAACTTGAATTTTTCCGCAAGGTCAAGCGGCAGATTGGAATCGAGAGATATGCAGTCCTTTAACAGAACCCCCTCGCCCGTTGTAAACGTTGCTTTTCCCATATCGGTTTTAAACACAACCGACATTACCGCTTTTTTCCCTGCAAGCTCCGGGGCAAAGCTTATATCGGAGGAAACGCGCGCGTCCCATTTTGTTCCGTATGAATCGTCAAATATAAGCTCGCCTTTACCCGTAAGCCATGCGGCTATTCTCGCCGCCGTTCTCTGCAATTCCGAAAGACCGCCTGCGGATATCTGCAATTCTATTTCAATAAGCCTTGACTTGTACATCGTCCGTCCGTACTCGTTGCACTCGCTCATGTCAATTTCTCCGTCCGCCCCGGGCAAATCATAGGTATATACCTTTTGCTCGGGAACTATCGGCTTTGACTTTGTTTTTGCAACGATTCCGAAATCGGACGAGTGCCGCCCTTTAAATTTAAAGCCTGTCCTCATATGCATTTATCCTTTCTCATTTGCTGTTCCCGGTTCTGAAAGCTCCGGTTAATCCGTTGATAAACGGCTGAAGTCCTGCGTTGCCTGCGCTGATATTGAGCGTTGTCGGACCGTATACCGTGGAAGCACCCGAATTTGATTTAAGCGTTCGGAGCAGTTCATTAAGTATCGGCATAATAGTATTACTGCTGTTCTTTTCTATTGATTCAACAATTCTCTGCATATCATATCCGATATTTTTAACGTCTTTCAGAACTTTGTCCTTTTTAGCCTCCGCCTTTTCGTAGTCCGCCCTTAAAGCTTCAACCTCTTTCGCCTGTTTTTTGGTAAGCTCCGCAATCTCGATTTCGTTTTTAAGCTCGTCAATCTGCTTTAAAGCGTCCTTGTAGGTGTCCTTGCCTTTCTGCGTGACCGCACCTACATATATCCTTTTGGTTTCCTCCGCTTCGGCAAGGTCTGCATACATATTCTTTTCCTCATATGCCGTGCGCTTTTTATCTATAAGCTTATCGTAATATTCGCTCACGCTGTCTATGTATTCCGATTGGTCGGATAACATTTTGTCGTAAATCTCTGAGTTCGCGTTATACATATTGATTTGCGCTTCAACAATGTTTGCATAGTGCTTGTCCCAATCGCCGTCAGCTTCAAAAAATTCTTGCTCACGCTCAATAACTCTCTGCCAGAACTTATATTCGCTGTCCCCAAAATCGCCCCAATCGCCAAAAGCCTCACGCTGTTTTAAATAACTGTCACGGTCATTCACCCAGCTGTCGTAGAGCGAATCCTGTTTTTCAATCTGCTTGTCGGTAATTTTGTCGTTTATATCGGCAACAGCCTCGTAATATTCCTTAACGGATAACATTCCGGCGGCATAGGCTTCCTCGGTGTACTTCATCATTCGGCGCAGTCCATCAATATATTCGTCCGCACTCATTTTGCTGTACTTTGTTTCGTGTTCAAGCCAGTTTTCCGATAGGCTTATCCTATCGTCATACATCTGTTTTCCTATCTCGGCAAGCTGTTTTTTCGCTTCACGTTCCGATATTACGCCCTTTGAAACATATTCGGCTTCACGTTCCTTAACTCTGTTGAATGCCGCCAAAGGACTGTCCCCGAACGTTTCCCAGTCGCCCAATGCGGTACGCTCTGCAATGTATTCCTGTGACAGCTCGTTAAGCTCGTTTCTGACCGCCAGAGTTCTTGTGTAAATGCCCTCCTCGATTGCTTCAATATCCTTTGCGTTGGTTTTGAATTTCTCCGAAAACTCAACCCACTTTTCCAAATCCTCCGTAACCGATACCGCTCTTGAATTTACAATGTGCTCCCATGCTTCCTGAGCCGCTTTAAATTCGGACGATATGCTGTCGCCGTTTTTTCCACCGGTCACCTTTGATATTGCCTGACTCTTTCTGTCAACGCATAATGTGGGATCAGCCGCTTCTCTCCATTTCTTGTCACCCTGCGCAGATGATTCGATGTTGCTATTTCTCGATTCATTCGGCATTGATGAGGATTCCGTGAAAATATCGTCATTGTCCTTTCCGCTCGCATAATGCTTGATTCCCAAACCGTTTACAAGCCGCTTTGTCTGTGAAGCCGTGTAAACTTTTGCGCCCTTTGAAAGCGGAAGTATTACGTCCCTGCCCTCCGGTATGAACGCATGACCTCTGTCGACAATAAGCTCCCTCGGGTCTGATGTTCCTTTTTCATCATTAACCATAGCAAGCCCGCCCTTGAAATTCTTTGTGCCTTTGGCGTTTGGTGTTGCTCCGATAATGGCTTTGTATTTAATGTAACCTGTAAGTTGGGGCGGTTTGGCTGCTTTTGCTTCATCAAAGTTGGCATGATATATTATATCGCCGTCTTTTTCCTCGGGTTCAACTTCATTACCTTTTTCTTCATTTACGACAAGTGTAACCTCACCTGTTTTATCGTTAATTTCCGCAACCTTTTCGCCGAATTTGTCCAACGCGTCCCAGTTGCCGTCTACATTCATCTGTATAGACACAGCTCCCAAATCGGAAAGCATCTGTACCTCACCTGTTGCTATGTTAAGAACACTCAAATCGCCGTCAGCACCGACTTTTATCGAAATATCCTTGTTTTCAAACTCGGTTATTTTTCCCTCAACGTCCGTTATGGTTGTAGTGTCGGCTTCAACATTGAAGTGAATGGTTTTGTCCTCGTAACCCTCAAAATTGTGTAAAAGGTTGTTCGCTTCTTTTTCGATTTTTTGGATTTCCGCTTGCGGTTTACCCTTTAAATCTCCCAAGTTCTCAAGTCCGTTGCTTAATAATGCGGTGTCCTTTGCCGTCTGCGATGCGGAAGCACCACATTCGTCAACAGCCTTTTTCAGCATTTCTATGCCCTTTGTCCTGTCGCCTTTTGCATAATCGCTCATTCCGGTATCTACAACAGATTTTAAAAGAGCTTGATAATTTTGCTCGGAGGTTTCTAAGCCTTGTAATTCTTCCTTGAAAGTTTCAACAAGCTTTTGCATTCTCGGCATTTCATCTTCCGCACTTTTTAACCAGCCGTTAATGTCAAAAGTGTCGCCCATAATCATGCCAAAATCATCGGAACCGGTTTCTTTAAGAATTTTTCTGAGTTCTTCAGCGTATTTCTTTTGCGTTTCGAGCCATTTACCCTCATTGTCAACACTCATATGTGTGCCGCCGTGCTCTTTACTGTAGGTATCAAGTTCCTTGTAGTAATCATCTCTCACCTTTGAAACTTGATCATACGCTTTCCCTAAATTCGTTATTTTTTCATTTTCGGTATCAATCTGTTTTTGTTTTTTTGCGTATTCCTGCGGATAACTGTCGTGCTTATCCTTTACTTTAGACATCTCAACCATTGCAACGGCAGCGTCCGCTCTCATCTGCGGCAGTTGCTGTTTCAGCTGTTCCTCTGTTATCCTTTCCATGTTGTCGGCAGCTTCAGCCAAACCGTCATCATTAACAGTAATATTCAAGCTATATTCCTTATTCAGATAATCCGCAATCTGTTTCAGTTCCTCTTTAGCCGCCGCAACCTCATCTTTTGAGGATTTTTCGGAATTAATAACAAGCTTTAATTTTTCAAGTCTGCCCTGAACTTGCCGCAGAGAATTAACCTTTCCAACGCTTGCCGTAAGCTTTTGATTGGCTTCCTCCAAGCTCTTGCCCCAGTTTATCTGTGCGTCCTTGTATTTTTTATACATATAAACCGCACCGCCGACAGCCGCTGTCACTCCCACGGTTGCAATTCCAACCGCTCCGAGAGTGGGGAGAAGTGAAGCCGCACCCTTAGCGATTTTCAGCTTTTTAAGTTCCCCAACACCTTTGGTAATCTTTCCGACCGTTTCAATTGTAGAAGCCGCCGCCTTTGTGGTTGCACCCAATCCGACAACAACTCCGCCCGTTGCAATAACGGCTTTTTTTGCGTCGTCGCTCAGATTTCCGAAGCCTTTTGCAAGTGAGCTGACCTTGTTCGCACCCTTTGTAACTGCCGGCAACATCTGTTCACCCAAAGACATTGCCGCATTTGTAACGGCATTTTTCGCCAGTTGAATCTGATTTGCGGTAGTTCCGTAAGCGGTGTTTGCTTCATTTGTAAGCGCGGTGTTTTCCTTGTATGCGGTGCTTGAAAGATTTAAGCATTTTTCGAGCAGTTCATAGTTATTTGCAAGTGCCAAAACGGACGTAACGTCCAGAGTGTTTTCAACTCCGAGCTTTTTCAATGAGCCTATAAGGTCCTTTGACTGAGATAAGCCCTTGATGATTGAATTAAACGCACCCGAGGAATCCGTACCCCATGCCTTTTTGAAATCCTTTGCGCTCATGCCTGCCATTTTGGCATATTCTTTCAAATCATCACCGCCGCCGCTGACAGCCTTTTGAATATCCATCCACACTCTGCCTATAGCAGAACCGCCTGCCTGTGCTTCAATTCCCATTGATGAAAGTGCCGCCGAATATCCCAACACCTGATTGCTGTTCATTCCGACAGTGTTTCCGAATTTCGCCATTTTCAAAGCCATTTCGGCAATGTCCGCTTCCGTGGTTGCGGTGTTGTTTCCGAGCGCAACAATGCTTGAGCCGATTCTGTCGATGTTCTCCATGCTATCACCGGAAACGTTAACAAACTTTGCCAGAATTGCCGCGCCTTCCTCGCCGCCGAGGTTTGTCGCAACGCTCAAATCTGCCATTGTTTTTGTAAATTTAACAATATTCGGTGTTGCAACACCCAATTGACCGCCTGCCGCCGCAATATCGGCAAGTCCCGAAGCCGATACCGGAGTTGTTAAGGACATTTCCTTTAACTGCTTATTAATTTCTTCAAGCTGTTCGGGAGTTCCCTCAACCGTCTTTCTTACGCCCGTAAATGCCGTTTCATAGTCCATTGCAGACTTGACCGCCAAAACCCCCGCCGCTCCCACGGCAACCGAAGCGACCTGCAAAGGCTTTGTTACCTCGTTTAAGTTTTTGCCTATCTTCTCATATCTTTCGCCGCTTTCGATAAGCTTGTCGGCTTTTGCCGCCGCTTTGGTGCTTTTTTCAACTTCCTTTGCGCTTTTTGCAACCTTTTTGTATGCCTTTTCCGATTCGGTTAATTTTTTATTGTTCTTGTCGATTTCATTTGTAGTATCACCGAGCTTTTTATGCAGTCCGGTTAACTCTTTTGCTACAGCCGCCTGCTGTTTTTTTGTATTTTCGTATTCCTCAGTCCCTTTTTCCTGTGTTTTAAGCGTTTTTCTTAAAGCTTCCTGTTCCTTTGTTTTAGCCTTAATGCCCTGTTGTAAATTCTTTTGGTGCTTTTCAAGGGACTTGTTTGTTTTGTCTATCTCTTTTCGCTGTTTTTGATATTCTTTCTCGCTGTCCGATACGGAACGAGTGTTCTTTTTAACGCTTTCGCTTGTCTTTGATACTTCTAATGAGTATTTTTTTGCACTCGCTCCGCCTGTATTCATTTCCTGTGAAAGCGCCTTGACCTCGCTCTTTCCCTCGGACGCGCCTTTGCCGACCTCGCTGACCGCCGCCGACACCTCTTTAAGCTTACCGCTCGCGTTGTCCTCCGCGTCAATAGTAATCTTAATTCCGCCGATTCCCTCTGCCATAATCTCACCCCCAAAATCCGATTGATATTTATCCGCCGTCACATTCCGTAGAAAAATCCTAATTCCGGCGGTATTTCTTCCGTTTCCTTGTCCTCAAGCTGATTTAAAACCGTAAATAATAATTTAGGGTCCTGACGTGCAAGGTCATTCGGCAGTATTCCTTTTGCTTTAAACATAGTGCCGTAAATGTCCCTTGCACAGCCGCCCTTTCCGCTCTCGGACTTTACTCGTTTTTTGAGATTTCCTCCAAAGCGGCAACATACATCTTCCAGAGCGATAAACAAAGCTTTCCGCACTCCGCCACGTCCAGATTGCTCAAAATATCCTCGGTGGCCTCCGTCCCTCTGAACATATACACAACAGCGTCCGCGCATATCGAATATACGCTCTTTTTCTCCTCGTTCAAATGATTCTCGTTTATCCTGCAAAATGTCTCAAAATCAAACTGATTTGAAACATACTTTTTCTTGTTAACTGTAAATGATAATACATTCTGCATAATTTATCCCTTTCCTTTCGATTGACAATTGACAATTATTTATTCTTTTTTCCGCCTTGCCGGAAGACCCCACAACCGTTACAACTCCCGAACCCTAAATATAGTGGTCACTAAGCTATCGTCAACTGTAAGGTTGGAGCGAGTTGTCACAATTCGCGGAGCGTAGGCGCAGCGGATTGGTGTCTTGTTTGAGCTATCCTCCCGTAGGGGGTAAATCCGTTTAGGGGTTCACCCCTATCGGCGGCTTTTGGAGCTTTTCGCCGCCCGAAAAGCGGAAGGAGTAGTAAA
>ERZ1026860.1626-NODE-1626-length-11055-cov-3.504364_pt1 | contig 11055 bp, 9 predicted proteins | sample MGYA00380160_ERZ1026860 | MGnify/ENA primary metagenome ERZ1026860 (study PRJEB33269, sample SAMEA4719796) | human gut metagenome | biome: human-associated habitat; feature: organic feature; material: feces | place: Cameroon | collected 2013-10 ... | reverse complement strand
TCCCTTCGCGCCGCACGTTTTTCGCGTAACCGATCACGCCGTTTACCAGAAAAAATTTATTGCCGGGATCGAGCGGTTTTTCCCAGTCGTTCAGCGTGCAGACGAGCTTTTCGCCGTCTTCGGGAAGCGTACTTTCATGCTCTTTGTAAGCGCGGATTTCTTCGTTCAGGGCGTTTCTCGTGGCGTTTCTGCCGCAGATCACCTGATCGGCGGAAAGCAGAAATTTCGCGCGCTTTTCGCCCGTAAATTCCGAGCGCGGCACAATTAAAACCTTGCCGCCGTAGTTGCCGTAAGGCAGATATTTTCCCTCGCGCGCGGCGTGCGCCACCGCTAAAATCGGATTATCCGCCGCCTGCCGCACGATTTCCGTGAGCGAATAATCCACGCGCGACATCACGATGTTTTCGCCGCGTACGGGCGGCAGCTGCGCTTTATCGCCGCAGAAAAGGCACTTCACGCCGAACGCTAAAATGTCGTTTAAAAGCGTTTCGTCCACCATCGAAGCTTCGTCCACCACGATGAGCTTGATTTTTTCGTCGATTTTTTCGCGGCGTACGAAGCGCGGACGATCCGGGCGGATGATTTCGCCGTTTTCGTCCACGTCGAAATTGTCCTCGTCTAACATGTAGATGAGCGAATGTACCGTGCCTGCGGGCGTGCCGTTTCTAACAAGCACCGCCGCCGCTTTGCCCGTGGGCGCAACGAACACCGCTTCTTCGCCCGGCTGCAATTTCAGGGCGCACCTCACCGCGTGCGCGATTAAAAACGTTTTCCCTGTGCCGGCATAGCCCGAAAGCACGAAAATCTGCCGCGATTCATTGAAAAACCATTGCGAAATCGCCTCTTCCGCTTCGCGCTGCCCGTCCGTCAGCCGCCACACGTGCGTTTCTTCTACCGTTTCTTCCGCCGTCAACTTCCGTTCGGCTTTTTTCGTTTTTTCTGGTGTTTTGCGGACGGCAACGCGCCGCACGATCGTACCGGACATTGCCTGTCCTCCCCGAAAATTTTCCGTATCGAATACATTATAACACATCCGTTTGGAAAAATCAAGAAAAACGAACGTTTGTTTTTTGATTCGCGAAAAGAAAATCCTTCTTGAAAAAGAAGGATTTTCTCAAAACAAATGCGTTGTTTTCAGCCGATACGCACTTATGCCATCGCCGAGATAATTTCGTGAATCCGGCGGGCGCAAGCCCGGCAATCTTCTGTATTCCACCCTTTCGTAGTCATTGCGGCAAGACCGATACGAATTCCGGAAGCTTCTTTCGGACTTCTTCTCTCGTTGGGGACGCAATTTTTATTTAAAGTAATGCCGTTTCGCTCCAAAGTTTTCTGAACGCTCCTGCCGGAAAGGTGAGGATGCGTTTTCGATAAATCGATTAAAAACAGATGATTATCCGTGCCGCCGGTGACGATATCGTAGCCGAGCCTGATAAATTCATCGCACATGGCTTTTGTATTTTGCACAACGCAATGGATATACTCTTTGTATTCTTTTGTGCAGGCTTCTTCCGCCGTGATGGCTTTTGCGGCAACGATATGCTGAAGTCCGCCGCCCTGCGTTCCCGGGAATACGGCGCTATCCACTTTTTTGGCAAGCTCCGGCTTGCAAAAAATCAAGCCGCCTCGTGCGCCGCGAAGCGTTTTATGCGTGGTGGTGGTGATGATGTCCGCAAGATCGAACGGGGAAGGATGATCGCCCGCAACGATCAGCCCCGCTATATGCGCCATGTCTACCATAAACAACGCGCCCACTTCATCGGCAACTTTTTTAAAATATGCGAAATCGATTATCCGACTGTATGCGGAAGCCCCCGCAAGAATGAGTTTCGGCTTACATTCACGCGCCTTTGCCGCCAACGCGGGGTAATCGATCAGACCTTTCTCGTCTACGCCGTAAAATTCAATATGATATTGTTTGCCGCTGAAACTGACGCTCGAGCCGTGCGTTAAATGTCCGCCGTTATCGAGGCTCATCGACAAAATGGTATCGCCCGGTTTTAAAACCGCCATATATGCCGCCATATTCGCCGAAGATCCGCTGTGCGGCTGAACGTTTACGTGATAATTTGTATGGAAAGCTTTCTGAAATAAATATCGGGCGTACAACTCGATTTTATCCACCTTGGCGCAACCGCCGTAATATCTGCCCACGTTGCCCGTGTGTATATAATCCGGATGTTCGGCGATAAATTCGTCCACGGAGTCTTGTTCCGGATACCCTTCGGCGTATTTATTGGTTAAAACGCTGCCCGCCGCTTTAAGAATATTTTCGGAAACGAAGTTTTCGCTTGCGATCAGTTCTACCGTATTCTTTTGACGCTGTTCTTCCTCTTCGATTGCTTCCATAATGCGATTCAGATAATTTTCCATTTCGACTCCTTTGATTTATATATTTGTTTGCCGTACTTTTTTTGCCGTACTTGTTTGCCGTAATCCGATCCGGAAAAAATGTTTTAGTCTATAAATATGTTTTATAATATTTAATTTATAAAAAAATGTCAAGCGTTTTTGACCGGTTTTAAAATTTTGTATAGCTTTCGGAAAAATCGACGGGTTATCGCATAACTACGGCGCAATCGCATTGCCGGAAAGCGAAATCGGCGATAAATTATGCCGCACGTTTTTTCGTGCGGCATCTTATTAAATATCTTTCAGCATAGATACGGCGGCGGAGATCGTTTTTTCGTACGCCTGCATGCCGTACTTATCCACCTCGGCTTTGTTCTTCTCGCCGTGCGTCAAGCACCCCGCGCCGCCGATACAACCGCCTACGCACGCCATGCCTTCGATGAAGTTGGCGTCCAGCAGGTTTTTGCTCTTTTTTAAAAGCGCGATCTTGCATGCTTCGATTCCGTCGCAGGAGCAAGCCTTTAAGGTGAAATCGGTGAAGCCCTGCTCTTTGATTCCTTCCGCCACGGCGTCGGCAAGTCCGCCGCAACGCGCGAAAATTCTGCCGAAATACGAAGCGTTATCCAGAACGCCTTCGGAAAGCGCGGTGATATCGATATCGCGGCTATCGAACAATGCCTGCAATTCTTCGAACGTCATTGCCGCGTCTACATATTCTTTTACTCCCTCTTTCTGCACTTCGGCTTTCTTCGCGGTGCAAGGACCGATAAACACCACTTTGCACGGCGATTCGTGTTCTTTGATATATTTCGCGATCGTTGCCATAGGCGAAAGATTGTGCGATACGAACGGCACAAGTTGCGGAAAGTTCTTTTCGATATACATCACGAACGCGGGGCAGCAGCTGCTCGTTAAAAATCCTTTTTCCACAAGCTCTTTCGATTCTGCCTGCGCCACCATATCCGCGCCGAGCGCCGCTTCGATCACCGTGTGGAAGCCGAGTTCTTTCAGCCCCGTGATCACCTGACCGAGTTTCGCGTAGGTGAATTGGCTCGAAATCGACGGCGCAACCACGGCGTATACTTTGTATTTCGTGTTGCCCTCGCTCTTTTTGATCATATCGATCACGTCGAGAATATACGATTTATCGGTGATTGCGCCGAACGGGCATTGATACACGCACGCGCCGCAGGAAATGCATTTATCGTTGTTGATGCATGCCTGCTTTTCATCGCCCATCGAAATCGCCTTCACTTTGCAAGCCGTTTCGCACGGGCGTTTATAATCGTGAATCGCGCTGTACGGGCATACTTTCGCGCACGCGCCGCACTCTTTACACTTCGTTTTATCGATATGCGCCACGTGATTTTCGTCGAAAGTGATCGCGCCGAAACGGCATGCGTCTTCGCAACGGTGCGCTAAGCAACCGCGGCATGCGTTCGTAACTTCGTAGCCGCCCATCGGACATTCGTCGCACGCGATATCGATCACTTCGATCACGTTCGGCTTATCGTTGTCGAGCCCCATGGCGATGCGCACGCGCTCGGCTAAAATCGCGCGTTCTTTATACACGCAACAGCGCATGGTGGGAATTTTGCCCGGCACGATGGTTTTCGGAATATCGATCGCCGTCTGCGCAAGTCTGCCCGCCCACGCTTCGCGCGCCACTTCGCGCAATACTTTGTATTTCAGGTGCTGTACTTTTGTATCGAATTTTCTCATAACGATTACTTCCTTTTCGTTCGTAGTCTTTTATTTGTAACGCCTTTTCTTTAAAAATAACTCACCTTGATCCGCTTGCCCATCTTTTTAAGACACTCCGAAAGCTCGGATACAAGATTCATTTTGATATTGAAATTGATCGGCAGATCGGGGTTCTGATGCGCCGGATTCACCGCCCTGCCCACGTAGAAATTGATGTCCGTCGCTTCTTCGAATAGCAGCCGCGAAATCAGCGACGCGCCGTCACGCGAGAAACTCCACTTTTCGTAAAGCTCGTTGTCTTTCAAAGCGTCTTTCGCGTATTCCACCACTTTATTCACGGTGATCACGCCCTCGGTGACGAGATCTACCCCTTCGATCGAAGCGATCGGCGGTACGTCGCTCTTTTCGAAACTCAGGCTCGCCACCACGGGTTTGCCGAGATACTTCGCCGCGATCGAAGCCGTTGTGCCGCCGCACACGATATGCTTGCCTTCTTTCGAGAAGAAAAGCGACATCATTCTGTCCGCGTCGTCTGGATTCCGGGGCGGGCCGAATAAGAGGTTCACCGGCTCGCGCTTTCTCACGCGGATCACGCACGCCGTGGCGTCGTCGCCGGGTTGGCCGCCGTAAAGGCGATTGCACTCGTCTATAAGAATTGTGGAAAGCGTTTTCGCCGTGTAGCCTACGCTAACGAGCGGCGACATAAAATCGGCGATGTCCTCACGCTTCCAGCCGAAATTGTATTCCGTGCCTAAGCCCGCATGCGGGCAGCCGTCGCTCATGGCGATAAACACGTCGCCGTCGCGCAAAGTCACCGAAGATTGATAGATCGTTTTGCCGCCGATATTCGTTTCGCGGCGGGCGTAGGCGCAAAGCGCGCCGTCGCGGATCATGATCACCTGCGGGTTATCGAATTCGATGATCTGCGCCGTTTCGTCGTTTACGATATGCACGATGGTGAACGTAGAATACGCCACGCCGCGCACCGAGCAGACGGGCAGCGTTGCCGCGATGGTGGATACGCAATCTTCCACGGAAAGCCCTTCCGCCATCATCGTGGAAATGATCTTGGCGGTGAGCGTGGATAAAATGCTTGCTTTCACGCCGCTGCCGAGGCCGTCGGCAAGCACCACCACCGAGGAATTTTCGCCCTCTTCCACCACGTCTACATGATCGCCGCATAGCTGCTCGCCGAAGTGATTTACGCTTTTATAGCCGATGTCTACGCATAAATCATTCATCGCTGATCGACTCCTTCAATTTGGTGAGCGCGATTTTCGTTTCCGCCGCCGTTTCGCCGAGCAACGAAGCGATTTCCTGCACGATGCGCATCTGCTTATCCACCACTTTATCGGCTACTTCCACCGTCTGGCGCGAAATGCTTTCTTTCTTCTGCCGCTCGGTTTCTTCGTCGGTAATGTCGCGCATGATGCACACGAGCAGGTGATAGGTGGGATCGTATACCACCGTCTGTTCCACAAACTTATTATAATCGGCAAGGTACGTTCTTTCGTTGCGCACGCTGCGCTTCGATTTAAGCACCCGATCGAAAATATTCGTATCGAGGATACGCACCACGCCCTCGCCTAAAACGTCGGAAGCGGAACGGATATTCATAATCCGCCGCGCCGCCGCGTTGATCTGCTGCACTTCGAGATTTTCGTTCAGCACGATCAGTCCGTTCGGCGTGTTATTCACCATGCAGTCGGAAAAGCTTTCCGCTTTTTCTTTGAGATACGGCAGACACATGGAAATTTCCGCCTTGCCGTGGAAAATCGCAATCGCCTTTTCGCGGCAGGTATCGTAGCCGCACGAGCCGCAGTTCAATTCGTCTTCGGGGCGCGTTTTGCCCATACGCTTTAAAATTTCTTTGATCTCGTATTCCGCCGGCGGCACAAGCTTTCTTTCGATTGCCGTAAAGCCTTTTACAAGCTCGGCTTCGGCGGGCTGATCTACCCTGAAATCTTTTTCACCCGCGTATTTTGCCACGGCAAGATAATCTTTCACGGGCGCACGGTGGTACTTTTCCATCACCGGACCGCCCACGCAGCTGCCGATACATGCGGACATCTCGATAAAGCATTTATGCACTTTGCCGTTTTCGATATCGCGAAGAGCCGCCATGCAGTTTTCCACGCCGTCCAGAGATAGATAGGTGTACTCGGGATCTTTTTTCATCGTTTTTAAAATGCCGCCCGTGGTGGGGAAAAAGCGCGCGCGGCTCTCCGCCGTTTCGTCCGGCTCGGCGACGATTCCGATATTTTCTTCTTGCAGCCACTTCGCGAGATCTTCGTAGGTAAGCACCGCGTCCACAATGCCCTCGTAGTACGCCGCCTCGTCTTTTTTGGCGACGCAAGGCCCGATAAACACCACTTTTGCGCCCGGGTTTCTGCGTTTGATGTCTTTCGCGTGCGCCTGCATGGGCGAAAGCACGTTCGCAAGGCAGGGCAATTCTTTCGGAAAATACTTCTGTATTAAAAGATTGATCGAGTGGCAGCAGGAAGAAATCACCACGTCGCGCGTTTTTTCCGCAAGAATGTTTTCGTATTCCGTTTTCACGATGGTTGCGCCGATCGCCGTTTCTTCCGCCTCGTAAAAGCCGAGTTTTTTGAGCGCGGTACGCAAGCCGCCGATCCCCGCGCCTTCGTAGTTTGCGATAAACGACGGCGCAAGCGAAGCGATCACTTTTTCGCCCGAAGACAAAAGCACTTTCACTTTTTCGGTTTCGCTGGAAATTTCTTTGGCGTTCTGCGGGCAGACCACGAAGCACTGACCGCACAGAATGCACTCGTTGCCGATGATGTGCGCCTGATTGCCCGAAAAACGAATGGATTTCACGGGGCAATGGCGGATGCATTTATAACAGTTTTTGCAGTTGGACTTTTTCAGCGTAAGAAAATCCATCGTTTAAATTCCTCCGTCTTTTTGTAGCGCGGGCTTCAATTTTTCTTCTGAAAACGCGTTGAAATTCTCTTCGGTAACGCCCGTGAAAATTTCGCCGTTCACGCTCACCGTAACGCCCTGCCGATTGCATCTGCCCGTGCAGAAACTGCCCGATAAAAGCAATTTGCTTTCGAGCTTATTTTCCGCCACGTACTTTTGCAATAATTCCACCACGCGTTCCGAGCCCTTTAAATGGCACGAGCTGCCCACGCAGATCTGTACTTTCACCATGCCGCTACCTCGCTTATTTTACAGCGTTTTCAGCACCTGCGTTTCGAAAAATTCACGCGCCGTTTCGGGCGATACGGAATAAAACTCGTCGTTTAAAGATACGCACACGCCCTCGCGGCATCTGCCCATGCAAAACGTTCCGTTCAATTCCACTTTTTCTTTCGCGCCGTGTTCCGCAATCAGGCTCTGAAACGTTTCCACTACCTGCCGCGATCCTTTCAAGTGGCACGAACTGCCGATGCAAACCGTTAATTTTGTCATACTTTTTCCTCCGTTCCGGGCGCGTTTTTTATTTTTCGCGGACGAGCTTTCCGCGCCCTCCCGTCCGCTTTTTACTCCGCGCTTTCCCCGCAGAAAACGCGAAATTTTTCGTTTTTCAAATGCTTTTTACCACGGGCAGCAGCCGCTCCCGCTCTTCTTCGTTCGCTCTAAGAATCAGCAGCGCGGCCGCAAGCGGCAACCGCTTTTTTATCTCTGCTTTTACGCTTTCTTCGCCGCTCTTATTTGCGTAGGCTTCGAGATACGATTCCGCCGCGCCGTGCGCGTTTTTTACTTCGAAATACAGATAAGTAACCGCCGCGTCGATCAGCGGATCGCCCGCCGCCGCATGCGAAAAATCGAGCAGTACCGCTTCGCCGTCTTCCGCCGAAATCACGTTGGAAGGGTTGAAATCGCCGTGACAGAAATTTTTCTTTTCGGGCAACGCTTTCAAAAGCGCGAAAAGCGCACAATCGTTTGCGCCGTACTCTTTCGCCTTTACGACGCCCCGCGCGATTTTTTCGGAAAGCCCGGGCAGGCCGCCGCCCGGTTTTTCGTGAATTTCAAGCTGCAACCGTGCGAGAAACGCAAGATATTCCCGCTCTTTCCGCGGATTATTTTTCATTTCTTCCGAAAGCGATCGCCCCGCGATATATTCCGTTACGATCACTCTCTTTTTTCCCGCCGTTTCCACGGCGCGCACTTCGGGAACGCGTATTCCCGCTTCCGCCGCCCGCGCAAGGCAAAGCGCTTCGCTTAAAACGTCCGCCGCAGAATAGTCCGCGCCGAATACTTTCACGCAGGAATCGCCGTCTTTATACACCGTTTTCTGCGTGCGGACGGCAATCACTCTGTCCGGATTCATTGTAAGCCCTCCTTTGTGCGGATTTTCTGCGAATTTTTCATACGCCGTTTTATTATCATACGCCTTTTTATTATATCACAAATTTTTTTAAAAAGCAAATACCCGTTTTGCATATAGTTATATCAATCTTGATATACCGGCATTTCAGCGGAAAAGTTTCCGTTTTTCTTCGCAAAGACAGGTGACGAACGCTTTATCCTGCGCGGTGAGAGCGTAATTTTTGGGGTACGCAAGCACGTCGCGGTAGATTTTTTTCGAGCCTTTCACGGCGCGTTGTTTGAGCGCATAGCGCGAAAGCGTTTCTTCCGTGAGCGGCGAAGACCACATATACGTATCTTCGTTTTCCGCGAGAAGTCTTAAAGCCGCGGCGCGCTCGAATACGAAAATGCGCCGCTCCGCGCCCTCGGGCAACTCTTCTTTTTTGATTTCGCTCGGCGAAACGGAAGGCACGTACGGATCGCCGTAAGCTGTTTCGGCGTAATTTTCGAGATCGGAAAGTTTCACTTCATCGAGCAATGCGAGCGGCGAAGACGAAGAAAACGTGACGAGCGCGCGGAATTCCGCGATCAGCTCGCAGGTGAGATTTTTGCTTTCGAGCATTTCTTTCGCTTCTTTATCGTACCCTGCCGCATAGTGTAAAATACCGAGCTTATACTCCTTTTCGAGAACGTTCGAAAGGGTGCGCCAGCCGTTGGTTTCTTTATAATACGCCTCGCAGCGTTTCGCGCGGGTGAGCGTACGCGAAAAACGCGAAAACGCCGCCGCGATATAATCTTCGCGCGGTGCGGAAAGCGAAAACGCCGCCTTTTCGCCGCCCCGTTCTTTAAATTCCGTTTCGAGCTGCTCGATATCGCGGATAATGCGCCTGCCCTTGTTTAAAAGCCGCTCGCCGTCCGGCGTAAGCACGATGCCCTTGGGTTTTCGATCGAAAATCGTGATGTCAAGCTCTTTTTCAAGCTCTTTGATCGCGCGCGATAAATTCGGCTGCGCCACGGCAAGCTCTTCCGCCGCCTTGGAAAGCGAGCCGGCTTTCGCCACAGCCGCCGCATATTTTAAATACACGATATTCATTCTTTCGTTCCTTTTACCGGTAGTTTTCTCGCAATGCTCGGCAGATTGCCGAAACTTTGTGATTTCAACTATTATTTTACAGCATTTTGCGCGGTTTGTCAAGGGGCGCGACGCGCGCTTTTGCCGTTTCGGCAGAAAAAGATATAAAAAAAGACGGACAAAAAGGAAAAATTTTCCCCCATGCCCGTTTATACGCATTTTTATGCGCACATTATGTGCAAATATGCGCCTTTGCACATACGCGCCTTTGCACATACGCGCCGACAAAATTTACGAATTTTTAATCGCCGCCGATTCCGCCGCCGCGGCAAGCGATTCCGCCGCGTTGAAACACTTTTCGAATTTTTCGTAGATATCCCGCCACTCGATCACTTCGCGCGTGGATCGGCTCTCTTCCGAAAGCGTGCGCACGGCGGTTTCGTACAGTTTGTCGCCGCAGGATTCGATTTCGTTCACTTCCGAAATCAGCGTTAAAAGCCGCGCCGGCTTGCCGATATTTTTCAATTCTTTCAGCATTTCCGTCGTTTTTTCGCACGCTTCCACCATCAGCTTCGAAAACTGCCGCGTATCCGCGCGCAACGTTTTCACGTTCGCCATATACAAAAACGCCGCCACGCCGTCGGTATCGTCGGCAAGATCATCGGCTTTGCACGCTAAATCGTATAAATCTTCCCGTTCGATCGGCGGCAGAAATTCGCGCGCCAGAGCCGTAGCGAACGCGTGCTTTTCCATATCGCAGCGGCGTTCGATCGCGTGGGATTCCCGCCGCAACGTTTCGAGTTTTTCGTAAGCGAAATTTTCGGAAAAATCGCGGAACATGCGCGCTTCCTGCGCCGCGTACTCCGCCATTTGCACAAGCGAAGCGAAATAATCGAATTTCTTCTTTCCTTTCATAAAATGTGTTTCCCCTTATTTTTTGTCTTTCTTTATTGTATGCCTTCGGGTTAAAAAACGCGCACGAACAGTTTCGTTACAAGATAGCCGATCGCGCCGCAGCCGGGAAAGGTAAGCACCCACGTTAAAAGCATTTCTTTCGCCACCGAAAAATTCACCGAACGCTTCCTTTTTGCCGCGCCCGCGCCCATAATCGCCGTGGTTTTCGCGTGCGTGGTGGATACCGGCATACCGAAAAGCGAACACGCCAAAAGTCCTGCCGTGGCGGAAATATCCGCCGCAAAACCCTGATATTTTTCGATTTTCACCATGTCCATCCCCACGGCTTTGATGATTTTCATTCCCCCGATCGAAGTGCCTATCGCCATCACCGCCGAGCATAAAATCATCAGCCACACGGGAATTTCGGTGGCCGCCGCCCGCGTTTCGCCCCCGCAAAGCGCAATGCCGAGCAAAAATACGCCCATGAATTTCTGCCCGTCCTGCGCGCCGTGCATAAACGCCGTGCCTGCCGCGGCTGCCACCTGACCTTTCGAAAAAAACGCGTTTGCACGGGGGTAGTCCGCGTTTTTGCAAATTTTTTGCAACAATTTAGTGAAAAAATACCCAAGCGCAAAGCCGAGAATCACCGATAAAATCAGTCCGTAGAAAACTTTCGCCCATTCCGCGCCGTTTACGCCGCTTAAATTGCCGTGCATCGCGATTGCCGAGCCGGTAAGCCCCGCAATCAGCGCGTG
>ERZ1026860.1625-NODE-1625-length-11065-cov-4.387648_pt1 | contig 11065 bp, 12 predicted proteins | sample MGYA00380160_ERZ1026860 | MGnify/ENA primary metagenome ERZ1026860 (study PRJEB33269, sample SAMEA4719796) | human gut metagenome | biome: human-associated habitat; feature: organic feature; material: feces | place: Cameroon | collected 2013-10 ... | reverse complement strand
CGAAGCCGTCGCCGAAATCGAAAAACTGAACGCCGCCGACGAACGCGAATACCGCCGCTTGTTGTACGTCGCTTTGACCCGCGCGGCGGACAGGCTGTACGTCACGGGCTGGGACAATGCGAAATCCAAAAAAAACGCCAAAACATCTCAAGCGCCCAAAAGCGACTGGTATACTTTGATTGCCGACTCCCTGCCTTCAAAAACGCTGTTCGTTCAGCCTGAAGCCAAGCCCGAAATCGAACAAACGGAAAAACAGGTACAGCTTTGCGCTTTGCCAAGCTGGGCATACAAAACCACGCCGCCCGCCGAACCGACGCCGCCGAAGCCGCTTGTCCCCTCGAAGCCCGAAGGCGATGAAACGGTCTTTGCTTCGCCGCTGTCCGAAAACAGACTGCAAGCGCGCAAACGCGGGACTTTCATTCATAAACTGCTGGAAATCCTGCCGTCCTATCCGCCCGAAAAACGCAAAACGGCGGCGGAAAAGTTCCTGTCCCTCAACCCGATGGAGGACGGGGAAGCCGCCGTCGAAAAAGTTTTAAGCGTGTTGGGAAATCCCGAATTTTTCCCGCTGTTCACGCCGAACGCCTTGGCGGAAGTCCCCGTTTCGGGCGTTGTCGGCGATCGCGTCGTCAGCGGGCAAATCGACCGCTTGGCGGTGTCGGAAACGGAAGTCTTGATTGTCGATTACAAAAGCAACCGCGCGATTCCCGACAGCCTTGAAAAAACGCCCGCGCCGTATGTTGAACAAATGCGGGCGTACAAATCGGTTTTGGCGCAGATTTATCCGACAAAGAAAATCCGCTGTTTCCTGCTGTGGACGGAAGCGCCGAAAGTCGCGGACATCACATCGTTGGTTGAATGACGCATCGGACTATTGACCCGCGGAAAAAAGGCACTTATAAATAACGCATCAAAAAAACAGAAAGGGCAAAAACGATGAAAATCATCAATGACAACGAATTTGAAACGGAAATCAAGAACTCCGCCGTTCCCGTATTGGTGGACTTTTACGCGGAATGGTGTTCGCCGTGCCGCCAGCTCAGCCCCGTTTTGGAAGAAGTTTCCAAAGAATTGGGCGACAAACTGAAAGTCGTCAAAATGAACATTGACGATTCGCCCGAAACGCCGACGAATTTCGGCGTGCGCGGCATCCCGACCCTGATTATGTTCAAAGACGGTCAAGCCGTCGCCACCCATTCCGGCGCCATGACGAAATCCAAGCTTGCCGAATGGGTCAACAGCCAAATGGCGTAAGAAACCAAAAAGCCGACTTAACCGTCGGCTTTTTTAATTCTCTTTTCCGCTTCAACCGCGATAAATGCCGCGAGGGTGCCGGCGATCATGCCGCCCATGATGTCGGTAAAGAAATGGAAGCCCATATAAATCCGTGAAAAAGCGATAAGGCACGCCAAAATCACGCCCGCCCACGCAAACCGCGTATGCGTCAGCATCAGCACGCCCGCCGCGGCAAAGGAAGCGGTCGTATGTCCCGACGGGAACGAAAATCCCGTTTCGCACGCCGCCAAAATCGCCAAATCGGGACGGACGGCGCACGGGCGCAAGCGTTCGACAAACGGCTTCAATGTCAAATTGCAGATAATCGCGCCGATGAAAATCGCGCCGAAAATCAAAAATCCCGTCTTGCGCGTTTGTTTGAACGCCATCAGCACGGCACTCAGCCCCAGCCAGACGTAGCCGTTATCGCCCAGCACCGTAATCACGGGCATGACGGCGTCCGTAACAGAGTTCCTGAAAACGGTTTGCACCCAATCCGTAATTTGAAAATCAACCGTCGTTATCATCTGAGCTTCGCCGCCGTCTGCAAGCAATCCATCGACGATTTTTCGGTGCTTCCGTAGTTCGGCGTGCCGATTTCCATATGCTTGACTTCGTTATCCTGATTCATATACACGAACAACACACAGCTGTTTTGCGCGTACACCCAGACTTGCGAAGGCGATTCCATCCGCTTGACCGTCGGCGCGCCCAAAACGGATTCGACATAGTCCGCTTTTAATATCGGGTTTTCGCGGTGCGACTCGGCAACCTTGAGCGGCGTACCGCTTTCCGCCTCCGCAACGGGAGTTTTTTCGACAACGGGCAATTCCGTCGATGTGGATTGGCATCCGCACAGCACCAAAAACGATAAGAAAACAAGCCGTTTCATTGAGTATCCTCTTGTTTCGCGACCAATCGCCGCATAAAAGCGACCGCCACCAAAGGGCTAATCATATTGACGACGGGAATCGTCATCAAAACGGCGATAAGTATACCCGCTTTGCGCCAGTAAGGCAACTTTTGTTCAAACAGTTTTTCCGCCGACGCGTAATCATTCGTCCGCAAAGCGACCGAAAAGAAATACTCGCGCGCCAAAATCCGCCCGTTCACCCAGTAATACAAAGCAACGGGCAGCAGATTCAACAGCGGAATCCAGCCCAGCAACACGCTTATCGGCGTAATCAATGCCGTCGCCCCCGCGCCTTGCAAAGCGACAATCGACGACATTTTGACGCTGTCCGCCAGCTTGACATCGCGTAATTTGCGCCCTTGAGACAGCTTGTCAACGCCCCAATCGATGAAAAAGCCCGCCGCAAAAGTCGCCGCCGCGGGAAAAAACATCAACGCCAAAATAAAAAATCCGATTCCCCCCAAAACATTGACCGTTTTTGTCAGCCAAACGCTGTCGAACGAAACAAAATGCGTAAAAACCGCCGTCAGTCCGAAAAACAATCCCAACAACAAAATCGTTGCGGAAATCAGAGACAAAACCAGCAAGCTTCTGATTTTCTTTGAAAAAACATCGCTGAACGCGGCTAAAAAACTGTGAATCATTTTCGTCCCCCTTGGAAAAAAGTTTTATTTTTTTATAACAGAGGCTTGCTTGAAAACAAAGTTCCTTTATACTGCACGGGTAATTAACCCCAACGGAGGTTCTGTTTTATCATGAACGCTTTGTCACGTTTCGATGTCGTCGCAATCGGAAACGCAATCGTCGACGTCCTTGCCAACATGGACGACGATTTTTTGAAAAAGCACAATATGCCCAAAGGGGTGATGACTTTAATCGACGCGCAGAAAGCCGAGCAGCTCTACGGTCATTTACCCGACACCAGCGTCGAATGTTCTGGCGGATCGGCGGCAAACACCGCCGTCGGAATCGCCGCCATGGGGGGCAAGCCTGCTTTTATCGGCAAAGTCGCCGCCGACAAACTGGGCGACGTGTTCCGCAAAGACATTACCGAATCAGGCGTTCACTTTACGACTCCGTGTCTGAAAAACGAAAAACCGACCGCGCGGTGCATGGTGATTGTCAGCCCCGACGCCCAAAGAACGATGAACACTTATCTGGGCGCGTGCGCAAAGCTGTCCCGCAAAGACATTGACGAAGAGCTTATCCGTCAAACCAAAATCGTTTATATGGAAGGCTATCTGTGGGATCGCGACGAAGCCAAAGACGCGCTTTCGTTCGCCGTTGAACTGGCGCGCAAGCACAACCGCAAAGTTTCTTTGTCCTTGTCCGATCCGTACTGCGTCAACCGCCACCGCGACAGCTTTTTGGAACTGATTAAAAGCGGCGTGGACATTGTTTTTTGCAACGAAGACGAAATCCAATCCCTGTTCGATACGCACGATCCCGAAGAAGCGTTTGAAAAATGCCGGACTTTGTGTGAAATCGTCGTTGTAACGCGCGGCGCAAAGGGCGCGGTCGCGATTAAAGGCAACGAACGCTACGAAATCCCCGCCGAACCGATTAACCGCGTGGTTGACACGACGGGCGCGGGCGATTTGTTCGCCGCCGGATTTTTGACGGGTTACGCCGCCGATCGTCCGATTTCCGAATGTCTGCAAATGGGGGCGCTTGCCGCTGCGGAAATCATTTCCCATTACGGCGCCAGACCGGAACAATCGCTGACGGATTTGGTGTCCCGAAAGCTGAGCAACGCTTCGTAGCAACGAAAACGCCGCGGTTTTCATTCCGCGGCGTTTGTTTTAAACGTTTTTTACAGACAATCGTTCATCGTCAGGCGGCAGTTCAGAATTTCCTGCCCGCCGGCGTCGTTGTAATGCGCGATCAGATCAATCCCTTTGACCAGCAAAATGTTTTTCACGACGGGACACATTTTCTCGACTACTTGCGCACAAGCTTCCTGTTCCATCATGTTTTTCAATTTGCCGACTGCATCATCCGGCAGCGCGCTTAAATCCATATCCAGACGGTACGCATAATGAACATTATCGTTTTCGGCGTAGACGTCCGTCCACGTCACGCCGTTTTCCACCTGATACGGCAGTATCGGTTTTGTCTGCGCGATGATGTCGTCAACGATTTTTTTCTTATCGGAAATTACGCGTCCCGACGCCGCCGACACTGGTTTCGCGGCGGGCTGTTCGTTCGCGGACGTTTTTTGCATACCCGTAATGAACTCGCTTTCGGACAGATAGCCGTCCTTGTTAATATCCATTAAAGAAAACTGCTCCGTCAGAGTCGCCGCCAAACAGGGAAAAGCAAAAATCGTTAATACAAAAGCCGCAAGATAATTCATAAACAATTTCCTTTCCGCTGTTTCGATTTTTGCAAGATACACCCGAAAAACCAGAGAATCCATAAAAAAACAACGGAAAAATGACACCGGTCGACACGGCGGGCGCGGGTGAGTTCGCCGCAGAAATCATTTCCCATTACGGCGCGCGTCCCGAAACGCCTTTGTGTGATTTAATCGCGGAAAAAATCAAGCCGTAAAAAATTTTTCGGCAAAACGTAAGTATTCGAACCGTTGAATCGTTAAACATTTGGTTTTAACGATTTTGGTCGAGTACGAAACATGTTGCATTTATCGAAAAAAAACGTCTTTTTGTTCGCTTTGGTCGCTCTTGCCGCCCTGTTCGGGTGCAAGGCTTGGTTCAAAGATGAACCCGTTTCCTACATCACGGAACCCGTTATTCGCAAAAACATCGAAAAAACGGTCAACGCCACGGGCGAAGTCAAAGCCATTGAGCTGGTCACCGTCGGCGCGCAAACGTCGGGAAAAATCGAATATCTGCCCGTCAAAGTCGGGCAACGGATTCAAAAAGGCGACCTTATCGCCCAAATCGATTCGACAACGCAGGAAAACGACGTCAACAGCACCAAAGCCAAGCTGACCAGTTTAAAAGCGCAGTTGAACGCCGCCGAAATTTCCGCCAAAATCGCCGAAAAGCAATTCGTCCGCGAACAACGTTTGCTGAAAAAGAACGCCGCGTCGCAGGAAGACTTTGAAAACGCCAAGGACGCTTTTGAAGCCGCCAAAGCCAAAGTCACCGAACTGAAAGCGTCGATTGCCGAAACCGCGCTGGCTTTGAACACGGCGGAAACGAACTTGGGATACACGAAAATCACCGCGCCTTTGGACGGCGTCGTCGTTTCCGTTCCCGTCAAAACGGGGCAAACCGTCAACGCCGCAATGAACACGCCGACCATCGTTCAAATCGCGGATCTGTCGCAAATGGAAATTCTGATTGAAATCTCCGAAGGCGACATCGGCAAAGTTCAAACGGGGGCGAAAGTCACTTACACCGTTTTAAGCGCGCCCGAAACCGTTTACGAAACGACTTTGAAATCCATTGATCCGGGGCTGACTTTGCTGACCAACGGCGAATACACCGAAGTCGTCGGTTCTGACGAAGCGATTTACTACTACGGACGGCTGGTCGTCGACAATCCCGACGGCGCTTTAAGAATCGGCATGACGACCCAAAACGTGATTTATGTTGCGCAAGCCGACAATGTTTTGACGGTTCCCGTTCTGGCGGTCAAAAAGGATGGCGCGCAAAGTTATGTCAACGTCTTGACTCCGACGGGCATTCAACGACGCGCGGTTGTAACGGGATTGTCGGACGGCGTTGACATCGAAATCAAATCGGGCGTATCCGATCATGACACCGTGGTCATCGCGCAAATGTCCGAATCCGAAGTCACCAAAAAGAAAGACAAATTCAAACGTCCGGGAGGCTTCTGATGAACATCATCGAACTGTCGAAAATCAACAAGTTTTTCGGCGCGGGCGACAACAGAACCCACGTTTTGAAAGACGTTGATTTCACCATTGAAAAGGGCGATTTTGTCGCGATTATCGGACAATCGGGATCGGGCAAATCGACGCTGATGAACATCATCGGCTGTCTGGACGTGCCGACGGCGGGATCGTATAAAATCAACGGTGTCGAGGTCGCCAAAATGACCAAAGACGAACAGGCGGCTTTGCGGTGCAAGACGTTCGGCTTCATCTTTCAGCGTTACAACCTGCTGTCGAATTTGAACGCGGTTGAAAACGCGGCTCTGCCCGCCGTCTATTCGGGCATCGGCAAAGCCGACCGCACCGCGCGCGCCGAATCTTTGCTGAAAGAGCTTGACCTGAGCGAACGGCTGAAAAACAAGCCGAGCCAGCTTTCCGGCGGGCAGCAGCAGCGCGTCAGCATTGCGCGCGCTTTGATGAACGGGGGCGAGATTATCCTTGCCGACGAACCGACGGGCGCGCTGGATTCCAAAAGCGGCGAAACCGTCATGGAAATCATCAAATCCCTGCACCGTCAGGGACACACGATTGTCATGGTCACGCACGACGCGCACATCGCCGCCCAAGCCGACCGCATCATCGAAATCAAGGACGGACGCATCATTTCCGACACGCGCAAAGCCAATGAATTTTTCCCCCTGCAAAATCCCGTCAAAAACGTCAAGCGTTCCCGTCTGGCGGAATTGCGCTACAGCTTTTCGGAATCGTTTTCGATGTCCGTTCATTCGATTTTGGCGAACAAAATGCGGTCTTTGCTGACCATGCTGGGCATTATCATCGGCATCGCTTCGGTCGTGTCGGTCGTCGCTTTGGGCAACGCGTCCCAAGCCAAAATCATGAAGCAAATCAGCTCCATGGGAACGAACACGATTGACATTTTGCCCGGCAAAGGCTTCGGCGACCGTCATTCGGGAAAAATCAAAACGTTGAAAATCAGCGATTCCGAGTTTTTGGCGCGTCAGGCGTTCATCGACAACGCCAGCCCGAACGTGTCGACCAGCGGGACTTTGGTTTACAAAAACAACTCTGTCACCGCCAGTTTGCGCGGGGTTGACCGCGCTTATTTTTCCGTCAAAGGCAAAAATCTGACCGTCGGGCGCATTTTCAGCCCCGAAGAAGTTTCCCAAGCCGATTCCGTCGTCGTTATCGACGACAACACGCGCAAAGAACTGTTCGCGGACAACCCCAATCCCGTGGGCGAGATTTTGATTTTCAACAAAAAGCCCTTGAAAATCATCGGCATGACGGAAAAAGACAACTCCCCCGGTCCGATGTCGGAAAGCATGAATCTGTGGGTGCCTTACACGACCGCAATGTACAAAATCACGGGCGGCAAAGACATCAATTCGATTACCGTGCGCGTCAGCGATTCGGTTAAATCCCAAGTCGCCGAAGACAGCATCGAAGCGATTTTGACCGCGCGGCACGGCAAAAAAGACTTCTTTATGATTAACACGGACAGCATCAAGCAAACGATTGAAAGCACGACGGGAACAATGAAGCTGCTGATTGCCTGCATCGCGGTCATTTCGCTGATTGTCGGCGGCATCGGCGTGATGAACATCATGCTGGTATCGGTCACGGAACGCACGCGCGAAATCGGAATCCGCATGGCAATCGGCGCAAAGCAATACGACATTTTACTGCAGTTCCTGATTGAATCCGTGCTGATTTGCGTGCTGGGCGGCGGACTGGGCGTCGCGTTTTCCCTGACACTCGGCTGGCTGATCAACACGTTTGCAACGAACTTCGGCATGCTGTTTTCAACCACGTCGATTGTGCTGGCTTTGGTCTGTTCGTCGTCCATCGGAATTATCTTCGGCTATATGCCCGCGAAAAACGCGTCCAACTTAAACCCCATTGATGCTTTGGCGAGTGAATGACATGATGAAACGAAACACCTTTTTATCTTTTTTATTGGCAACAACCGTTTTGTCGGGGTGCGCCGCGACAACAAAATCCGTTCCGTCTTTGGAAGCCGAGCTGAACTATACGCAGGAAGTCCGCGAAAAATTCCAAGCCGACCTCGATTGGTGGAAAGCGTACAACAATGACGAGCTGAACTACTTGACAAGCTTTGCCTTGAAAAACAATCCCGATATGCTGAAAGCGGCGGTCAAGATTCAAAAACAGCTTGCCAATTTGAACCTGTCGGAATCCGATTTGTTCCCGACGTTGACGGGCAGTCTGGGCGCGTCGTCGAAAAAAAAGCTGAACGACGGCAAAAAATCGACGCAAACGTTTTCGGGCGAGCTTGCTTTGAATTATGAAATCGACTTGTACGGCAAAATCGCCGACGCCCGCGACGCGCAGGAATTCGAGCTGAACGCCACCGTCGCCGACGCCGAAAGCGCGCGGCTGAGCGTCGTCAACAGCGTTGTCGATTTGTATTTCAACCTGCTTTATTTGCGCGACACGATTGAGCTGACGCAAAAAAACATCGACACTTACAGCAGTCTGCTTGACATTGCGAGCGCGCGGTTCAACACGGGCAAAGCCGACAAGCTGGAAATCACGCAGGCGCGGCAAAGCCTGATTGCCGAACAAACGGCGCTGCTGAACGCGCAAACGCAATACAAGGAAATGGAGCAAAGCCTGCGCAACGTGTTGAATCTGAAACCGTCGGACGGCTTTGTTTTAGGCAAAGCTTCGATTTTAAAGCAACCGCTTTTGACACCGCATTTGTCCGTCCCCGTATCCGTTCTGGCGAACCGTCCCGATTTGACCGCCGTGCAGTACCGCTTGAAAAAAGCGTTCAAAACCGTGAAAGTTTCGGAAAAAGGCTGGTATCCGACGATTTCCCTGAACGGCGCAATCGGATCGTCGTCCGACCGCGCGAAATCGACGTTCGATTTTCCGTATCTGTTGGGCGGCGTGTCGGTCAATCTGCCGTTTTTGGATTGGAACAGCGTGAAAAACAACGTCAAAATCGCCAAAGCCGATTACGATATCGCCTTGATTGACTTCAAGGACGCTTTGGCGCAGGCATTAAACGAAGTCGCTTATTATTCGTTTGCTTACGGCAAAACGGAACACATTTACGCCAACGTCGAAAAAACGGTCGAAAACAACCGTCAAATCACCGCATATTACCGCGCGCGGCATCAGGCGGGCAAGGCAAGTTTCAAAGATGTTCTGCAAGCCGTCGCCGACGAAAACGCGGCGCGAAAGAATCTGCTGGCGCAAAAATATCAGCTGATTAAATACGAAAACCTGCTCTTCAAAGCCATGGCGGGACGGTATTAGCCTGCGTCGTCGCCCATGGCTGAGGACAGCATTTCGTCATAGTTGCGCAGATATTCGTCCTTTGTCAGACAGTTCGGTTTGGCTTTCTTTTCATCCCGATACAAAGCGCGGGCATCGTCTTCGTTCAGCGCGTGCAAGGGATCGCTTGCCATTCTGCGGCTGTCTTCAACCATATAAGCCGCGTATTCGCTTTCGGTAACGCAACCGTCTTTGTTTTTATCCATTTGAAAATAGTTTTCGTCGGCAATATTGGACGATATGCCTTTGAGGAAATTGTTTGCCATTTCGTCGGGAGACATATTTTCCAACTTTTTGGCCGCTTCGTTCAATTTTTTCAAAGAATCCTGCAACGCGGCCTCCGCCTTGTCGGGATTGTTCGCGAACTCCATGACTTTGTTTTGCCGTTCGCTGGCAGACAGCATCGCTTCCGTTTGCATCAAAAGTAAAAACTCGTCCTTTTCCAGATTGCCGTCCCCGTTTTTGTCAAAGGTTTTAAACGCGGCGTTCAGTCTGGACTTCTTGTTCCGTTTTTGCGCATCGTCCAGCAAAACATCCGCATCAATGCCCCCGACAAAGGCTTTGTATTCGTTCGACGAAATAACGCCGTCGCTGTTGACGTCCAGCAAATCAAACGCATCGCTCATCATTTCCGACGCATCGGACATTTGCGCGTTCGCCGCCGACGCCGCCATTAAAAATCCCGCCAAAAAAACAAAGCCTTTTTTCATATCGTCTTCCTCCGCTTTTTATTCAGAATACCGTGAAATTTGTTGACAAATCAAGCAAAACTGCATAGAAAAACGCTTAGTTTGAATTCAACGAAGAAGTAAACACCCATGCGTAATATTGCTATCATTGCCCACGTCGACCACGGCAAAACAACTCTGGTCGATACCATGCTGCGTCAAAGCGGCACGTTCCGCGACAATCAGGTCGTTGCCGAACGCGCCATGGATTCCAACGATTTGGAACGCGAACGCGGCATTACGATTTTGGCGAAATGCACGTCCATCGAATGGAAAGGCGCGCGTATCAACATCGTTGACACGCCGGGGCACGCGGATTTCGGCGGCGAAGTCGAACGCATTTTGGACATGGTGGATTCGGCGATTGTGCTGGTCGATGCCGCCGAAGGTCCTTTGCCGCAGACGAAATTCGTCGTCAGCAAAGCGCTGAAGCTGGGACTGAAGCCGATTGTTTTAATCAACAAAGTCGACCGTCCCGACGCCCGTCCGCAGGAAGTGTACGAAGAAGTGTTCGACCTGTTTGCTTCTTTGGACGCGACGGACGAACAGCTGGACTTTCCCGTCTTGTACGCTTCGGGACGCGAAGGCTGGGCTGTTTACGATTTGGACAAAGACCCCCGCACGTCCATTGAACCGCTGTTTGACGCGATTATGAAATTCGTGCCGCCCCCCAAATGCGACCCGTACGCGCCGTTTACCTTGCTGGCGACGACGATTGAAAACGACCCGTTCGTCGGGCGTATTCTGACGGGCAAAATCCATTCGGGTTCCGTCAAGGTCAATTCCTGCATCAAAGCCCTTGACCGTTCGGGCAAAGTCATCGAAACCGCGCGCGTCAGCAAAATCTTGGCTTTCCGCGGATTAAAGCGCACGGGACTGGACGAAGCCGAAGCCGGCGACATCGTTTCCATTGCGGGCTTTACCAAAGCGACCGTGGCGGATACCTTGTGCGACCAGTCGGTCACGACGCCGATTCCCGCTCAGCCCATCGACCTGTCTCTTATACACATCTGACGCTGC
>ERZ1026860.1623-NODE-1623-length-11068-cov-12.073731_pt1 | contig 11068 bp, 10 predicted proteins | sample MGYA00380160_ERZ1026860 | MGnify/ENA primary metagenome ERZ1026860 (study PRJEB33269, sample SAMEA4719796) | human gut metagenome | biome: human-associated habitat; feature: organic feature; material: feces | place: Cameroon | collected 2013-10 ... | reverse complement strand
CCTGAAAAGACATGGATAGAAATGCAGAAGCATATAGATAGGATAAGAGAGCAAAAGAGGGAGATTTCCTTCATGAGCCTTACGAAAAGAATCCTGTCCTGTATGCTTCTTTTATTATTGCTTGCTCTGGTTTTGCTTAATGCCTGGCACGGAGAGCAGGAAAAGAGGCAGGGAAAAACAGATTTTTCAGCAGTTTTCTGTGAAGGAAAGGAAATCATGGAAACACTGGCAGATGCAGAACAGGTGGAAGAACCTGAAAATAAGAAAATAGCCATCACCTTTGATGACGGTCCTCATCCGGTATATACGAAGCAGCTTCTGGATGGTCTTTTGGAGAGAAAGGTGAAGGCTACTTTTTTTGTGACCGGCGAACAGGCAGAAAACTATCCGGAGCTGATTGAAAGAATGGACGAAGAAGGACATCTGATTGGAAATCACACTTACAGCCATGTACAGCTGCGCCCCTCCAACAGAGATACATTTAAGGAGGAGCTGATCAGAACCAGTCAGGTGATTTATGATATTACCGGAAAGGAGACGGAATATGTAAGGCCGCCTTATGGCGCATGGGACAAAACCTTTGAAACAGAACTGAATATGTTCCCTGTGCTCTGGACTGTGGATCCGCTTGACTGGTGTTCATCCAATGCCGGCTGCATTGCGAGAAGCATTCTGGCAAAAGCTGGAGAAAACGATATCATCCTCATGCATGATGAATATGAATCTACTGTGCAGGCAGCTTTTATGGTAGTGGATCAGCTGTTAAAGGAAGGGTATGAATTCGTAACGGTGGATGAAATTTTGTTTGACTGATCTGATTTTTATAAATGAAACAACGCAGGAAGCTTCGTACCAGGTACGGGGCTTTTTGTCATTTTCGTCAGTCATCATAGATCATATGAATTTCTCGAAGGGATAAATACATGGGTGTGAATTCTGAGTCGACAGAATGGAGTGGTTTCATATTTATTTCCATTGGATGAAAACCGTTTTTTATGTAAAATGATACTGCTTCAGGAATGGCATGCAGAAATAATGCTTTGAAACCAATGACGTCGGTTAACAGAGAATTGGCATGATAAATGATATTTCTCATAATCCAGGCAGCAATGGGAAGATCCTCGTTGTCATATTGGTAGAAGAGATTCTGGTATTTTTCATTGACGGCAAACATTTTAATTTCTATTGCTGGAATGCCGCAGATCTGTATATCAAACTCTTTGTTGTACTTCTGAGCTTCATCTGGGTCAAGACGTATCCGGTCTTCGTAGGGGATGGAGGTTGTGGAAAGTGTATAGTAGGCAACAATTTCTCTTTTTTCTTCCTGACCGGTATCATCATAAAAAACATTCCATACCACATAGGAAACGCCATCACCAGAGTTTTGATATTGAACAGCCTCTTTTTTTATGAAATCATCAAAAGAATCATAATATTTTCCCGCATGGAAATGAGAAAGGGCAGACGAAAAATCCTGATATGCTTTTGCCAATGATGTCACATCAGGATTAAAATATTCTATATGTGTATGAGGGTGAAAATTACTTTCGTTTTGCAAAGAGATTTGCCGCCTTTTTACAGGAATCAAGAAATTCACCGGATACCTTGTTGGTGTTGAATTCCTGAATGAATTGGGAGGAATTTTGTTTTTTAATAACGGATATTTTATTAACAGGTTTTGCTAATACAGCCATGGAAATTTCCTCCTTTTGTATTGATGAGTGACCAGAATTTGTTTTCTTATTCATATTATACCATTAAGGGGAGAGGGAAAACAATCATTGTTTCAGGCTATAATATGAAATTATTTCTGAGTATTATAGCATGGGGACAATAAAATCACAAGTAATTATTTTATTGTATATGCAGTTTTTGAACATTTATTCATAATCAAATTCATTGAGTTCTTAACCTTTCTATGTTACACTGAAATCCAAAGAAACTGCATAACAGAGGGGAATAAAGATGAAGTGTACATGGAAAAGAAAACAGGGCTGGTTTCTGGCGATCTTGCTGGCAGCAGTATTTGTATCTGCAGGCTGCACAGGAAAAGATAACGCAGATTTACCGGCAGGAGCGGAAGGCGAAGCGAAGCAGCAGGAAGCAGGACAGACAGATGCACAGGCAGATGAGGATCTGAGCGCAGAGGACGAAACCGGCAGGGAAGATCAGGCAGAGGATGTGCTGCTCCTTGTAGGAAGGAAGACGGTCGTAGGTGTGCAGCCGGATGGCACAGCAGATATTTTGTACGAAGCCGGGGAAGGCTATTATGTGCAGAGTGCAGTCTATGGGGACGGAATAGTGTTTGTGGCTGTTTATCAGGAGCAGAATTCCGAAAGCACAGACAGCGGGGAGCTGGAACGCAGGCTGTGTGCGATAGAGGATGGAGAGGAAACAGTACTCCTGGATATTGATGATACGATGAGCTGGGCACTGCAGATGGAGTACGTGGACGGAAGCCTGATCGTAGAGTATGTGATGGAAGATTATGCGAATTTTAACTATACTTCTGAAACAAAGGTCATTGACTTTACGAAGAGCGCAGATGGCTGGCAGCAGGGAGACAGGTATCAGAAGCTTGCAGAGCTTCCGGGATTAGCAGAAGGAAGCATTTATGCAAACTGGAAAAGAGCACTGCAGTCACTGAAATCATGCGGTGAACTGATCACCTTTAATGATGATGAAAACCGTCTGATCAGCTATGACACGGATGGAAATCTTCTTTGGGAATCCGTGCTGCTTCAGGATACGTATGATGTGGATGAGGTAAACAGTGATTATACGGTATATAGCTACACAGATTACCCGGAAGAGGACAGGTATGACCTGTATGATGGAAGTCTGATCCTGCATGATAACAGAACCGGGGAAGAGCAGACACTCTTTACCTGGAATGAGAAGTCAGAGGATAAAAGGGCAATACCGTTAAAGCTCACAGAGGATAAGCTGTACTATTATCAGAGTGAGGAAAAACAGGAAGAAAGGGAAGCATTCGACAGGAAACAGATCTACAGCTATGAGCTTAAGACAGGAGAAGAAACCTTTCTGTATGAGGCGGGAAGACTTGCCGGACCGCCGATGAACACGATTACTGCAGGAGTCAGTGGTTTTGATGTTTATCAGGGAAGGTATTACTTTGCTGCCATGGAGGAGGACAGCATTGGCTGGGCTGTGCTTTCAGAAGACGAAATCGGGAAAACCCCGGCCGGGGGAAAGTCTTATCCCGGAGCTTACCTTTCTGTATGGGATGAGAAACGTGATTTCAGACAGTATGGAACAGTAGAAGGCATTAAAAAAACAGTTATCAGTGACAGCTATGACATCGATGTTTATGAGTATTATCAGGAATGCTTTAAGCTGGATCCCTCCTATGAGCAGGCAGAACGGATCAATGAGACCCTGAAGGAGATCTGGGAGGGGGATATCCGGTATGCGGAAGACGGAGCAGCACAGGAGCTCTCTTATCTGACCGGGAATGATGAACTGGATGTATATTCCCGGAGCATGTATCCTTTATCTTATGATAATGAGCTGAACCGGGTGGAAGTGCTTGGAGCAGACTATCTGACAGTGGATTACAGCGGATATGAATATACCGGCGGTGCCCATGGCTATCCCTATCGCAGCCATTATCTATTTGATCTGACTACAGGAGAGGAAAAGACACTGGCAGATCTGTATCAGGGAAGTGTAGATGAGTTTAAGGATATTGTGGCACAGTACAGTGTACAGAACTGGAAGGACAATCCGGATCCTTATTTCGGCTGGGACAGTGAGGATGCCGCCTATGCAGACCTCTACGATAACGCATCGCTGAATATGCTGATGCGGTATGGGACAGATGGAATTGTGATCGAGTATTCGCCGTATGAATATGGGCCTTATGCATCCGGATATATTGGAGTAGAGATCCCCTATGAGGCATTGAATATTAATCTGTAATGTTGTATACTAAAATAAGTAGAAAGGCCTGCGGAAGGGATTCTGCAGGCTTTTTTCCTGTAGATTTGAAGAAGAAAGGAATGAAGTTATGCATTCGCCTTTGGAAATAGCGAAGAATTTTGTGGAGATCGGACTCCACAAGGTAAGACTGTCAGCCTTCAAGATGCTTGTGCTTGGTATTTTTGCCGGCATTTATATTGGCTTTGCGGGGATCGCATCAACGACAGCTTCAGCAACGATAGAGAATCCTTCTGTGGCAAGGCTGTTAAGTGCCTGTGTATTCCCTGCCGGTATGGCGATGGTGCTGATCGCCGGAAGTGAGCTGTTTACCGGAAATAACCTGATCATTATCTCTCTTTTGGAAAAGAAGATTAAACTGACAGAAATGCTGAAGAACTGGTTCTTCGTATTTGCCGGAAATTTCATTGGTGCTTCCTTTGTGGCAGTGATGGTAGTATATGCCGGAATCCCGGGACTTTATGATGGCAGACTTGCTGAAAAGATGGTGGCAGCCGCACTGACGAGAGTGAACCAGACTTTTCCGGAAGCCTTTGCCAGAGGTGTTCTCTGCAATATCCTGGTCTGTGTAGCGGTGTGGGGAGCTTTCGCAGCGAAGAAGGTATCTGGCAAGCTTCTGATGAGCTTCTGGCCGGTTATGCTGTTTGTACTCTGTGGGTTTGAGCACAGTATCGCAGATATTTATTTTGGGGTATCCGGGCTTCTGACCATGCCGAAATATGGAGTCAGTGGGGATGCCCTGACACTTTCAAGCTTCCTGCTGAAAAACCTGCTCCCGGTAACACTGGGCAATATTGCAGGCGGTGCAGGTATTGTGGGATGCGGCTACTGGGCTATGTATTTGCGTCATACACCGGGATATGTACAGCCGATTGAACAGGAGCAGGAAGAGATCGAGGCGGCAGAGGAGTATTAAGAAATGGATTTATTTGAATATATGAGGAGCACGAGTATGGAAAGGGAAGCTCCTCTGGCAGCAAGACTGCGGCCAAGGACACTGGACGAGGTCGTAGGACAGCAGCACATCATCGGTAGGGACAAGCTGCTTTACCGGGCGATCAAGGCAGACAAGCTCAGCTCCATTATTTTTTACGGACCGCCGGGAACCGGCAAGACGACTCTTGCCAAGGTTATCGCCGGAACGACCAGTGCGGAATTTACCCAGATCAATGCCACGGTAGCCGGTAAGAAAGACATGGAGGATGTAATAAAGGCGGCGAAGGATACTCTTGGCATGTATGGAAAGAAGACTATTCTTTTCATAGATGAGATCCACCGCTTTAACAAGAGCCAGCAGGATTATCTGCTTCCCTTTGTGGAAGATGGTACAGTGATCCTGATCGGGGCGACGACGGAGAATCCTTATTTTGAGGTGAACGGGGCGCTGATCTCAAGGTCCATTATTTTTGAACTGAAGCCACTTTCTGCCAAGGATATCAAGGAGCTGATCCATCGTGCTGTTTATGACAAAGAGAGAGGAATGGGGGCATATGATGCAGAGATCGATGAAGATGCCCTTAATTTTCTTGCGGATATTTCAGGGGGAGATGCCAGACATGCACTGAATGCGGTGGAGCTTGGCATTATGACGACAGAGAGGGCACCAGATGGAAAGATCCATATCACGCTTCCGGTAGCACAGGAATGTATCCAGAAGCGGGCTGTCAGATATGACAAATCCGGGGACAACCATTATGACACCGTATCGGCTTTTATCAAAAGTATGCGGGGATCTGATCCGGATGCGGCGGTGTATTATCTGGCAAGGATGCTGTATGCGGGAGAGAGCGTGACCTTTATTGCAAGGCGTATCATGATCTGCGCTTCTGAGGATGTGGGAATGGCAGATCCGCAGGCGATCCAGGTTGCGGTAAGTGCTTCTCTTGCGGTAGAAAGAGTGGGAATGCCGGAAGCACAGATCATACTGTCAGAGGCGGCCATGTATGTGGCCTGCGCACCAAAGAGCAATGCCTGTGTGACAGCAATAGGAGAAGCTATGAGTGAAGTAGAAAGGTCAGGAAATCTTCCGATCCCTCCGCATCTGCAGGATGCCCATTATAAGAGCGCTGCGAAGCTGGGACACGGAAGCGGGTATCTGTATGCCCATGATTATCCGAACAATTATGTAAAACAGCAGTATCTTCCCTATGAACTGAATGGGAAGGAATTTTACCATCCTTCAGGGAATGGATATGAGGTAAAGATCAGGGAACATATGAGCCGTCTGAAAAGAGAAGCGGCAGAGCCGGATAAAAAGACCGATCAGGCTGATCCAAGATGAAGAAAGAACATGAAGAGGGAAAAAGGAACGGAGATATGAGTGAGACGACCGGGAAAAAACCAGCCGTAAAGAAAAAAGTGCGAAGGAAAGGAAAAAGAAGGGTATCGCTCAGAAGAAGGATCCTGACGATCCTGGCAATTCTGATACCGGCAGCACTAATAGCAGGCGTTATTTTATATTTCCTTGTGTTCAGGGAAAACGCCGGAAAAGAAATTACAGAAGTGCCGGGGAATGATATACAGATACAGGAAAAGCCGGAGGAAGAAGCACCACAGAAGGGAATCGGGGCAAACATCATCAACCATATCCTGACGGCAGAATCTGCTGTGGAGGAATCCTATCAGAAAAGACCTAAGACAGTAGAGATCACGGAGGAGAATGCAGCAGATTTTGCAACGCTGGAGTCCTGTCTGATCGATGGCTCTGCCGGTAAGGTCAATGTGAAGGTCAAGGGAGAGGGAATACCTGCCAGTGATGATAAGTATTATTATCTGTTTGCTCTCAATACTTATGATAATACGATCCCAGATGATGCCGAATATCTTTCCAGGCTTTATAAGGATGAAGGGACAGAATTCTCTACACCTTTAAATTATAATTATTCCACCAGTAAGCTTTACAAGAAATTTGTTGTGGCTGTGAAGAAGGATGGAAAGTATCTGGCAGTGACCGGACCAAGGTATATTACCAATCCGGAAGCGATCGCTAAATATGGTTCCGTTTATCAGGTGCCTGCAACGAAAAAGGGACTTCTTGTGGATCCCAACAAGCTCAGAGGAAACGAACTGGATGATCTTGGGATCAAGCAGGCTGCCTATAATATTCCGGTAGCAAGACTGCTCGGCCCGAGTACCCACAGTGCCTACCCGACGATCCAGTATACCTATAACGGAAAAACCTACACGCTGAACGGACAGGTGATCGCAGAGTATGATCTTGTGTTCAGTACACTGACAGCCAAGGGGATTTCTACGACAGCAATTATCCTGAATAATTATTCCGGCTCCTATCCACAGCTCATTCATCCGAAGTCCAGAAGCTATGGGGCGGCTCCCTATTATATGTTCAACGGGGCAGAGGAATCCGGAGTGGACTATATGGCGGCGATCGGTACTTTCCTGGCAGAGAGGTATTCCGGTAACAGCCACGGGCGGATCTCCAACTGGGTCATTGCCAATGAGATCAATGCCAGAAAAGAATGGAATTATATGGAGCGTGTGGGCACCTCAGAATATGTGGAGGAATATGCCAAGGCTTTCCGGGTTTTCTATACTGCGATCAAGAGTGTCAGCAGCAGTGCCAGAGTATACATGCCGATCGATCAGCAGTGGGACAGGAATCTGAAGAACAATACGAACTATGATGGCCGTGATATTGTGGATGAGTTTAACAGAAATATCAAATCTACGGGAAATATTGACTGGGGTCTATCCCAGCATCCTTACAATGTACCTCTGACAGAGGCAAGGATCTGGAAGTCAAATAAGCTGGTCACCCACAGCGCGGATACTTCCATGATCACAATGGCCAATATCGAGGTGCTGACCAATTATATGGCACAGGATGCCTATCGGACAGATGACGGAGAGGTCAGAAGCATTATCCTGAGTGAACAGGGCTACACCTCTACAGCAGGAGAGGCACTGCAGGCGGCTGCGATCGCCTATGCGTATTACCGGGTAGAGAATAACCCTCATATTGATGGCTTCCTTTTAAACCGTGAGACTGATGCTTCAGAAGAAGTCGCACAGGGACTTGCCTTTGGGTTAAACCATGCAAACGGAAGCCCAAAGCAGTCCTACAATGTATATAAATATATAGATACACCAAATCATGCCCAGTATACGGATTTCGCCAAGTCGATCATTGGCATATCCAGCTGGAGTGAGATCATGAGATAAAAAGAACCGCAGGAGCAGTGATGCACCTGCGGTTTTTGCATAGGCATTACATTCAGAACAGCTGCTCTATCAGGTACTGATAGATTTCCTGGTTTTTTTTCTGCCAGTTGTCACAGATGGCAGCAGCTGTTTCTTCTACAGGGACGGAAATGATCAGGTCGACAAGAGTGACATTTCCTTCCTTGGCCTTTAAATGGGCTTCGTATTCGCCGGAGGTTGATTTGTAGTAGTCGGCAAGTATAGAAACCTCATTACGAAGCTCCATTTCATTTTCTTTCAGATATTCATCAATTTCCTGACGGATGGAAGTGCTGATCTGCTGGGAAAAGAAATCCAGGGTCTGTTTCCCATCCTTTGTCAGCAGAAGCTGGGTTCTATTGCGGACAGTCCTGGCATCCACAAGGCCGGTATCTGTAAGCTCGCGGATCACCTGCTGCAGGGTAAGAAAGTTGGTATATTCCCTGGTCAGGATAAAATCACTGATCTGGGCAGCAGTCAAAGGGAAGCTGACCCGGTTCAGCATATAAAGTACGATCAGTTTATATAAAGTTAAAGGATCTGACATAATAAAAACTCCGTTTCAAAATAAGCTAATAAGTAGATTCATCGGAACTGCTGCCCGGAAACAGGGCACCCTGAAAGGCATTCTGCTCCTTCATTTGCTTATGCAAGGCATTTAATACCCCTCTTTTATCAAGGCTCCAGAGCGGCGCGGTCAGGAGGGAGCGGCTGCCGTCCCCAGTGACACGGTGTACTACAATATCCGGAGAAAGAAGCATAAGGCACCTGATCAGTACAGCCAGGTAATCATCCCGGTCTGGAAAAAGACAGATAGAAGCAGGATCCTTTTCATACAGGTCAGCAAGATCTGTGCCTTTCAGGATATGAAGAAGCTGCAGCTTGACTCCGGATACTGGCAGGGTATTCAGGTAAGAAACGGAAGCGTACATATCCTCATCTGTTTCGCCAGGAAGACCGAGGATCAGATGAACAATGACCGGTATATCAAGGGCAGCCAGACTGTGAACGGCCTTTTCAAAGCAGGGCAGCTCATAGCCCCTTCGGATAAAGTGTGCCGTCTTTTCGTGGATGGTCTGAAGGCCAAGCTCGATCCAGATCAGCTTATCGGGATATTCATCCTTCAGCCGGCTAAGCAGGGATAGCACCTCATCCGGCAGACAGTCCGGTCTTGTCGCAATGGAAATGCCGATGATCTCTTCAAGCTCAAGGGCACCTCTGTAGATCTGTTCCAGGTAGGAAACAGGACCATAGGTATTGGTAAAGGCCTGAAAATAGGCCATAAACCGGGAGCCGGTCTGCTTGCGGTGGAAGAGAGATTTTCCTTTTTCAAGACTCTCACGGATGGAAGACCTGTCAAGAAGAGGAGCGGCAAAATCACCGCTCCCTCCACTGCTGCAGAAGATACAGCCTCCTCTGCCTAAGGTTCCGTCCCTGTTTGGACAGGTCAGTCCGGCATTCAGAGAGATCTTATATATTTTCTGTGAAAACCTCTGCTTAAAAAAGGCGTCCAGAGAATAGTAGGGCTTGTCCAGCCAGTATTCCGGAGGAGAAACCTTATTTTCTGCAGAAAAATCTGATACTGACATGGTTATCTTTCAATATGGGATCTGACAGCTTCTGCAACAACCTCTGCTACTTTGGGATTAAAGGCTTCCGGCATGATGTTGTCTTCATTTAATTCTTCATCAGGAACAAGGGAAGCGATAGCGTTTGCAGCGGCAAGCTTCATTTCTTCGGTGATCTTTGAAGCACGTCCTTCCAGGGCACCCTTGAAGATTCCGGGGAAAGCCACTACATTGTTGACCTGATTGGGGAAGTCACTGCGTCCGGTACCAACGACCTTTGCACCGGCAGCTTTTGCAATATCTGGCATGATCTCGGGAACCGGATTGGCCATGGCAAAGAGAATGGCATCTTTGTTCATAGAGGCTACCATTTCGGGAGTCACAATGCCAGGAGCGGAAACGCCAACAAAAATATCTGCACCCTTCATGGCATCTGCAAGAGTACCGGTCTGCTGCTCCAGATTGGTAAGCTCAGCCATTTTCTGCTGCATCCAGTTCAGTCCCTCCGTCTTTTTGGAGACGATACCAACCTTGTCACACATGGTAATATGAGGAAATCCGTATGTCAGAAGAAGCCTGGTAATGGCAACACCGGCACTTCCGGCTCCGTTTACCACGATACGGCAGTCTTCCTTTTTCTTGCCAACTACCTTAAGGGCGTTGATGATGCCGGCGAGAACAACAATAGCAGTGCCATGCTGGTCGTCGTGGAAGACAGGGATGTCCAGCAGCTCCTTTAAGCGTTCTTCTATTTCAAAGCATCTGGGAGCACTGATGTCTTCCAGATTGATGCCGCCAAAGCCGGGGGCAAGATAGGTCACAGCCTTGATGATTTCCTCCGTATCCTGGGTATCAAGACAGATCGGAACTGCATTCACACCGCCAAATTCCTTGAACAGAACAGCCTTTCCCTCCATGACCGGCATAGCGGCATAGGGACCGATATTGCCAAGACCGAGAACGGCACTGCCATCGGATACAACAGCGACAGTATTTGCTTTCATGGTATATTTGTAAGCAGCCTCCTTATCCTGTGCGATCACCTTACAGGGCTCTGCAACACCGGGTGTATAGGCAAGGGAAAGATCTTCTCTTGATTTGACAGGGGACTTGGCTACGATCTCAAGCTTGCCATTCCATTCTTCATGAAGCTTCAGGGCTTTTTCATTTATTGTCATGACGGATACCTCACTTTTCATTTTTATACATCATTTCTATCATATATTATTTCGGACGGGGGTGCAAGGGAGGGAAAAATAAAATGTGCTTTCTGAAAAATGTGATATCGTGAATTAACCTTTACAGAGGATATATAATATGCTATTATAAGTAGTAATGAA
>ERZ1026860.1621-NODE-1621-length-11089-cov-4.362244_pt1 | contig 11089 bp, 10 predicted proteins | sample MGYA00380160_ERZ1026860 | MGnify/ENA primary metagenome ERZ1026860 (study PRJEB33269, sample SAMEA4719796) | human gut metagenome | biome: human-associated habitat; feature: organic feature; material: feces | place: Cameroon | collected 2013-10 ... | reverse complement strand
AAAATTTGATTGCCGCGTGGAAAGCCTGCCCCGCCGACGTGTTTACGCCGTGCGTCCATTTGGATTGGGGGGAATACGACCGCCTGCTGGAATCCAAAAAAACGACTCCTTATTCGGGTACGACCGTTCTGGTCGACAAAGCGGGTTACGCGATGGCGTTTTCCAAAAACGTGATTCCCGCCGTGCGCAAACCCGAAAAAGCGCGCGAGCTGTCCGAAAAAAGCCCCGTCCGCCGTCACGTCGGACTGTACGCTTACACGTTCGACGCGCTGAAAGATTACTTCACCCTGCCCCCGTCGCCGTATGAAGCCGATCAAATCGAAGGCTTGGAACAGATGAGATTCCTTTACAACGGGAAAAAAGTCAAAATGGTCGAAGTCGACTACCGCGGACGCAAAACGACCAGCGGCGTCGATTCCCCCGAAGACGTCGCCCGCGTCGAAGCGATTATCGCCGAATACGGGGAACTCGTCTAAGTGCTGCAGGATGTCATCAATCGGATTTTGGGAACGCGGTCGCTGTCGGCGACTTTGCCCGACGGTTTTACGCCGTTTTCGCTGAAATCCGACATACGGGCGGTTTTGACACGGCATCTGGCGGGTGTTTTTCCCGTCGCATCCCCCGTTTTGATTAACATTTCGGGACTGCCCGCGTCGGGAAAATCCGTTTTGGCAACGGCGTTCAAAGCCGAAAACCCGCACTTTTTGTATTTAAGCTTTGACGCGATTATGGAGCAGCTGCCCCCCTATCAAGCCGAAGTCAAAACCGACAAACAGCGGGCGTTTGAACGCTGGGAACTGCCCGCGCGCTTTATCGGCTATCACGTTTTGAAAAAAGCCGTCAAAGCCCGCCTGCCGATTGTGTTTGAACACTCGAACGCCAGCCCTTTGCACTTGGAACTGTACGAAGAAATCAAAAAACTGGGGTATACGGTGGAAATCCGTTTTATTTCCGCCGAACCGCCTTTGGTTTTGCCGCGGCTTGCCCGTCGCGACCGTTATTTTTCACCGCAAAATGTGATGAAACGGTGGGAAACGCTGCAAACTTTACTGCCCGAACTGCAAAAAACATCGGACAAATTCACCTTTTTGAAAGCATGGAAAGAACAATGAAACGACTGATTATCGCCCGTCACGGCAACACTTTTCGCAAAGACGAAACCCCGACCCGCGTCGGCGCTGGAACCGATTTGCCCTTGGTCGAGGAAGAACGCGCCCGCGGCATCGGCAAATACTTGAAAGCCAAAGGGCTAATTCCGACGAAAGTCTTTGCCGCGCCTTTGCAAAGAACGATGAAAACGGCGTCTTTGGCGGTCGAGGAATTGGGGCTTGACTTGCCCGTCGTCCCGAACGCCGACTTTACGGAAGTCGACTACGGTCCCGACGAAAACAAAACCGAGGACGAAGTCGTCGCCCGCATCGGACAGGACGCGATTGATTTGTGGAACGCCAAAGCCGTTGTGCCGCAGGGCTGGAAAGTCGACCCCGACAAAATCGTCGCCGCATGGAAATCGTTTGCGGATTCCGTTGCCGACGGCGAAACGGTTTTGCTGGTATCCTCCAACGGCATCATCCGTTTTGCGCCGCATTTGACGGGCGACTACGACGCTTTTTGCCAAACGCACGACATCAAAGTCGCGACGGGCGGCGTATGCGTTTTTGAAAACGACGGCAGCGGCTGGGCGTGTTCGGAATGGAACGTCAAAGCGTTCAAATTCGTTTAATTCCTTTTTGTATTGAGTTTTCGCGGCAAATCGTGTACAACTATAGAAGCGTGAAGTCAAATCAAGCTGTATCGTAACTCGTTTTGGGAGAATTAAGTATGTGTAACGAAGATAAAATCCGCGAAGCCGCCTACTTCGTATGGCTGAACAACGGTTGCCCCGAAGGTGCGGACGTCGAATGCTGGTTGGAAGCGGAAGCCTGCGCCGACGGCGAATGCTGCTGTGAATGTGTTTGCGAATGCACGGAAGCGAAAGCCGAAGAAAAGAAACCCGCCAAGAAAGCTCCCGCCAAAAAAGCGGCTGCGCCCAAAGCCGAAAAGGCTGAAAAAGCGGTGAAAAAAGCTCCGGCGAAAAAAGCCGCCGCGAAAAAGTAATCTTTTCCGCGATTAAACGGACAAGCCGTCATCACTCCCCGTGATGACGGTATTTTTTTCGGCAAAGAAGCTTTACCGTTCGGTTTGACAAATTTCGCTAAAAAATGTATCCTTGATTACTTACAGGGGGACTTTATGAGCGACGCGTTGTCCTTTGATCAAATCCTTCAAACCGTTTCCGACGCCGATATGATGAAACCGTATCCGGCGAAATCCCCCGATCAACTGCGTCAGGACAATCTGAAAGACATTTCCCCCGAAACTCAGCGCTTTTATCTGGCTTTTTATGCCCGCGCCGCTTTTGAACACGTCGGGTTCGACGGTTTTTCCGCAGAAAATCAATCACGGTTCAAATCCGAAATAGAACAAATGTATGCCGACGCAACGACCCCGCGGAAACAAGGCGACTTTCTGACCGAAATGGCTGACAGAACGGCGCGCTGCGTAGAAGATCGCCACTTTGAAATCGAAACGGGTGAAAAAAAAGTCCATGGCGGCGACCCCGCCAATCCCCGCAGTGTCGGCAGCAACTTTTTTTACAATAAAAACAAACCCGAATCTTACCACTCTTTGGGGGAAGGCTGGTCCGAAGAATTCGGTGAAAAATTCCCGACTTGGTCAATCGGCACAATGAAAAACGGAACGGAAGACCTGCTTGTCGTTTCCATTCCGAATTTGGGCTTTAAAAACGATTACGACAGCTGGAAAGGCTTTATCGAAACATTCGACCGCGCGTATTTCGAAAACAAAGACAAGTGGGACAACGGACGCGTCATTTTGGATGTGCGCGGCAACCGCGGCGGGGAAGACAAACCGATTGATCATATTGCCAAACGGCTGTACGGCAATATGTTGAATACTTACAAACGTTGCGAAATAAAAGACACCGCCCTGTCGGATTATTTTTTGCACAAACACGGCGCCTACAAACCCCAAAACTATGAAAGAACAGGCTTGTCCGCCGACGATTTGGTACAGCGCAGTCATTTTTCCGGCGAAAATAAAACGCTGTTTGACGAAACGGGCGTTTATTATCCGTTTTCCGAAGAAAAAGGTTATCACGGCAAAATCGACGTTTTGCTGGATAGGGAGGTCGGATCTTCGGCGGAAAGCGCGTACACATCGTTTTATCATCATCCGAACACCCGTTACATCGGCGAAAACACAGCGGGCATGCAGCAATATACTCAGGGAACTTTTCCCGCTCCGTGGGGCGGAAACATGCGCGTTGCAGTCACCAAGCTGACTTATTGGGACAAAGAGGGTGAAAACATCGAAGTCAAAGGTCATAAACCCGATATAAATTGTTCGGGACAAGACGCTTTTTCCGTCGCCTTGACCGCCGATGTCGACACCGGACGCGTTAAAGGTTTTCGGGCTAAAAACGAAACGCCGTCGGAAAAACAAGTTTTCGCGCAATACGATCCCAAAGCCGCCACCGACCCCAGAAAAGCATATTATGCGAAATATCTGGATCCTGCGATTGCCAAAATAGAACAGGACAACATTGAATCCCGCGCAAAAGAACCGCTGATGAAAAAGCTTTCGCAACAAAGACTGTCTTTGATGGCAAAGTTGCGGGAACATTCTGCGCCTGCCCGCAAATCCTCCGCAATCGCAGTCAAGCCGAACGGATTTGAACGTTAACGGTGCGACCTGCTCGGCGGCGCATCAAAAAATTTTCATCCCGTTAAAACACAACAGGCGCGGAAAAATCCGCGCCTGCTCTTTCGGAAGGAATCCGGAGGAGTTAAACGATTCCTTCGTAAGCCTTTAAGTAGATTTCCTTGATTTCCTTGAACAAAGGATAACGGGGGTTGGCGCCCGTGCACTGGTCGTCAAACGCCATTTCCACCAGTTCGTCCAACTTGGCGTTAAAGTCTTCTTCTTTAATGCCGTAATCGCGGATGGACAGAGGAATGTTGACTTCTTTCTTCAAGTTCGTCAGCGCCTGCAGCAGCAATTCCAACTTTTCGTCGTCGTTTTTGCCGCCCAATTTCAGAGCGTTGGCAATCTGACCGTACTTTTCTTTCGCATTGGGGTATTTGTACTGAGCGAAAGCAGCCTGTTTGACAGGGCGGTCGCTTGCGTTGAAGCGAATGACCTGACACAGCAGCAACGCGTTCGCGATACCGTGCGGAATGTTGAACGCGGCGCCCAGTTTATGCGCCATCGAATGGCACAATCCCAAGAACGCGTTAGCAAAAGCCATACCCGCCAGCGTGGACGCATAGTGCATCTTTTCGCGGGCAATCGGGTCGTTTTTGCCGTTTTTGTAGGAACGCGGCAGGTATTTGTAAACCTTTTTCGCGGCTTCCAAAGCGTTCGAGTTCGTGAAGTTCGTCGCCATAATGGAAACGTAAGCTTCAATCGCGTGAACAATCGCGTCATAACCCGAAGCGGCGCACAGTCCCGGCGGCATCGTGTCGACCAAGTTCGCGTCGACAATCGCCATGGACGGGGTCAGCGCATAGTCCGCCAACGGATATTTGATGTGGGTTTTGTCGTCGGTAATAACCGCGAACGGCGTTACTTCGGAACCCGTACCGGAAGTCGTCGGAATGGCGACCATGGACGCTTTTGCACCCAAAGCGGGCAAATCGCAAATTCTCTTGCGGATATCCATAAAGCGCATGGCGACGTCTTCAAATTTGATTTCGGGTTGTTCGTACATCAGCCACATGACTTTGCACGCGTCAATCGGCGAACCGCCGCCCAGCGCGATAAAGCAATCGGGTTCGTACGTTTTGACCATCATCATCGCGTCGTTAATCGTCGACAAGGTGGGATCGGGCTTCACGTCAAAGAAAATCTGGTAATCCGTTCCGATTTCGTCCAAAACGCGCGTGATGTTGTTCACGGCGCCCGAATTGAACAGGAAGCGGTCGGTTACGATAAAGGCGCGTTTTTTGCCTTTCAGTTCGCGCAAAGCGTAGTCCATCGACCCGCGTTTGAAATAAATCTTGGGCGGTACTTTATACCACAGCATATTTTCTCTCCTTTCGGCGACGGTTTTGATGTTCAACAGGTGCTTCGGACCAACGTTTTCGCTGGTGGCGTTGCCGCCCCACGAACCGCAGCCGATGGTCAGCGTCGGGTTCAGTTTGAAGTTGAACAAATCGCCGATGGCGCCCTGCGCCGCGGGGGAGTTGATTAAAATGCGGCCGGTGTGGATTTTGTTGCCGAACGCGTTGATTCTGTCGGTCTTTCTTTCGTCCGTGTACAGAACGGAAGTATGACCCGCGCCGCCGTGATCGACCAGCGTGTAGGCTTTGTCCATCGCGTCTTCAAAGTCTTTGGCGCGGTACAGAGCCAAAACGGGCGACAGTTTTTCGTGCGCGAACGGTTCGGCGGTCGTCGTGTCTTCGACTTCGCCAATCAGAACCTTTGTTTCTTCGGGAACTTCGATTCCCGCCATTTCCGCGATTTTATAAGCGGGCTGACCGACAATCGCGGGGTTTACGCCGCGCGGGGTCAACAGAATGGCGGCGACTTTTTCGCGTTCCTGTTCGTTCAGAATGTACGCACCGCGGAATTCAAATTCCTTGCGGACGGCTTCGTACACTTCGTCAACCGCGATAACGGATTGTTCGGACGCGCAAATCATGCCGTTGTCGAACGTTTTGCTCAGCAGAATCGAGGAAACAGCCATTTGAATGTCGGCAGTTTCGTCAATGACCGCGGGCGTATTGCCGGGACCGACGCCCAAAGCGGGCTTGCCCGAAGAATACGCGGCTTTGACCATGCCGGGACCGCCCGTCGCCAGAATGATGTCAACCTTGGGGTGTTTCATCAGCATATCGGACAATTCGATGGTCGGTTCGTCAATCCAGCCGATGATTCCTTCCGGAGCGCCGGCTTTGACTGCGGCTTCCAAGCACAGCTTGGCGGCGGCGATGGTGCTTTTCTTGGCGCGGGGATGCGGTGAAAAGACAATGGCGTTGCGCGTTTTCAGCGCAATCAGAGTTTTGAAAATGGCTGTGGAAGTCGGGTTCGTCGTCGGAACGATGCCTGCGATAACGCCGATGGGTTCGGCGATTTTTTTGATACCGCCGGCTTTGTCTTCTTCGATGACGCCGCAGGTTTTCATATTTCTGTATTTGTTATAGATGTATTCGGACGCGAAGTGGTTTTTAATCACCTTGTCTTCCATAACGCCCATTCCCGTTTCTTCGGCAGCCATCTGCGCCAAAGGAATACGGGCTTTGTTAGCCGCCAACGCGACTTCACGGAAAATCTTGTCCACCTGTTCCTGCGTGTACGAAGCGTATTTTGTCTGAGCTTCGTGCGCTTTGGTAATGACGGCCTCAAGATCCTCTGCGGTTCTGACTTCGTTTTCCATTGTTCCCTCTGATAGTAAACTGTTTGGGTTAATCGTGATTTATTTCACAGTTTTCTATATAATCGAATCGCCCTCAAAAATCAAGCACTTTTCTAAAAACCGTCCGAAAAATCTTTCGGTCTGGATTTTTGTAAAAAACCCTTTTATGATTGAGTCGAAAAAATTCAAGGAATTATGTTATGAATCAGCCTCTTTCCGAAAAAGTGTACGCCCGTCTGGCGCAATATCACAGCTTGCTGATTGAATATATCGAAGACGGCATCCCCACCATTTCCAGCCCTCAAATCGCCGTTCGGCTGGGTGTGGACGATTCGCAGGTGCGCAAGGATTTCAAGCTGCTGAACAACGAAGGGCGCGGACGCGTCGGATACGACGTGCAGGCGCTCAAAGAATCGATTGAAGACACACTCGGCTTTCAAATCGTCAAAAACGCGGTCATCATCGGCGCGGGGCATCTGGGTATGGCTTTGGCGAACTATTCCGCGTTCAGCGACTACGGACTGAACATTCTGGCATTATTCGACAGCGCGCCCGAAAAGGTCGGCACGGCGGTCAACGGCAAACCGATTTACCCTGTTTCCCGCCTGTCCGAAATGGCGCGCGAATCTCAAGCCGACATCGCCATTCTGACCGTTCCGCGCGCGTTCGCGCAAAAAGTCGCCGACGATTTGGTCAAAGCCGACTTTAAATATATCTGGAACTTCACGCCCGCGATTTTGAAAGTCCCCGACGGCATCAAAGTCCGCAACGAAAACCTTGTCGCGGGCTTTTTGCAGTTCGCGAATCAGGACTGACTTTTATTTTTCAAACAAAGCCGCCAATTCCAAATGCGGCGTAAAGACGAACTGGTCGACGGGACGCAAGCGTTTGAGCGTATAGCCGCTGTTTATCAGTATTTCCGCGTCGCGCGCAAAGCTGACGGGATTGCACGACACGGCGACGACTTCGGGAATCCCCGCGGCGGCGATTTGCTCGACTTGCGCCTTCGCCCCCGCGCGCGGCGGGTCGAACACCACGCAATCAAAGCCCTCCAGTTCATCGGGATACAGCGGCGTTTTGAACAAATCGCGTTCCTGCACCTCCACCCTGCCCTGAGACGCCAGCCGCAAAGCCTCCAAAGCGAACGGCGCGTTGTCCGCCCCTTTTAAAATCCGCTTTTTCTGTAATAAAGGCAAAGTGAACGTCCCCGCCCCGCAAAACAGGTCGTAAACTTTTTTGGCTTTGCCGACATATTCGACAACGGCGGCGGTCAAAGCGTCCTGTCCCGCTTCGGACGGCTGAAGGAACACGCCCGCGGGCGGATTCAGCGTAAAATCGCCGATTTTCAGTTCGGGACGGTGCAGTATAATCAGCGGCTCGGCTTCCTGCCGTTCCGAAGTGCGCCACGACACGCGCGCCACGCCGTTTTCGACCGCGAAATCCGCCAAAGCTTTGCGCCACGCCGCATCGGGAGAAAACGGCAAAGTCAGCAGCACGTCCGCCCCCGTATCCGTCCACAGCAAAGACACGTCGCCCGAACCGCGTTTTTTGGGATACGGCAGTTTTTTGTCCGTTACCGCGGCGCGCAAAGGCTTTATCAGCCGCTCCAGCTCGGGAATCAAAACGGCGCAGGAATCAACGGGCAAAATTTTTTCGCTTTGCCTTTGGTTCAATCCCAAGCCCCGAAACAATCCGTTCCACACAACGGCAAACGTTACGCGCCGTCTGGTTTTCGGAGCAACGAAAACAGGCTCGTCGAATTCGGGCAGCTCCAGCCCCGCCAACGCTTCACGCAGGCAGCGCAGTTTGAACGCCCTGTACGCATCCGCGCCCAGCTGCTGCAAAGCGCACCCGCCGCACTCCGCCGCATAAGGGCAACGCGGGACGGCTCTGTCCGCGCTCGGCTCAAGGACTTGCACGACTTCCGCGCGAGTATCCGACACCATGCGGTATTCCACGGTATCGCCCGCCGCCGTGTTCGGGATAAAAACCTTTTTGCCGTTGACCGTTATCAGCCCGTCGCCCTGACGCGCCAAATCGAAAACTTTTGCCGTATTCATTTTTTTCCTGTCTTTAGCTATGACTTTTCGCTACACTATATTCAATTTTTGTCGGAGAATCCAATGCTGAAAATTTTAATTGCTGACGATCACGAGCTTTTTTTGGACGGCTTGCGGCTGGTTTTGTCGGATTTGGACAGCGAAATCACCGTCAACACCGCGTCCAATCATCACGAATTGCAGCAAAAAGCGGACGGGAAAACCGCTTACGATTTGATTTTGACGGATTTGGCAATGCCCGGAATGCCGTGGCACGAATCCCTGCGCCGATTGAAAGAAAACAATCCCGACACGCCGATTGTCGTCCTGTCCGCCGTAACCGAACCCGAAAACGTCCTGCAAGCCGTCGATATCGGCGCATCGGGCTTTATTCCGAAAACGTCGTCCAACAAAATCATTCTCAGCGCTCTGCATCTGATTTTGGCGGGCGGGTTATACCTGCCGTCTGAATTGCTGAGCCTGCAAAACAAGCCCGAAGACACCGCCGTCAAAGGCATCTTGACCCCGCGGCAGCTGGATGTTTTGCGCTTGATGGGACAGGGAAAGCCGAATAAAATCATCGCCCGCGAATTGGATTTGTCCGAAGGCACCGTCAAACTGCACGTCACCGCGATTTTAAAGGCGCTGAACGTCATCAACCGCACGGGCGCGGTGATTGCGGGCAGAAATTTGGGATTGATAGACTGATGACCGATACCAAAAAAGACTTTACGACATCATCGCCGAAACCCGTTCCTCCTCCGCGCGTCGATTTCGTGGTGGAAGATTCCGACGCCGTTTTGCCGCCGTACATTGAATCGGTTTACAAACGCCGTTATTTTTCGCCAAGTGTTGTCCGTTTTTTTCAAAAAGGTTTAATGACGACAATAACAAATTGGTTTATGCAAAGCCGTTTGGTGCGTCTTGTTGCGGACGAGATTTATGCGGAGCCGGATGTTTTACAGTTCGGTATTGCGGACGGCAAACTGCAAAACAGCATTGCGGAAAAAATGAACGGTCAAGGCGTTTACCACATCGAAGATTTGTCAAAACCGCAAATCGAAAATACACTTCCGTCCGTTTCTCCTTGGCTGAACGTGCGTCTTCTTGTCAGGGACTTCACACATCCGACCGATAAAAAATACGATGTCGCCGTTTTGTTTTTCACGCTTCACGAATTGCCCGACGCGCGAAAAACGGCTGTAATCAAGCGCGCGTTCAACGCGTTAAAGCCGTCGGGAAAAATCGTTTTTATCGACTATGCCCAACCGCACGCATGGCACCCGTTGAAATACCCTTTGCGCCAATTCAACCGATTGTTCGAACCGTTCGCGGAATCCTTGTGGTACAAAGACATTCAGGACTTTGCCCCTGCGGAAATGCGGGAATCGAAAACAACGATATGGTCCAAAAAGACAATTCTGTTCGGGCTGTATCAGTGCGTCATTGTGCAAAAGCGGTAAGCTTCACCTCCAGCGCCTGCGCCATTTGAACGGGAATGTCGCTGAACACGCCCGCCGCGCCCTGCGCCCGCAAAGACTTTGCCAAATCGAAGTCGTTGACGGTGTAGACCAACAGCCGGTATCCCGCGTCCAGAATTTCCTTGATTAAAGGCGGATTCAGCAAATCCGCGTCATAATTGATTGAATAAGCGTCGACTTTTTTCGCGGCGGGACGCCAGTCGCCCGACACGTCTTCGACCAGAACGCCGCGGCGGATATGCGGCGCAAGAGCCTGCGTTTCCTCCAGCGCGTCCCAAACAAAGCTGGAAAAATACAGCCTGTCGGGATTGTCGAATCCTTTTTCCTTGACGACTTCCCACACTTTGCGCGCCGTTTCGCGCCCCAGTTCGGGACGGGACGGCTTGATTTCCACATTGACGCACGCGCCGTATTCGTTCAAAACGTCCAGCACTTCCGCCAACGTCGGAATTTTTTGGTTGTTTTTCAAAACGACGTTTTGCAGTTCGGCATACGTTCTTTCGTCCAGTCTGCCCGTCGCGTTTTCAGCCATCCTGTCCAGTTCTTCGTCGTGGAAAACAACGACTTTTCCGTCTTTGGTCAGCATGGCGTCCAGCTCGACCCACCGAATCCCCGATTGACAAGCATAGCGAAAAGCCTCTAAGGTGTTTTCCGTTTTGACACCGCGCGCGCCGCGATGCCCCAAAACGACGGGTAAAGTAAACATAAACAGCCTCCTTTGGTTTGTTTTGCTTACTATACGAGGGTAACGGACGGAAAACAAATGCGATTTTTTCATTCTTGGCGAAAAGTGCCCGAAGCTTTCCAAAACGCCGTGATTGCCATCGGCAATTTCGACGGGTTTCATCGGGGACATTACGCCGTTGTCGAAAAAGCGGTCGAGGTCGGCAAACAGCTGCACCGCCCCGTTATGCTGATGACGTTTGAACCGCACCCGTCGGCGTATTTCCGCCCCGGCGGACGGACGTTCCGCATCACCCCGATTCGCGCCAAAGTCCGCGCGATTTGCGCCCTGCCCATCGACGGCTTTTTCGTCTTTGCGTTCAACCGCGTTTTTGCCGAAACGACCGCCCGACAATTTGTCGAGGACGTGCTAATCGACGGCTTGCACGCGGCGGCTTTGGTCGTCGGCGAAGATTACGGATTCGGTC
>ERZ1026860.1620-NODE-1620-length-11100-cov-4.034224_pt1 | contig 11100 bp, 10 predicted proteins | sample MGYA00380160_ERZ1026860 | MGnify/ENA primary metagenome ERZ1026860 (study PRJEB33269, sample SAMEA4719796) | human gut metagenome | biome: human-associated habitat; feature: organic feature; material: feces | place: Cameroon | collected 2013-10 ... | reverse complement strand
AGCTTTGGTTATGGCGTCGATTGTGGAAAAAGAAACGTCTGTTCCCGCCGAACGTCCGCGCATTGCCGCCGTATTTGTGAACCGTTTGCGCAAAGGCATGCGTCTGCAAACCGATCCGACGGTGATTTACGCCGTAACCGACGGATCGATGGAACTGAACCGCCGTTTGACGCACAAGGATTTGAAAACGCCGCATCCGTTCAACACTTATGTCAATCGCGGACTGCCGCCCGCGCCGATTTGCAATCCGGGGCGCGATTCGATTTTGGCGGTTTTGCAGCCTTTGAAAACAAACGAGCTGTATTTCGTCGCGGACGGAACGGGCGGGCACGTCTTTTCGCAAACGTTCGACCAGCACCGGCGCAACATTGCCGCGTGGAAAAAAGCGCGCGTTCAGAAACGCTTGGCGCGGCGCAAAGCCCGATTGGCGGCGCTGAAAGCCAAAGAACGGGCGGCGGCGAAAAACAATAAAAAGACGGCTGTCCCGCCGCCTGCTCCCGTTGTTGCCGAAGAACCCGATGAGCCGATGGAACCCGAAGACGTTTCGCTGGACATTATCGATTCGATTCCCGTGGAACAGCCGAAACAATAGGAGGGCGTTATGCCTTTTCTGCTTTTGTTTTTAATGATTTTTTCAACGCCCGCTTTCGCCGATTTTGAAACGGGACGCAAAGCGTTTGCCGCGGGAGATTACGAGCGCGCTTTTACCGAATGGCAGGCGGCGGCGGAGCAGGGCGACGCGTCGGCTCAGCGCAATGTCGGTCATTTGTATCGCTGGGGAAAGGGTGTGTCTCAGGATTTGACCCAAGCCGCTTATTGGTATTTTACGGCGGCGAAAAACGGATCAGCGGGCGCGCAATACAATTTGGGCGTGATGTACCTGCGCGGCGAGGGCGTTCCCCGCAACGAGGAGGAAGGCACGCTTTGGCTGGAGCGGTCGGCAGATCAGGGCTATGCGAAAGCCAAAAAACGGTTGGAGGACTTGAAAGCCGATTTGGATGAATTCCCCGCCGACGAAGAAATCCTGTCGCCCGTCAAACAATCCGCAAAACCGCGCAAGGAAGCCAAGCGCAAAGAACCGCCCCTTTACGCGCACTTGGCGTCCTATTACACGCAGGAAACGCTGGACAAGGGGTGGAAAGAGCTGCGGCAGACTTATCCCGAATTAAAGGGGTTCAAAACCGTTGAAACGCAGGTTTCCCTGCCCGAAAAGGGAAAATACATCCGCTTGTATATCAAAGGAAAACCCGCGGACGTCAAACGCGTCTGCGGGCTGTTGAACGATAAAAAGCAGTATTGCTTAATCAGCTATCCGTAGGCTGTTCGGGCGCAATAACGTTGACTTTCAGCGTTTTGTCCTTTTGCCGTTTGGTTGTCCAAACCATTTTGGCGTACGTTCGCATATCGGGGACTTTGTCCGTTTCGTCAAGGATTTCCTTGCCCAAAATGGTTTCCAGGATATCTTCGAGCGTAACGATGCCCAGCCAAGTTCCCAGTTCGTCGAACACAACGCCGATATGGTTGTGGGAACGCAGCATTTCCGTAAAGACGTAATCCGCGTTGGACGACGAAGCGATTTCCAAAATCGGACGGATTAAATCTTTGATGCCCAGCGACGGGTCTTTGCCGATTAAATCGGATTTGTGGACGTAACCGATAAAGACTTCCTCGTCTTCGTTTTTCATAACGGGGTAGCGCGAAAACGAATGTTGAGTCGCCGTTTCGATGAATTCGCGGATGCTGATGTCCGCCAAAACGGTCGCGCACACGTTGCGCGGGGTCAGCAAGTCTTTGATTTTGATATTGTCCATGTTCAGCGTGTTGCTGATGACGTGATATTCGTCTTCGTCCAGCATTTTTTCCGTATAGCCCATTTTTGTCAGCGCGCCGATTTCTTCGCGGATGTTGTTTTTGGGCGCGTTTTTGGGCTTGATTAAGTTTGTCAGGATTTCAAACAGCTTGATGAACGGCGCCAGACAAAACAGCATGATGGACTGCATAAAGCACAAAAATCCCAGCAATTTTTGCCAATAGGTCGCGCCGATGGTTTTGGGCAGGATTTCGCTGCACGACAAAATCAGCACGGTCATAATGGCGGATGCCCAGCCGACCCATTTCTGTCCGAACACGGCGGCGACCTGCGCGCCGATACACGCCGCGCCGGCGGTGTTGGCGACGGTGTTTAAAATCAAAATCGCGGACAGCGGGCGGTCGATGTGGGCTTTCAGATTCGATATTTTTTTGTAAAGAACGGGCTTGGTTTCCTCCAAGCTGGCGATATAACTGGGGGTTACCGACAACAGCGTCGCTTCCATCAGCGAACAGGTAAAGGAAATGCCGACGGTCAAAACCACCAAAATAATTAAAAGAGTCATAGAATCCTCTGTAAAGAAAAGACTTTTACAGAATAGCACCGAACGTTTTGCGGGACAAGCGGGAAAACGGCGGTTTGACCCGCCGCTTTCCGATTTTTCAGATTTTCAGAACGCCGCGCGAAAACAAAAACACGGCAATCAGCGCGACGGCAACCAGCGGGCCCGCCGCCCACGGCTCTCGTCCGTTAAAGACGGGTTCGTTCGGGGCGTTTTCGCGTCTTGCCCACACAAAGACGGGGACGCCGAGCGCAAGGAACAGCACCGCCATCAGCAAATACTGCAGTCCCGCCGCGTAAATCAGCCACACGGCGTAAAGCGACCCGAACATTGACGACAGCAACGCTTCGGAACGCGGAGAAACGGCGGTTTGCGGATATTCTCCGTCTTCGCACATTTTCCACAAAAAGCCCATGCTGACCAAATAAGCGGGCAGAACCATTACGCCCGTAATCGACAGCATGGTATTCCACGCGTCATTGGAAAAGTACACCATGAAAATCGCCGCCTGCATCAGCGTACTGCCGACCCACAGGGAAACATTGGGCGCGCCGTTGACGTTTTCGCGGGCAAAGACGCGCGGGAACGTTCCGTTTTTCGCGGCGGCGAACGGAATTTCAGCCGTAATCATCGTCCACGCCAGCCAGCTGGAAAGCACTGCAATCAGCAGCCCGCCGTTCATCAAGCGGCTGCCCCATTTGCCGACGGCGGCTTCCAGTACGCCCGCGGTGGACGGATTCGGCACGGCGGCAAGCTCTGCGTGGTTCATAAAGCCGTACGGCAAAACTGACAGCAGAACATAAATCGCCAAACAGCCTAAAAATCCGATAAAGGTCGCTTTGCCGACATCGGCTTTGTTGCGGGCGCGATCGGACAAAACGACCGCCCCTTCAATCCCGATGAAAGCCCAAAGCGTTACCAGCATGGTGCTTTTGATTTGGTCGGGAACGGATCCCAAGCTTTTGCCGTGCGACGCCATATTGCCCCAAAAGTCAACGTCAAAGGTGCTTGCTTTGAACACAAAAGCCATAATCAGGATGAAAACCAGCAAAGGCACGATATTGCACGCCGTTCCGATGATGTTGACAACGCTTGCCCTTTTCACGCCGCGCAAAACGATACAGTTGAACACCCAAATCAGCAAAGATCCGCCGATAATGGAATAAATGCCGTTGCCGCCCGCAAAGTACGGCGGGAAAAAGTAATTCAGCGCGTCCATGGTAATCACGGCATAGCCGACGTTTCCGAAAATCTGGCACAGCCAATAGCCCCACCCGATTGTAAAGCCCGCGAACGCACCGAATCCCGCGCGGGCGTACATGTACACCCCTGCGGTCAAATCGGATCGCGCGTCGGACAGGATTCGGAACGAATTTGCCAAAAAATACATGCCGACGCCCGTGACCAGCCACGCCAGCAATACCGCGCCCGCGCTTGCCCCCGCCGCCATGTTTTGGGGCAGGCTGTAAATCCCGCCCCCGACCATCGAGCTGACGACGACGCATGCCAGCGCCGCCAGCCCCAGTTTTTTGTTTTGTTCCTGCGCCATGATACAGTCCTTTTACAATTTGACGGGATCGGCGGTTTCAAAGTTCAAAAAGCCCAAGCATGTCAAGCAATAACCGAATTGCCGCGTGATATTGATATAGTTGTGATACAGCTGAAATTCGCTGTGTTTTTCGACGCCGCGGATTTCCAATTCGTGTTTCAGGGATTTGTTCAGCCACATTTCGGCATGCCCTTTGGCGATTTCGTCGTCGATATAAGTCGGGAAGTATTCGACATATTCCGCCGCCCAGCCGCCGATAAGCTTGCCCATTTTGTCTTTGCCCCAGCATACGCCGACGCCCGTGGCAATCGCGCGGTGTTCGCTGCTGTTTGCGCCGTTGCCCGCCATGATGACTTCCAGCACCGCGCCGTGTTTAAAGAACTTTGACACTTTGTCGACGGGAACGATGTTGTCTTTCAGCTCGGGGGGCAGAACGGACGTGTACGGAATGACGTTGAAGTCTTGGATTTTCGCCTGCGCCAAAGCCGAATCGTAACAAAACGTTTCAAACGGCTGGCGCGGAATGCCGTCGTCGGATTGTCCCGCGCCGCCCGTGTGAAAAGCCAATGTCGGATAACGAGTGCCAACTAACATGATTAAACCTCCTTGAAAAAAATGAATGACGGCTTTAACGGTACGGGGTTTTCAAAGGCGAAAACAGATGGACTTGTTTTTTATAACCGTATTGCTTTCTGTCCGAATCCGTGTTTTTTGCCTAAGCTGAAATAAAAAAGGGAGCAAGTGATGCAAATCAAAACAATAGCGGCGGCAATGTTGTTGGCGACGGGTGCGCAAGCGGCGGATTATGCGGATTTCAAGCAGGATTTGTCGAACGGTTACGGATTGAATTACAGCTTGGACGTTTCCGTTCTGGCGCAAAAAGGAACGCCGAACAACGCCAAAAGCGCGATACAGACGGTTTACGCTCCGACGGTGAGCTGGCAGGCGTATGACGGCGGAACGTTGTCTTTTTCCTATAATCTGGTACGCTATTGGGGCGGCAACGCGGCGCGGGTGCAAAACGATTTGGGACTGGCGAATCCGATAAATGATTTTTCGACGCGTCAAAGCTCGTTCGACCAGCTGACTTTCACCCACAGCTTTGGCAAAGCGTCGATAACCGTCGGGCAGTTTCCTTTGTATAATTTTGACGGCTCAGCGTACGATTCCAATCAGCAAACGAACTTTGTCAACGACGCGTTGTCGCAAAACGGCAGCGAAACTTATCCGACGGCGGGCTTGGGCGCGTATGTGCAGGTCAATCCGACGGCGCGCTGGTCGATTGCCGCAGGGGCTCAGAACGCCGCAAACGTCGGGGCAAGGGCTTTGTCGACCAAAGGCTGGGGACAGCATCGGTTTACAAGCTTCGGACAAATCGCGTACACGCCCGCGTCGGGCGCGTATTCGGTGCTGGTGTACAATCAGCCGTCGGTCAAAGCGCAGCCTCAAAATTCGACGGGCGTTTCCGTGAATCTGATGCAAAACCTGACCGACAAAGCGGCTGTTTTTATGCGAATCAACGGCGCAAGCGGGGATTCCGTGCCGTTAAAGCGGTCGTATGTGCTGGGCGGAGTCGTGAACTTTGCCGAAAACAATCAAATCGGATTGGCGGCGGCGGTCAACAAAGTTTCCCGAAAGTATTACTCGACCCCCGTTCGCGACTACGAATCGGTGGTGGAAAGCTACTGGAACATCGGAGTCGGCAAATATCTGACAATCACGCCCGACATACAGGTTTACATCAACCCCGCGTTGGACAAGTCGTCTAAAACGGCGACGGTATTTTCCTTACGCGGCACAATCCAGCTGTAAAGGGGCGGATTTCCGTGCCGCCTTTTTCATGGCGAAAATCGTGTAAAGGTAAACGGAAATGTTGGTCAAGTCCTGCACCGTTCCCGCGTACGATCCTTTGGCGGTATCGTGAATCAGCCAGCACAAACAACAGCACATCAAGATATAGCGCAGCTTGATTCCTTTGGTGTACGCCGTTCCGACGGTTGCGACCAATACGGCGGTCAAAGGCATCAGGCTGTAGAAATCCTGATAAGTGAAGTACGCCAGAATGCAGGCGGCGATTGAAAACGGCACGGCGATAATCAGCCCGTTCAAAGAGCGGTTCAAGTACATGCGGATGCCGATTAACAAAGCGGATGCCGCCGCCATTTGATTGTTCAGCAGCCAATGATGCGCGGTAAAGAACAAAAAAGCGACGCTGAAACCCAAAAACAGGCGGTCGTCTTTTTTCTGCAGTCCCGCCCACAATCCGATGACATAGCCTATGAATCCGATGCCTTGAATGTAATCCATTGCCAAGCTCCTTTAAAAATATTGGAAGCGTTATAAATCAAGCAAAGGGCGATTAAAACAAAAATCGGCAAAGGTTCGAACAAAACGATGCTTTTCATATCAAAAATGAAATCCGTGTACGGGTAAAGCGCGAAAAAAGCGGGCAAGAACAACAAAAGCGGCGGATTTTTGCCCGGTTCCCCTTTTTCAAGCGTTGCCGCGGACACGACCCACGCCATTAAAATCAAGCTTTCCCACCGTCCCCAGTTCGGCATGGAAAACAACAGCAAAGGAGCATAAACGGCGGGATGTTTGAACAGCTTTTTCGGCAGGCACACGATAATCGGCGCGGCGGTCAGGATTATCGCAAGCAGGCTGAACGGCACAATCCGCGTTTTGAAAAACGGCACCCAATCCGCATAGGAAACAGGCAGATTCGAATAATATTGCGGCGACAAAGCAAACGGATTCGCTTTGCCCGAGATGTATTTGATCGCCAAACCAAAATCCACGCCCCATGATTCGGCGACGGCTTGTTCGACATCTTTCGGAAAAGCGGTCAAAGCCGTATAAACCGCGCCGAACGCCAGAAAATAAGGGACGGTTTTTTTATGCCGCGTCATGACCAACGGGACAAAGAACAGCGTTTCTTCGTGAACAAAGGTTGCCAGAGTCATAAAAACGGCGGCGAACAGCGGTTTTTGCGTGCGCATGGCGGCGATAAAGGCAAGCAGGACGAACGCATCCTTGCGCAGTCCCGCCGACGGGTAAACAATGCCGTACATCAACAATGACGAAGACAGCAAAATCAACAGCCGCGCGCGGGGATTTTGCATTTCCAGCACCGTTTTGACGAACAGGAACGCGGCGGCGGCATAAGCCAGACAAACCAGTCCGCACAAAACTTCGGCGGCGTACGGACGGCAAAGCAGACCGATTTCACCCAGCAGTCCGCGGCGGATAAAGCCGCCCCGCCAGTTCAGCATCAAATCCTGCCACGGATAAGTCGTCGGAAAATCGGCAATCAGCGGGATGACGGACAGCGCGAAAAACGCCGTGAAAACAACCGTCCAAGCCCAAGCGGACTTTGAATCCTCACACCAATCGAACATTGACGCCGCTGTCGTTGAGAGCTTTTTTCAAAGCGGGAACGGGCAAAGTGCCGAAATGGAAAATCGACGCCGCCAAAGCCGCATCGGCGCATCCTTGTTCGAACACGTCGACAAAGTGCTGCGGATTCGCCCCCGCGCCGCCCGAAGCGATAACGGGGATACGGACGTTTTTGGAAATTTCGGCGGTAATCCGCAAATCGAATCCCTGTTGTGTGCCGTCCGCGTCCATTGAAGTCAAAAGAATTTCGCCCGCGCCCAGCCGTTCGACGGTTTTCGCCCATTCCAGCGCGTTTAAATTCGTTTTATGCTTTCCCGCGCGGGTAACGACAAAATATTCGCCGTCGAATTTTTTAACGTCAATGGCGACCGTAATGCACTGCGATCCGAACTTGCCCGCCGCCTGTTCGACCAGAGCGGGATTTTCGACCGCGGCGGAATTGACGGACACTTTGTCCGCGCCTGCCAGCAGCAAATTGCGGATGTCGTCCAAAGTGCGGATTCCGCCCCCGACGGCAAAAGGAATAAAGACGTTTTTGGCGACGCGTTCCACGATGTCAATCATTGTTTTGCGTCCGTCGTTTGTCGCCGTGATGTCCAGCAAAACCAGTTCGTCGGCGCCCTGTTCGGAATAGCGTTTCGCCAGATCCACGGCATCGCCCGCAAAGCGCAGGTTTTCGAAATTCACGCCTTTGACGGTTTGCCCGTCTTTGACGTCCAAGCACGGAATAATGCGTTTTGTAATCATGCGAACACCCACCTTTTCAGCGTATCGCGACCCGTTTGTCCGCTTTTTTCGGGATGAAACTGCGTCGCGGTGACGTTTTTACACTGCACCGCCGCCGTGAAAGGAATATGATAATCGGCAACGGCGGACACAATCGACGAATCGGACGGAACGACGTGATACGAGTTCACAAAGTAATAAAAATCGTCGCTTAGAAACGTGTTTGCCGCGGTTGTTTGGATTTTGTTCCAGCCGATTTGGGGGACTTTTCCCGTTTGAAAGCGGACGCATTTTCCCTTAAAGACACCCAATCCCGCGACGTTCGGGGCTTCTTCGGACGAATCGAACAGCACCTGCAGCCCGACGCAGATTCCGAAAAACGGCACGCCTTTTGCGACGGCGGCTTTCAAAGCGGAAGTCAGCCCTTTTTGATTCAGCGACTCCATGACTTGCCCGAAATGCCCCTGTCCGGGGAACAGCAGTTTTTCCGATTGTTCGATTTGTTCCGCTTTATCCGTCAAAACGAACGGAACATCAAAGCTTTCCAGCAAATTGACGACGCTTTTCAAATTGCCGCCGCCGTAATCCAAAACCGTCAGCATGTTACCTCCAATACAGCAATCCCGTCATAATCAATCCGTACAGCGCGGACAATCCGCACAAAACTTTGTCGTTTAACAGCACGTCGACGGGATCGGCATACTTTTGCGTTTCGATATTCAATCCGTACTTCATGCAAATAACGATAACCAAAGGCACCGTCCAAATGACGGACGAGGAATGCAAGACGGACGGCGACATCGCCCACAGCGCGTAAAAAGCAATCGTCAGCGTTTGGCAAACGGTCATGTACTTGTCCAAAAAAGCGGGCGTGTAGAATTTCAAAACGCCGTTGTTTTCACCCGCCAGCAAATCGTTGCGCCGCTTGCCCAAAGCCAAATAACACGCCATAGTCATCACGGTCATGTACAGCCACGGGGACACTTCTTCGTCGGTCAGCGCCGCACCAAAGAACAAACGAATCAAAAAGCCCGACACCAGCAAAACAATGTCCAGAATCGGGATTTGCTTTGCGCCGCGGCTGTAAGCAATGTTGCACAAAAAATAAGCCGCCGATAAAACCGCCGCCGCGCCGTTTTGCAGCAGAACCGTTCCGCAAACGGTCAAAGACAGCATCAAAATCAGCAACGTTTTTGCCGTTTTAACGGAAACCGTTTGCGCGGCAAGGGGGCGGAAGCGTTTGACTTGGTGCAAACGGTCGGATTCGACGTCCGCCAAATCGTTCATCACATAAATCGCCGAAGCCAAACAGCAAAAGCACAGCGCGCCCGCCAACGTCGTTAAAAACAAAGCGCCGTCCGTCAATCCGCCGCCGAACGTCAGCGGCAGGAAAATCAAGCCGTTTTTGACCCAATGATGCACACGCAGCAATTTCAGCACGGGAATCATACGCCCCCTCCTTTTTTTCAAAGGATAGGGGCTTTTGCCGCGCAAGGCAATTTTTTTATTTTGGCGGCGAAAGAACACATCCCGCCGAATCGTCATTGCGACGCCGACCGGGCAGAATCAATCCATTGATTCCGCATTTGCGGCAAACCGTCTGCAAATGGATCACCGCGTCGCGGCTCCACCGCTTCTCGTGATTTCGGACGATATTTAAAACAGAAAATCGAATTTGCAAGCCTGCGACAGCAGGCGCGGCAATCCCCTGACAGGTTGGCACAAGCGACTTGCGCGGGAAAAAAGAGCGGGGCGATTGCCCCGCTCTTTCGGTGTCAGTTTATAAACTTTGATGTCGTGTCGTACACCATGCAACGACATGCGGTGTACATGCCATTTCCTGCGTATTTGCAGTCATTGGCGTATTCGGCGCAACCGTTTGGATGTTTGGGGCAGCATCCGATTGACCCACAATCCAGCTGAGAACTTGAACACTTTGTAGGCCCGTCCCCTCCTCCTATGGGAAAATAGTTTATTTCGGAACATTTACCGCAGCTCAAATAACTGGCTTCGGGAATTGGAACCGCCATCATTTTTTCACCCTCGGGACACCCATTCTCTTGGGGGATGTATCCGTAATCATAACAGTCTTTATCCACGCATTTACTGCAGTATTGACCATTGACTTTTTTTCCTATTGTGGCGACTTTTTGCGATGCCAGGCAGTTTAGCGGTGTGCCTCGCGTATAACCGGCGGGGCAGGCCTCTCCTTCGCATTTCCAGCATCCGCAGGAATCCGTTTTTTTAGTCTGCCCATTTAAACAGAACGGTATGTTTTTAGGAGAGTTCCAGCCGTCCGGGCAGGCCTTCGGTACGCATTGGTGATTGGATGCCGTTTCACACGACGAACACGACAAATCAACGCATTGATAGTTCGAGCAGGATTGCGTATTACCGCAATGGCTGTCCGATGTACATTCGCGGCATTGACCGCCTGCCGAATACGGTTTGTTCGACGGACAGACGCATGTTCCGTTTGAACACACTTTCCCGCCGTCGCAAGTCACATTCGCGCACGGATCGGCGCTCTTGCATCCGCCGTTTCCGTCGGCGACTTGTCCCGCAGGGCAAGCGCATTGTTCGCCCGCATTGCAGTTGACGCATTTTTTGCAAACGGAATTACCCGAATAGTTGGACAAGTTTTCCGCTTTTGTGCCTTTTGTACACGTCTTTGTCGTCGAAGATCCATCGGGGCAATCCTTTGCCGCGCATCTGCCGCAAGGCAGATCGCCGGATTTTTTATACTGTAAGTATTGCCAGCCTTCACCTTTCGCGCTGCAAGTCGTTTCGGTGTCATCTGTCGAATAATTGGTCGGACAGGCTTTTTCGACGCACTTGCCGCAAGCGAGCGAGCCGGATATTCCATCGGATTTATACTCCCAACCGACGCCCATTCTTTCACAGGTTGATGCTGTTGTTGTTGTTGAATATCCCGACGGACAAGCTTTGGGTTTGCATTTACCCGTGTACGGATCGGGTTCATACCATTGATCGCAAGTCAAACACTTGTTCGGCGTGCATTTTTCGCAATTATCTCCGAACTTTTGTTTGCACGAA
>ERZ1026860.1619-NODE-1619-length-11101-cov-5.290603_pt1 | contig 11101 bp, 9 predicted proteins | sample MGYA00380160_ERZ1026860 | MGnify/ENA primary metagenome ERZ1026860 (study PRJEB33269, sample SAMEA4719796) | human gut metagenome | biome: human-associated habitat; feature: organic feature; material: feces | place: Cameroon | collected 2013-10 ... | reverse complement strand
AAAGTCGCTGCCGCCCTTGCCGCCGCCGATGGGCAGGCCGGTCAGGCTGTTTTTCAGCACCTGTTCAAAGCCTAAAAACTTCAGAATGCTCAGGTTGACGCTGGGGTGCAGGCGAATGCCGCCCTTGTAGGGGCCGATGGCGCTGTTGTACTGCACCCGGTAGCCGCGGTTTACCTGGGTGCGGCCCCCATCGTCCACCCACGGCACCCGGAAGATGATGATGCGCTCCGGCTCCACAAAGCGTTCCAGCAGGCCCGCTTTTTCATATTCGGGATGCTTGTCAAACACGGGGGACAGGCTGTCCAGAATTTCGGTAGCCGCTTGCAGGTATTCGCTTTCGTGAGCGTTGCGAGCCTTTAATCCATCCAGCACACGGGAAGTATACGCGTTCATGAGGAATCAAACTCCTTTCCATCTATGGAGACGCCGCCGTCGCCGCCTCCCATTGTCTCAAAAACCCGGCAGTCCATTATAGCACAAATCACGCCTCAAACAGAGAAAAAAACCAGGTTTTGCGTGCATTTGTTTTGTTTTCCGCCGTGTTGACAGCATAGTCAGGATTTGGTATCATCGAACCAGCTTTTTCAGGAGGAATTGTGATGAAAAACCGTGTGTTGGCGCGCCTGCGCACGCCCCGCTTTCATTTCTGGTTCGCCGCCGGCTGCTTTGCGCTGGTGTTTTGTGTGGATCTGGCGTTTTTGGCCCGCTACGCCGCCTCCATGGTGGATAGCGATATGACCGGCGAAACCACTCTGCTGGCCAACCTGATGCTGAAGGAAGGCCGGTTTCTGGTGCCGGACTATTACTATTCGTCTGAACTGAAGGTGTTCCGGGAGCATTTGCTGTACTGTGTGGGGCTGCTGCTGTTTTCCGGCAACTGGACGCTTGTGCGCATCCTGTGTCAAAGCGCGCTGCTGGCGCTGGCGGCGGGAGGCTGCCTGTATATGGTCCGCAGCTTCCGGTGGAGCTGGGCTTCTTCCCTGCTGCTTGCGGCGGCCTATTTGTGCCCCTTTACCTTTTGGCAAATCAACCTGATTACCTTTGGCGGGCATTACATTGCGCATTTTGGGCTGATGATGGTCTCTCTGGGAACGCTGGTGCGGCTCAGCCGGGGCGTTAAAAAGCATGGCTGGCTTTTGTGGGCGCTGCTGCTGATGATGGCCTTGATTGCGGGAATCAACGGCGTGCGCCTGCTGATGAACTTTTACCTGCCGCTGTCGCTGGCGGCGGCGGTACTGTACGCCATGGAACAGGGAACCTTTCAGCGGCGCTTTGCCAGGGGCGCGTGGGCCGCGACGCTGGTCAACGCTGCGGGCTATCTGGTCAACAGCCGCGTTCTGGCGAAGATGTATTCCTTTGAAACCATGAACGGGCAAAGCATTGTGGATTTGCGTCTGGGCCGGTTTGGCGAGGTATTTTCCATGCTGCTGGGCATGTTTGGCTACCAGACCACCGCCTGGACCGTTCGGGAAAGCCTGTTCAGTCCTCAGGGGCTGGGGGCGCTGATGGGTCTGGCGACCATGGCTCTGGTGATCACCGCGGCCGTTTACCTGCTGCGCCATCAGCAGCGGCTGGATGGGATGGAAAAAGCGCTGCTGTGGTACCTGCTGTGCGCTGTGGCCGTGAGCGAATGCGTGTATTCCCTGACGGACCATACCATTAACGAATGCTACTGGATTATGGTGGTGCCCTTTGCCTTTATGGCGCTGGGCATGGCAATGAAGCGGTATTCCTTCCGGTTTGCGTGGGGCCGGGCGGCGGTAACGGGCGTTTTGTGCCTGTGCCTGGCGGGCAGCAGCTTTTCCGCCATATACAACTATGCCCATAAGCCCTTCCGGGCCAACGACCGTCACCGGCAGGCGGCCCAATGGCTGGTGGACCATGGCTACGACAAGGGATACGCCAGCTACTACCATGCCAACGTGCTGACCGAACTGTCCAGCGGCCAGCTTGAAACCTGGGCCATGCTGACCTATGCCGACGACGAGGCGCACCCCTTCCTGCAAACCATGGACCATTTGCAGGAAGCGCCAAAGGGCCGTGTATTCGCCCTGGTAGCGGCGGCAGAGGAGCCGTACTTTGAAACCTTTCTGCAAAATCACACCTTCCAGTCGGTGGAGCTGGTCTTTTCCGACGACGCGTTTTTGATTTATGAGCTGCAGACGGAGTAAAAGAAATTTTTTCTTTTCAAAAACAGTCGAATGAGGTATCATTAGTACACATACCAAAGAATCCGAGGGGGCGATGGTATCTCCAGGCGATATGACAGCATGGACGCGAAGCGGCGCATTTTATCCGCCAGCGTGCGTCTGCTATGGGAAAAGGGCTATACCAATACCACCGTGGCGGATATTATGCGTCAGGCGGACGTGTCCTGCGGCACCTTTCAAAACATTTTTCACACCAAGGACGGACTGCTGGCGGAACTGGCGGCCACCATGTTTACCGGCCAGTTCGCCGCGGCGGGAAAGCTGACGGGCGGCCATTTGCCGCCGGTTTACGAATACGCGGTGGAAACGTCCATTCAGCTGGCGCTGACCGAAATGAACGAAAACCTGCGGGATATTTATCTGGCGGCCTATACCCATGAAAAGGCCATGGATTTCATTCACCGGCAAACCGCCAAGCAGCTGGTCCGCATCTTTGCCGTTAACCTGCCAGGCTATACGGAAAGCGATTTTTATGAACTGGAGCTGGGCAGCGCCGGTTTGATGCGGGGCTACATGGCCCGTCCCTGCGACGAAAACTTTCCGCTGGAAAAAAAGCTGGAATGCTTTTTGTTCATGAGCCTGAACGCCTTTTGCGTGCCCGTGCAGGAACGGGACCGGATCATCGCCTTTGTGGGCGGGCTGGATATACGCCAGATTGCCCGTCAGGTGATGGAGCAGCTGTTTCAAAGCGTATCGTTGCAATTTTCCATAACCAAATAAGGGAGGCATATGATGAAAAAGTGGATCAAACGGATTCTTCTTTCGCTGCTGGTGCTGGTGCTGCTGTGCGCGGGGGTATTCGCCGGATTTTACATGACCCGTTTCCAGACCATGGGCAGCATTCACAAAACAACGTCCAACAGCGACTATAACCTGTACACCATGGACGTAAAGTACGATTACAGCCTGCAGCGGGTCATTGATGCTCAGTTTACCGATACCCAGACCATGATTGACGCGGTGGTGAAGGAAAGCCTGCCGCTGCTGCCGGTGCATATTCAGGTGCCCAGCTTTGGCTGCAGCGCCTTTACCATGCCCGCCGCGGACGGCAGCGTGCTGATGGGCCGCAACTATGATTTTAAAAACGACACATCCGCCCTGCTGGTACGCTGCAACCCCAAGGACGGCTACGCTTCCGTCGCCTTTGCCGCTTTAGACAACGTATCCGCCAACGCGCCGGAAAGCCTGGCACAGAAGATGGCCTGCCTGACCGCGCCCTTTATCTGCCTGGACGGCATGAATGAAAAAGGCGTGTCCATCGCCGTATTGACGCTGGACAGCCAGCCCACGGTGCAAAGCAGCGGAAAGCCCACCATTGCCACCAGCATGGCCATCCGCCTGGTGCTGGACAAGGCGGCAACCACCCAGGAGGCCGTGGATTTGCTGAAGGGCTACGACATGATTGCCGCCAACGGGCGGGATTACCACTTCTACATTACCGACGCCAGCGGCGACGGCCGTGTGGTGGAATATGACTGCGACAACCCGGACCGGCCGCTGGTGGACACCCCCAGCCGCGCGGTAACTAACTTCTTCGTTATGTACAAGGACCAGGTGCTGCCCAACCAGCATAACGGCGCATACGGCCATGGCCGGGAGCGTTACGACAGCATCGAGGCCATTTTGGACGCCAATGTGGGCGCGTACACCCGTCAGAACGGCTGGGAGGCCCTGAAGGCCGCGTCCCAGCTGCCCAAGGAGGGAGACGTAACCAGCAACACCCAGTGGTCCATTCTGTATGACGATACCCACCTGACCGCCGAAATGGCCCTGCGCCGGGATTGGGATCACCTGATCTGGTACGATTTTGCCTCCAACACCGCCGTCGTGCAGTAAAGCCAAATAGCACAAAACCGCGCCCTCCAAGCCGTTTTTGGGAGCGCGGTTTTTCGTTTGCAAAAAAATCAAATTTCATAGTCCAGACGGCAGCGACTCGCCGGATTTCGCTTACACCTCATGGCCATGTGTCGTTTTCCTTTCATAAACGTATATTTCTTCCCCTTCGTCCGATTCCCCTGTCGGAACAAAACCAAAACCGGTATACAGGCGAATGGCTCTTTCATTTGCCTTTTCCAAAGTCAGAAAGATAGTATGGGTTTGATACTGCCGCATCATTTCATCGACGATGATGGGCAGAGCCGCCCTTCCGTAGCCTTTGCCCTGAAAGTCAATATCGATCGCATACCGGCAAAACAGCGGAGCGTTTTTCTTTTGCCACCATCCATAAAAGACAAAGCCGACGACTGTTTCATCGTCCAGGATCAGGCGGCTTTCCCACTCGGGCTCGTAGACGGATTGCACAATGGAAAAAGCGGTGCTTGTTACCCATTTTTCATCCAGAGGGCATTTTCTTTCAGGGTCGCTTGTAACAAAAACCGCCTGCCGCCAGTTTTCTCTGTTTACTCGCTCAAGATGGATCATTTCGTATTCCCCAGCTTTCCATTTTTCGGTTTTTTCACATTTCTACAGCTACAGCCGCATGGAAACAAGCTCCTGAAAGCCCGCCGTTCGGGAATAAAACCCTTTGGGGTTTCGGCCGTATTCCACAAACCCGGCCCGTTGGATACAGGGCCATGGCTCTTGCGTTGTCCGCGACCACGCTCAGCTCCAGCACCGCGCCTCCGTCGGAGGCCTCCCCGTTGCGAAGAAGAATACGCCTGCCGCCTTTGACAAGGATGCTCTGGCTGTATTTCATTCGCTTTGCCTGCTTTTCCGCCGTCAGCAATAGGGGTAGAACATGCGCGTCAGCCGGATATACCATTCCGTATCAAACCGGTAAATGAACAAACGCTCGTTGGCAAAGGCAAACATCAGGCCCATCCAGCAGCTGACCAGACAGGCCAGGGCAAATAACGCGCCCAGCGCGCCCGCCGCGGGGCCGTCCTGCCGGCTGGTCAGGCGCAGGCCGCATACCGCCGCCACAAGCCCAAAGGTAAGCAAAAAGTCGTAGACATACCGCATGTGAATGCCCGCATAGAAATAGCTGACCTCCATCAGGATCAGGGCCATAACCATGGGGGTCCACAGGGACCATTTGCGCTGCACAGCCAGACAGGACGGCTCGTCCCCGTCCCGGTACAGGGCGGCGGGACACAGCAGGCTAAACAGCATCAGCGGATAGGCCAGTATGCCCACATTGCGGTCGTTCCAGAAAAAGTTGCCGGTCAGGTTGGTATAAACGTTTTGCAGCTTTAGATAGGGGAACGTCGCGGTCAAAACCGGCTGGTCCAGCAGGTAATGCACCCAGGCCGGAATGATTTGCTCCATGCGGAAGCTGTTGAAGCGAATATCCTCCAGGGTCAGCTGATAGGTTTGTCCAAACTCCGCCACGGACCCAAAGCGAATGGCGTTGTAGCCCATTACCATGGCCACCCCCGCCAGCGCGGGCAGTAAAAAGCACGCGCCGTCCCCCATGCGTTTGGACAGGGCACGGCCCTTCTGCGTCAGCACGCCCACAAACGCCGGGGCCAGCACCGCGGTGGTCAGCAGCAGGGTATTGGACCGGCACATGCCCTGCAGGCCAAAGCATACGCCGCACAGCGCAAACAGCGCGCCCCGCTGCCAGCCGTCCCGCCGCGCCACGGCGTGGTAACCGAAGCCTATGGCTCCCGCCATCATGGCTACATTGGCCAGCACCACGTTTTCATACCGGCTGGCGCTGGTAATCAGCATCGGCCCCGCGGCGGTGAAGCACACCGCCAGGCAGCTCAGGCACAGCAGGACCAGATTGGGCTTTTTGCACCAGCGGCGGGCAAAGCCGTATACCGCCCAAAATACCAGCGGCACGGCCAGCAGGCCCAGCCACAGCGCCGTCATGGACTGGGCAGGCACCAGGCCCGTTAACAGAAAATAGGGATAATACACCAGCCAGATGGGACCCATGCCAAAGTACACATAGTAATGGCCGTCGTACAGGGCATAGTCAAACAGGGTGCTGATTGGCTCATCCGCGTAAGGGTCCAGCCGCTGGGAAATGTCATAGGGGTTGTCCAGCTCCAGCAGCTGCTGGGACGGTTCGATCAGCAGGGACGTCTGCCCCTGACGGAAGGCCAGAAACAGCTGGGCGTAAGAGTCGTCAAAGTTTTGCGCCGCCTCCTCCAGGGTTATGCCATGCAGGTTTCGGTCCGCCGCGGGCATGGAATGCACCGCCAGCACGCCGTACAGCGCCATGGTCAGCAGCAGGCAGGCGGCCAAAAGCGCCCTGTGCCGGAGGGAATGAGGCCGGTATGCGATTCCAAGCCACGGATAGCGCAGCAGAAACAGAGCGATCCACAGGGCCAGAAAGCATACGCCCATGCGCAAAGGCTGCCAACGGACGGCGATCTGGGGGTTCAAAATAACCTGGGATACATATACCTCGTCCGTGGCATAATGTCTTACATCAAAATTCAGGTACAGGTCGTGTATGGGGCCGTTGCTGTACAGGCTGCCCTGCCACATGGACAGGTCGTCGGACTGGGGAATCAGCACGGTTTGGTTAGCCGCGGCGTCCGCATAGGCGCTGGCGTCGTCCCGCAGGGAAACATTCAGCTTGACCGGCCACAGGCTTTCCCCCTCCAGCACAACGCCCAGGGACGTGGTTTCCGTATCGATATCCTCCATGTGCAGGAGGAAGAAGCCTTCGTCATCCGGATCAATCAGGATAGGCTCGTCGTCAAAGGAATAGCTGTCCAAGCTGTCCATAAATTCGTCCAGGGGCAATTCCTGGGGAAGGTTGTTCCGCGTCACAAAGGACAGATAATTGCAGCCGAACAGTTCTATTCCCAGGGTCAGCAGCAGGGCGGCGCAGGCAAACGCCGTCAGCTGAACGCCCACTCCCTCGCGCTTTTTGCCGCCGGTAAACAGGCCGGGCCTTTGCACAAAGCACAGGCACAGTCCCCCGGCGCTTGCGGCGGCCAAAAGAATCAGCCATAGGGACGCGGCGTTTACCATGGCGGCCCCAAACCCAAACAGGGCCGCGGCGGCCAGAGCCGCCAGGATGCAGCAGACAATTCTTTTCCAGGTTTTCATTCGGTCGTTCCTCCTGATTCTTCTGTAATCTGCGCCGCTCCGTCCGCCTGCTGGCTGACCCGCAGGTAAACATCCGCGCAGGCTCCCGCAGCGTCCTGCCGGTCTGTGCAGGTAATGATGGTTTGCACGCCCCGGGCGCTTTTCAGCAGGGCGCTGCGGCGGCGCAAATCCAGCTCGCTGAATACATCGTCCAGAAGCAGGGTGGGCGGCTCGCCCATTTCCGTCTCGATCAGGCGAATTTCCCCCAGTTTCATGCTCAGCACGGCGGTGCGCAGCTGCCCCTGACTGCCAAAGGCCCGCAAATCCCGCCCGCACAGGGACAAAGCCAGGTCGTCCCGGTGGGGGCCAAAGGTGGTGTACATGCGCTGGGCGTCCTCCCGGCGGGCGCGGCGCAGGCCTTCCAGCATGGCCTTGCGGGGGTCGTCCGCCCGGGCCAGCGGCCCCGCGTAGGACAGGGCAAAGGGTTCGTCCGGGTTTTCCGATATGGCGGCGTATTGGGCCGCGGCCTCCCGACTGAGGGCGGTTAGGAACCAGCGGCGGGCCCCAACCAGCGGTACGGCCGCCGCCGCCAGCTGGTCGTCCCAGGTATCCAGCTGGGCGGTAAAATCCGCCACACCGGCCAGCCTGTTTTGCCGAAGCAGCGCGTTGCGGCTTTCCAGCACGGTCAGGTAGGTTTTCAGCGCCCGCAGGTAGGAGGGGCGTATCTGGCTCAGCTGCATATCCACAAACCGGCGGCGGGCGGCGGGGCCGTCCCGCACAATGCGCAAATCCTCCGGCGAGAACATCACCACCGTGGCGTGGCCCATTAAGTCGGCGATGCGCTGGGCGGGTTTGCCCTGCAGCAGCACCCGCTTGTGAGGCTTTTGCCCCGGGTACAGCCGCACCTCCACCTGGTGGCTTCCGTCCAGCCGCTGGGTTTTGCACCACACGGCGGCGTGTTCCGCCCCGGCGGCCACCATTTCCCGGTCCTGGGCCGTGCGGTGGCTGCGCCCCAGGGACAGCAGGTGCATGGCCTCCAGCAGGTTGGTCTTGCCGCTGCCGTTGGGGCCGTACAGCACCGTGGTGCCCGGGTGCGGCTCCAAAACCAGAGACGGATAATTCCGAAACCGGCTGAGCCGGATGGATGTAAAGCGCATGGCACAGCTCCTTGGCAATAAAAATCATAGAAAGTATACCATATTTTCCCGGTAATGAAAATCCCATTTGAATGCAGGCAAACATTTGCACAAACCCACGGGCCATGATACAATGGTCTGGATAAGTAAGGAAAGAAATGGAGGCGGAGCGCATGCTTTATCATGATTCTCACAGCCCGGAATACCGCAGTCCCATTGGCCCGGTCAAGGCGGGGGAAACGCTGACCGTCCGCTTTTGGTGCGATGAAAGCGACTGTGTGGATTTGCGCATCTGGCAGGGAAAAGAAGCCATATACCGCATGAACCCCATTGGCAACGACCGGTTTGAGGCAAGCGTGACCATGCCGCAGGAGCCCATGCTGCTGTGGTATGACTTTATCATTCACCGGCAATACGATACCGCCCGCTACGGCACGTCCGCCGACCAGCTGGGCGGCGTGGGCATGTACTGCGCCGGGCAGCCGGCCAGCTATCAGGTAACCGTATACAGCCCGGATTACAAAACCCCGGAGTATCTGCGCAAGGGCGTGATGTACCAGATTTTTCCGGACCGCTTTTACAAGGACGCCAACGCCACCAAGGGCCGGGTGCGCAAAATTGCCCAGGCCCACCCGGAGGCGGTGTTTCACAAGGACTGGAACGAGAAACCCAATCTGGACCTGGACCCGGAAAACGGGGACAACCGGGCGCTGGACTTTTTTGGCGGCACCCTGACGGGCATCCGGCAAAAACTGGATGATTTGCAAAAGCTGGGCGTGACCATCCTGTATTTGAATCCCATCTTTCGCGCCCGCACAAACCACCGCTACGACACCGGCAGCTATGAGGAAATCGACCCCATTGTAGGGGACGAAAAGGCCTTTCAGGAGCTGTGCCGGGCCGCGTCCAAACGGGATATGCACATCATTCTGGACGGGGTATTCAGCCACACCGGCGCGGACAGCCTGTACTTTAACCGCTATGGCCGGTATGCCTCCGTGGGCGCGTATCAAAGCCTGGAGAGTCCCTATGCGGAATGGTATCATTTCAGGCGCTTTCCGGACAAGTACAACTGCTGGTGGGGCTTTTATACCCTGCCTGCCGTCAATAAGAATCAGCCCTCCTACCGGCGCTACCTGCTGAACCCGTTTACCGGCATTCTGCCCAGCTGGATTCAAAAAGGGGCAGGCGGCTGGCGGCTGGATGTGGCGGATGAGCTGCCCATGGACATGATCCGGCAGATGCGTAAGGCCGTGCGCCAGGCAGACGGGGACGCGGCGCTGATTGGCGAGGTATGGGAGGACGCCAGCAACAAGGTAGCCTACGGCGTGCCCCGCTGCTACTGCCTGGGCGACACCCTGGACAGTGTGATGAACTATCCCCTGCGCCGGGCGATTATCGACTTTTTTATCCGCAAAATAGGCGCGGGGCAGCTGCGCCGGGTCATTTTGCACCAGCAGGAGGTCTATCCCGCCCCCTTCTATTATTCCCTGATGAACCTGCTGGGCAGCCATGACCGGGTGCGCATCCTGAACGCCCTGAGCGGCTACGACCAGCAGGGGGCCATCCAAATGAGCCGCCTGCAGGCGGGGGAGGTGCAGCTGACCCCCACGCAGCTGGGCAGGGCCAAGCGCAGGTATGTGAGCGCGCTGAAGCTGCTGTGCGCCCTGCCCGGCGTGCCCACGGTGTACTACGGGGACGAGGTAGGCATGACCGGCATGGCGGACCCCTGGAACCGGGCCCCCATGAACTGGCAGGACGGTGACCAGGACCTGCGCGGCCAGGTGGCCAGGGTGCTGCTGAAGCGGCGGAAAAACCCCATGCTGCAAACCGGTTACCTGAATGTGGAGGCCCCGGACGACAAAACCCTGCTGATTACCCGCTACGCCGTGGACGGCAGGGACGTGTTCGGCGACCCGCTGCCCGGCAAGCCGGTAACGGTGAAAATCACCCGGTAAAGGGACGCGATAGTTTGGACGGGATGTCTATTGCGCCCTTTTGGGTATGATGTTATAATGAAACCGGACCAGCAATAAGGAGGAAAAAAGCATTGACCGCCAAAGAATACATCCAAAAGAACCTGAATGTGCCCAACGTGCTTACGCTCATTCGGCTGCTTTTGGTGCCCGTGTATATCGTGCTGTTTGTGCGGGGACAAAAAAACGCGGCTTTGGCCGTGTTTCTGGCTGCCAGCTTTACCGACCTGCTGGATGGACGCATTGCCCGCAAATACAACCTGATTACAAACTTTGGCAAATTGATGGATCCCCTTGCCGACAAGGTGATGGTGCTGACCGCCATGTTCAGCATGACCATTGGCAACAAGGCCATCGCGCCGGTCATTCCCATGGCGGCGGTGATTTTGCTGCTGGCCAAGGAGCTGTTTATGGTTATCGGCGGCGCGCTGCTGCTGAAGCACGGTCTGGTGGTGTATTCCATCATGATTGGCAAGGCGGCACACTGCGTATTCATCGCCGGGCTGATTGCCACCTATTTTCACGACTGGTTCGCGGTGCGCTGCGCCGCCTGGCCCATGACCCCGGACCTGATGCTGATCTGGCTGGCGGTTGCCCTGACCCTGTGCGCCATGGCGGCTTATGTGGTCAAATTTATCAGCGCCGCCAAAAAGCAGGGAATTATCAAATAAGCGAACAAAGCCACTCCCGAGCTGCAGGGATTCGGGAGTGTCAGCCTGTCGAAAAACCCATGACTGGCCGCCAGCGCCCGCGAACAGCGCTTCGCTGGTTCGCGGAAAAAGTGCTGCGG
>ERZ1026860.1617-NODE-1617-length-11112-cov-4.506738_pt1 | contig 11112 bp, 12 predicted proteins | sample MGYA00380160_ERZ1026860 | MGnify/ENA primary metagenome ERZ1026860 (study PRJEB33269, sample SAMEA4719796) | human gut metagenome | biome: human-associated habitat; feature: organic feature; material: feces | place: Cameroon | collected 2013-10 ... | reverse complement strand
CCCTTACGCTGCTGTGGCGGGCTTTGGGCAGCCAGAAGCGCCGCTTTGTCCCTGGCGCGGTCAGCGCCGTGTGCTGGATAAGCCGCTGGCTGCTGATTCGGCAGCCGGTGCTTTACGCGGCCGCGTTGACCGCGGCGCTGGCGCTGGGCCTGTGCGGAAAAACCAAATGGCTTCTGGCGGTGGCCGCGGCGGACAGCCTGGGGCTGGCCTGTTATCTTTTGCGGATTCCCTTTAGCCCGCAGTTTGCCGAATATCTCCATGCCGTTATATGCAGCGCTACGCTGCCTGTGGCGGTGGGTCTGCTCAAATACCAATGAAGGGGGCGGGCGAAAGATGCCCATGGGTACCCTGAAAAATACGGTTTACGGCATGGCGCTGCCCATTCTGGGCCAGCGCTGCCTTTGGCATGCCCAGGACCCGGTTGGCCGGGTTTTGCACCGGCGGCATGTGGTGGGGGCTTGCGTGCAGCGGCTTGAAAAAGGCGCACTGACAGCTTGCTATACCGTTGGGTTTGCGTCTTTGGAGGGCCAGCCCAGGCCTGTGCAAAAGGACACGGTGTTTCGCACGGCGTCGATTGCCAAAATGGTCACGGCGTTGCTGGTTATGCGCCTGCAAACCCAGGGGCGGCTGAATGTACGGCAGGATATTTCCGATTTGGCGGGCAGCCGGATTCGCAATCCCTATTGCCCGGAGGCGCCTATTACCCTGGGCATGCTGCTGAGCCATACGGCCGCCATGGCGGATTCTCCGGCCTACTTTGCTTCCTTTCAGGAGCCGGTGGATTTGGACGCGCTGCTGAAGGGCCGGCAGGCATGGCTGCCCGCTGTGCCGGGGCTTTTCTTTCACTACAGCAATTTGGGCGCGGGTATGGTGGCCTGCCTGCTGGAAAAGCACTTTGGCTGCAGCTTTGAGCAACTGGCCCAGCAGGAGCTGTTTGCCCCTCTGCGCGTTCGCGCCACCTTTGACGCGTCTGCACTGCCGGAGGGCGCGGCGGCCGACTGCTACCGGGTATTGCCCAAGGCCCTTGCCTATGATGCGAAAAAGCGGCGGAAGGAGGCCGTCCCCATGCGGGAGGCGAATCCCCAGCGCCATTATCTGGCGGCGGCGGGCGGGCTGATGATTACCGCCCCCCAGCTGGCCCGGCTGGCTCTGCTGGCCTGGGATGGCGGACGGGGATTTATCAGTGAGGAATGTCTGGCTTTGATGAAGCAGCCCATTGGGCGCTGGCCGGAAAGACAGATTCCCATGGGACACGGCATGGGCCTGCTGAAGCTGGAGGATCCGCGGGTATGTTCCCGGCCGGTATGGGGCCATCAGGGCTTTGCCTATGGCGCGGTCAACGGCGTGTTTTTTGACCGGGAAGGGAACGGGTTCGTCCAGCTGAACAGCGGAGCCAGCGAGCAGCGCAAGGGTCATCTGGCGCTGGTCAACCGGGATTTGATTCATCTGCTGATGAAAGGGTGACGCGGGCGTGCTGGAAACGATTCAAACCATTGAGGAAAACCGGCGTGGTGCGCTGGTTATTATGGAAAGCGGCGAAAAGCTGTGGTTTTCCAGGGAGGCGCTGTGCCAGCGTCCCACCCTGCAACCCGGGCAGGAATTGGATATGGAGCAGACCAGAAGCTGGCTGCTGCCCAGGCAATATCCGGAGGCGTTAAACACGGCGGTTGCCATGCTGGCCCAGCGCGCCCGGGCCAGCGGCGAAATCAAAAAAAAGCTGGCCCAAAAGCCCTATATGGACGATACGGTTGACATGGTGCTGTATAAGCTGGAAAAAGAAGGACTGCTGGACGACCAGACCTTTGCCAGGGAATGGGCCGCGTCCCGGTCCAGATGCCAGATGGGCAAAGCCCGCATCCTGCAGGAGCTGAAACAAAAGGGCATTGACCGGGAAACGGCGCAGGCCGCCCTGGAGGAACTGGACCAGGAAGAAAAGGACGAGGCGGCTGCCGCGCTGGCCTATCGTCTGGCAAAGCGGCACATAGGGGAAAGCGACAGCCGCAAGGCCATGCAGAAAATGCTGATGGCCATGGCCCGGCGGGGCTATGGGTATGAGGAAAGCCGGGCGGCCATTCAGCGGGCGCTGGAACAGCTGGAGGAGGAAGCCTGAAAAAGACGGGACTGCCGGTTATGGCAGTCCCGTCTGTGCTTTGAACGCCGTCCGCGTATACGGATGGGGTTGTTTTTTACTGGTTTTCCGTGGAATCAGGAGACAGAACGCTCCATTTTTGCTGAGCGTGGCGGCGAATGGCGTCAAACGTTTCGTCGCTCAGATCATGCTCAATTTTGCAGGCGTCGGTCCGGGCGGTTTCCTCATTTACGCCCAGCCGGGTCAAAAATTCCGTCAGCAGGGTATGACGTTCCAAAATGCGCTTGGCAATGGCCTCGCCGCTGGGGGTCAGGGTAATGTGGCTGTCCGCGCCCATCAAAATATAGCCGTTTTCACGCAGCCGCTTCATGGCAAAGCTGACGGATGGTTTGGTTACGTTTAAATGCGCCGCGATGTCTACCGAACGGGCCGACCCGTTTTTTTCGCAAAGCATCAAAATGGTTTCCAGGTAATCCTCGGCTGACTCATAGATATTCATGCCAGGCCTCCTTATCCTAAATAAGATATCGCAAAACAGAGACAAAATACACAAAGCTGACGGTTGTTGCGAAAAAAAGCAAGCAACCAGCCGTTCGTCTTTGTGCCCCACAAAAGCGTACATTGTGTCGAAATAAGTGAATCAACCGCCCTATTGTTTCACTACCTTCTATTTTACCACAAAACGGCTGCAAAAACAATGCGCAGTTTTGAACTTTTCAAAAAAGAGTTGACATTTGTCCGAAATCAGACTACAATACATTGGTCCGATTTCGGACAAGATGGAGGAGAAAGTATGGGTGAAATTTCATGGCAGCTTCAGCAATACAACGAGCTTTGGCGTGAAAACGACTCGTTTTATCGGAAAATGGCCAAAACCATGGGCTTGTCGGAATGCACCATGTGGATTTTGTATAGCCTGCGGGTTTATCAAAAGCCCATGACCCCCGCGCAGCTGTGCGATGTAATGCTGCAGCCCAAGCAAACCATTCATTCCGCGCTGAAAAAGATGGAGGCGGACGGGCTGCTGGAAACGATGCCCGCTCAGGACAGGCGCAGCCGCCGTCTGCGGCTGACGGAGCGGGGAACCGAACTGGCGCGCCGAACCGCCGATTTGGTGATTCAGGCGGAGCAGAACGCGTTGGACGCTTTGCCGCCGCAGGACTGTCAGCAGCTGCTGACGCTGTTTCGCCAATACACGGACATTTTGCATAAGAGCTTACAATTGCTTCAGGAGAAAAAACATGCGGATTCAGCTATCTGACCATTTTACCTATTCCCGGCTTTTTCGGTTTGTGCTGCCCTCTATTGTCATGATGGTGTTTACCTCCATTTATGGCGTGATCGACGGCCTGTTCGTATCCAATCTGGTGGGCAAAACCCCGTTTGCGGCGCTGAACCTGATTATGCCCTTTATCATGGTGCTGGGGGGAATGGGCTTTTTGATCGGCACCGGCGGCAGCGCTCTGGTCGCCAGCGAATTGGGCCGGGGCGACCGGGATAAGGCCAACCGCACCTTTAGCATGATGGTGCTGTTTACCGTGCTGATGGGTCTTACGCTGACGGCGCTGGGGCTGCTGTTTTTGCGCCCTGCGGCACGGCTGCTGGGGGCGGACGATTTGCTGATGGAGGATTGCGTGCACTATGGCGGCGTCTGCATTGCCTTTACCACGGCGTTTATGCTGCAAAATGTATTCCAGAGCTTTTTGGCTGCGGCGGAAAAGCCCCGGCTGGGTCTGGCGGTTACCGTGGCCGCCGGGGTAACCAACGCGGTTTTGGACGCGGTGTTTATGGCGGGTTTCGGCTGGGGCCTGACCGGCGCGGCGCTGGCTACCGGCATTGGCCAATGCGTGGGAGGCCTGCTGCCGCTGCTGTATTTTGCCCGGCCCAACAGCAGCCTGCTGCGGCTGACCAGAACCCGGCTGCAAATAAAGCCCATTCGCAAAGCCTGCGCCAATGGCTCCTCCGAGCTGATGTCCAACATTTCCTCCTCGCTGGTCAGCATGGTATATAACTGGCAGCTGCTTCGGCTGATTGGTCAGGACGGCGTGTCCGCCTATGGTGTGCTGATGTATGTGCAGTTTATCTTCGCCGCCATTTCCATCGGCTATTCCATCGGCAGCGCGCCGATTGTCAGCTATCACTACGGCGCCGGCCATACGGACGAATTAAAGAATCTGCTGCATAAAAGCAAGGTAATCATGCTGTCCACCGGCGCGGTGCTGACGCTGCTGGCGACTGGTTTGGCCGGCCCTCTGGCGAAACTGTTTGTGGGATATGACGCGGGCCTGCATGACCTGACCACCCACGCTTTCCGGCTGTTTGCCTTCTCCTTCCTGCTGGGCGGGTTTAACATTTTCGCTTCCGGTTTTTTTACGGCGCTGAACGACGGGGGCGTGTCCGCAGCCATTTCCTTTTTACGCACGCTGGTGTTTCAGCTGCTGTCGGTGGTGGCGCTGCCCGCTTTGGTGTGGGTGGACGGCATCTGGCTGGCCATTACCGTGGCGGAAACCTGCACCTTTATCATTTCCATGATCTTCTTAAAGGCGAAGCAGCCGAAATATCAATATTGATTTTACAGTGTAGCCAAAGGGCCTGTTCCCCCGCGAAAAGCGGAGAACAGGCCCTTTGGGCTATCATTGGGCGAAAAGCCCCGGTGTTTCAGAAAATTGCCGGTGCAGCGGGAACAATGGCTCACGCGGCTTCCTTGTCCAGACCGGCTTTGGCGATGCAGCGCTTCATCCAGCCGCCGTGGTAGTAATAAATAACAAACATCAGCGAGGTAATGGTCCAGGTAATGGGATAGCTCCACAGCACCATGGACAGGGTGTTATGGGCGGGAACCACCGTCACCAGCCACACAATGCGCAGCAGGCAAATGCCGCCCAGGGTCATCAGGGTGGGAATCAGCGAATCGCCCGCGCCGTGTACCGCACCGGAAAAGACCTCAATGCCCAGATAGGTGATATAGGCGGGTACCAGCAGGTGCAGCATTTCCAGACCGTATTGCACCACCGTTGTATCATCGGTAAACAGATGATACAGCGGCTTGCCCAGCAGCAGCAGCACGGCGCTGAGCACCAGCGTAAAGGCTGCCGATATGGCAAGGCAGACATGCACGCTTTTCCTGGCGCGGTCGTATTTGCGCGCGCCAAAGTTCTGGCCCACAAAGGTGGTAATGGCAACGCCGAAGGAGTTGACCACCATCCAGTAGAGGCCGTCCATTTTGCCATAAGCCGTGTAGGCGGCCATTACGTCCGTGCCGAAGCCGTTGATGCTGGACTGAATGATAACGTTGGAGATGGAATACATCACCGATTGCAGGCCGGATGGAAAGCCAATTTGCACCACCCGCTGCAAAATGTGACTGTGAAAGCGAATTTTGCGCGCTTCCAGACGGTAGGGAGCCTCCGTGCGGGTCAGGGCCAGAACCACCAGCACCGCGCTGGCGGTCTGGGATAAAATGGTAGCCAGCGCCGCGCCGGCCACCTGCATTTCCAGTCCAACCACCAGCAAAATATCCAGCACAATGTTGGTCATACAGGCCGCGATCAAAAACAGCAGGGGGCGGCGGCTGTCGCCCACGGCCCGCAGCAGAGCGGAGCCGATGTTATAAATCAGGTTGGGAATAATGCCCGCAAAATAAATGCGGATATAGGTGACGGCATAATCCATCACATCCTGCGGCGTGCCCATCCACTGAAGCAGCGTGGGGGAAAGCACAAGACCTGTCTCTTATACACATCTCCGAGCCCCAGGTCAGGGCCAGAGCCGCCGCGGTATGCACGGTGTCGCTTACCTCCTGATTGCGCCGCGCCCCAAAATACTGGGACAGAATGACCGACGCGCCGGAGGACAGACCCACAAAAAAGCCTACGATCAGGTTGATCAGGTTGCCGGTGGCTCCGCCAACGGCGGCCAGGGCTTCCTTGCCCACAAATTTGCCCACCACAATGGCGTCCACCGTATTGTACATCTGCTGAAAAAATGTTCCCAGCACAATGGGGAAGAAAAAGGCCAGCAGGCTTTTCCAGATCACACCCTCGGTGATTTGGTTGCTGTCAAAGGCGGCAAGGGTCTTTCGTTGCTTTTTCATGGCTGTTTCCTCAATTTCAGTTGTTCGGCTGTTAGCAGGGGAACATACGGGTCTTGAAAAAAGGGACGCGGCACGTCCCAAAGATCAGTTCCAATGAGCCAGTTCCGCCTGAATATAGTCCAGATTCAGCAGCTTGTCCCGCACCTCCTGTACGGTCAGCAGGCGGGTGTTGTTGGAATTGAACTCCGTCAGGGGATTGCGGTTCTGGTCGCCCTTGACCACATACTTATCATAGTTCAGGTCCCGGCTGTCGGACGGCACGCGGTAAAAATCGCCCATGTCCACGGCGTGGACGCATTCCTCATTGGTCAGCAGGGTTTCGTACATTTTTTCGCCGTGGCGGATGCCAATGACCCGGATGGGGTTATCCGCGTGAAACACGGCCTTTACCGCTTCGGCCAGTACACCGATGGTGCAGGCGGGGGCCTTTTTGACCAGAATATCGCCGGTATGGGCGTTCTCAAAGGCAAACAGCACCAGCTCCACCGCCTCGTCCAGGCTCATGATAAAGCGGGTCATATCCGGGCTGGTAACGGTCAGGGGAAGCCCCTGACGAATCTGATCGATAAACAGGGGAATGACCGAGCCGCGGGAGCACATCACATTGCCGTAGCGGGTGCCGCAGATGGTGGTCCGTTCCTCTTTTACCGTGCGGCTTTTGGCCACAAAAACCTTTTCCATCATGGCCTTGGAGGTGCCCATGGCGTTTACCGGATAGGCCGCCTTGTCCGTGGACAGGCAGATCACCCGGCGCACCCCTTCCTCAATGCAGGCGGTCAGCACATTATCGGTGCCCAACACATTGGTTTTAACCGCCTCAATGGGAAAAAACTCGCAGGAGGGCACCTGCTTCAGGGCGGCGGCGTGGAAAAGGTAATCCACGCCGTGAATGGCGTTTTTTACGCTGGACAGCTCCCGCACGTCCCCGATGTAATATTTGATTTTGTCGCTTTGGTAGCGGTGGCGCATGTCGTCCTGTTTTTTTTCATCCCGGCTGAAAATGCGGATTTCACCAATGTCCGTATTCAAAAAACGCTTCAGCACCGCTTCGCCAAAAGAACCGGTGCCGCCGGTAATCATCAGGGTTTTGCCGCTGAAAGGCGTCATGGGTTTATTCCTCCTCGGTGGTTTTCAGCACGTTGCCTGTCAGGCGGTGCAGCACTTCGCGGTAGGCTTCCTCCACATTGCCCAGGTCGTGGCGGAAGCAGTCGATATCCAACGGCTCATGGGTGCGGGAATCCCAAAAACGGCAGGGATCCGGCGATACCTCGTCCGCCAGCAGAATCTGCCCGTGAAAACGGCCAAATTCCAGCTTCAGGTCAATCAGTTCAATGTTGATGTCCCGCAGGCATTCCCGCAGCACCTCGTTGACCCGCAGGCCCATGGCCTCCATCTGGGCCATTTCCTCCCGGGTGGCCAGCTCCATGGCGGTAATATGGGTCAGGTTGACCAGGGGATCCTCTAGATCCGGATCCTTCAGGCAATATTCCACCACGGTGTTTTTCAGCCGGGTGCCATCCGGATAACCAATCCGTCTGGCCAGGCTGCCCGCCACAATGTTGCGCACCTTTACCGTTACGGGAATAATCTGCACCCGCCTGACCAGCGAGCAGCGGTCGTCAATCCGGCGGATAAAGTGGTTGGGCACCCCTTTTTCCGTCAGCAGGGTAAACATGTATTCGCAAATCAGGTTATTGATTTCGCCCTTGCCAATAATACGGCCTCGCTTCAAACCGTGAAAGGCAAAGGTTTCATCCCGGTAGTAGACAACCGCTTCATCCGGGTTTTCCGTTGCGTACAGCCGTTTGCCCTTGCCCTCGGTAATCAGTTCGGTAATATTGCTCATTCCTTTACCTTCCTTAATAACGATGTATTACCGCCATTGTAGCACGGCGGCGCGGGATGCGCAAGCCGTCATTCAAACAGCGGTTCAATCCGCGGCCGCAGCACGCCTACCGCCGGACCGATCAGCAGGCTGATGGCCAGCGTGGTCAGACCGACGGTGGAGCCCATCAGCCATCCCAGCACCAGAAAGGAAACATCCCACACAACGCGGACAATACGGTAGGGAAAACGTCTGACCGCGGTAGAAAGCAGCTGCGCGCCCGCGTCATAGGGGGCTATGCCCAGGTCGATGACAATATAAAAAGCCACGGCAGGCAAAAAAATGCACATGGCGGCGGCAAGCAGCAAAAGCCTGAGGCCAAACGGGCTGGCGGGGGATAGAACCGGCCGCAGCAAAAGCAAAAACAGGTCCGCCGTATAACCCACCAGCACCATATTGGCGACTGTGCCAATGCCGATCAGCGACGGGTCCAGCAGAACAACGGGAATAAACAGGACCAGATTCAGCAGAAACTGGCAGGTTCCAAAGCTGAGTCCCGTGAGACCCGACAGCCCCATGGAAAAGGTGGAGCAGGGGTCCAGTCCAAAGTTCACCTGGTCAAATATGGCAATGCAAAAGCCCATCAAAAAGGTGCTGATAAGCAGAGCCGCCATCCTGCGTCCGGCATGAGAACGATGCCAGAACGCCAGAGAGAAGCGCTTTTTCACGGCAAATTGCCTCCCAAACAAAAATAGGTTGCCAGAATACAGCAAAAAACATTATAGCCATTGTTGGGGAAATATGCAATTGTTTTTTCCATCCGGCCCAAAAGAAATAGCCGCGATAACGCGGCCCGGCGTGTTGAAAATCGGAGGTGCAGGAGGCGCTGCCTCCTGCCAGGGTTTTAAAGCCTTGTGCCACAGCTCTTTTTCCAGCGCGACCATGTTCGCGGACGCGGCATCCAAGCCGGTGTTTGGCAACGCTCTAAGCCGCGATAACGCGGCCTCAGTTGATCGAAAAATGGCATCGTATCGCCCGGCCGGTCAGCGGTCGGGCCTTCGTCAAAAAAAGACCGTCAGACCAGCTTTTTTGACAGCTTACACATCAAAACCTGTTTGGCCTACAGGCAGTTCACGCCGCATCTGCGCCTTTTCTTCGGCGGTTTTCGAGGGCCAGTAGGTATGGTAAATCGGGGAATGGTCCATGAGCTGGCGGTTCTTCTCGATATAATCGTCATAGCTGCTAATGACGCGGGCCGGGTTTCCTACCACCACCGAATTGTCCGGCACGCTGCGGTTGACCACGCAGCCCGCTCCTACAATGACCTTGTTGCCGATGCGTACATTGGGCAGCACAATAGCGCCCGCCCCGATGAACACCTGGCTGCCGATTTCCACCCGGCCCACCCGGGTATAGCCCAGGGCCTGTTTGGTGCTTGCATCGTGCGCCAAAATGATTGCGCCGGGAGCGATGGACACATCGTCCCCCATGGAAATGAGAAACCCGTGCCCTTCGTCAATCCCACGGGTATGAATGGCCACCCGCTGGCCCAGCGTAACGCCTTTTTTGCGCAATTCATCCGCTGTTGGACACCCAACGCCCAGGCGGCGGGCTATTTTGGCTTTCAGCTTTGCAAGCATGGCAGGCTTTTCCTTTCTTTGCTCAGCGCATCAGCCGCTTGCGGCCATCGTCCAGGTACTGGCCCAAATCGTGCAGGTTTTCCAGGGCACGTCCGCAGCCCATCACCACGTTGGTCTGGGGATCCTCCGCACAGGAGCAGGGCACCTTCAGCGCGTCCGCGATAGCCTCGCACAGGCCAAACATTTCCGCGCCGCCGCCGGAAAGCAGAATGCCATATTCAAAAATATCGGCGGCCAGCTCGGCCGGGGTATGCTCCAGCACCCCGTGAATGCTTTCAATCAGCTGCTGCAGGGGTTCGTCAATGGCCTCGGTAATATCATCGCTGGTGATGCGCATGGTTTTGGGCAGACCGGTAATCAGGTTGCGGCCGGTCACTTCCATATACAGCTGCTCGGACCTGGGAATGGCGGAGCCGATGTTGATTTTCAGCGCCTCGGCGGTGCGTTCGCCAATCAGCAGGTTATGTTTGCGGCGCAAATGGCGGATGATGGCGTCGTCAAAGCGGTCGCCGCCCACCTTGGCGCAGTCGCTGACAATGACCTTGCCAAAGGACAGCACCGCAATGTCGCTAACGCCTGCGCTGATATCCACAATCATGGTGCCATAAGCCTCGTCCATGGGCAGTCCCGCGCCCAGCGCGGCAGCCAGCGAACGGTTCAGCAGCTGGGTGCGGCGCATACCGGCGTCAAACATGGTGGAGATCAGGGAGCGTTTTTCCATCTCGTTAACGGAGGTGGGCACGGCCAGCACGGCCCTGGGCCGGGCAAACATATGCTTGCCGATGGCTTTGGTCACAAAGCCCTTGAGCATAAAGCTGACTAGCTCGTAATCCGACACGGTGCCGTCGCGCAGGGGCCGAATGGCCAGAATATTGCCGGGCGTGCGGCCGATCATTCGCTTGGCTTCCTCGCCAAAGGCCAGGATATCGCGGCTGTCGCGGTCAATGGCCACCACGGTTGGCTCCCGCAGCACAATGCCCTTGCCTTTCATATAAATCAGGATCTGGGATGTGCCCAAATCAATCCCGATATCGCTGATACTTGCCATGCAAACTCTCCTTACAAACTGCTTTTACGCACGCCAAAAAAGAGCGGTATGCGCTATCCAGTTGGAAGAATTCGCCGCGGCGGCTGTTAAATCCTTCTTTCCAGGCGGCTGTATTTACGACGGGTGGCCTCGCCGCCCCGCAAATGGCGGACGGATTTATGGTAAGCCAGCACCTGCCGCACCTGGCTGGCCAGGGTCTGGCTTACCTGTGGAAGGCGCTGATGAACGTCCTTATGCACGGATGATTTACTGATGCCAAAGGATTTTGCGGTTTCCCGGACGGTCGCCCCCGTGTCTACCATATACTGACCGATACGCACGCACCGTTCCTCAAGATCAAGCTGCACTTTTTTATCCTCCCGTTTTTGGGAAAGGATATGCGCCAGCCCCCAACAAATGACCATGCAGGGCAGGGGC
>ERZ1026860.1614-NODE-1614-length-11154-cov-7.594558_pt1 | contig 11154 bp, 8 predicted proteins | sample MGYA00380160_ERZ1026860 | MGnify/ENA primary metagenome ERZ1026860 (study PRJEB33269, sample SAMEA4719796) | human gut metagenome | biome: human-associated habitat; feature: organic feature; material: feces | place: Cameroon | collected 2013-10 ... | reverse complement strand
GACAGATTCTAGGGAATTGATAAATCCAAAATTTTCGTCAATATAAAGGTTTTTTAATGCGTATTTCAAGGACTTTCCTATAGTCTTTTATGATAGTAAAGAAAATGGAAACAGCGATAGAGCAAACACAAAGCTCATCAAAATCCACTTCTTTACTGCTATCGGAAGGGCCTTAAATTACGGGTGAAGTTGTATGCAAGTCATATTGATCACAGTATGAAGCAACATGTTATCCTTTCATGTTGCTTCATAACGAGAATTACCAGATCTTGATCATAAAATATTTTTCAGTATTTGGTATATGCGTACCAAACCATATGGAGTGAGTGCCTTTAATACTTTTTTCGCATAATGGTTTCTGTTGCTGTTCATCGTTGCTATATACGCTCGAGTTAACTCTAGCATCTGAGGATGCTGTCTGATTTTATCTTCAAATTCAGCAAACAATGACTTATTTTTCAAGTACTGAAGCAGAATAATGCAATGACTATTAATCATTGGCGTAATTAATTTATTCAAAATGTATGCATTCTTCCAATCATTTTCATTATTATAATAATAATCAATCAATTTAAGCAATACAGCCTCGTGATCTCTATAGTTACGCTTATAAGAAGCCTCAGAAATCGATTGCGATGTCACTCCTTGGCGATAGCGATAGATATCAAACGGATAATAGGCAATCGTATTGCAAGCGCGAACCACATACGCATCGAATTCCATATCCACATAAAAAATTTTTTCAGAAATAGTGAATCTGGCTTTCTGAAGCACTTCTGTTTTAAATGTGCCTGTTGCAAGAATGGGACCATATGATGCGAAACCGTAACCCGGAATACACAGGCTCTCTACGTCATATTGATAACCTGGATTCATAAATTCATATAGTTTCACATAGCCAAGCTCGGAAGCAAAAACGTTGTCATTTGCATAATCGCAGAGGATACAATCTGAATCTTCATTTTTCAGAATATCAATAAGTTTTTCCAGATTTTTAGAATGAACTGTATCATCTCCGTCAACAATCTTCAGGTATTTACCCTTCGCTTCTATAATACCCAGATTGATTGTAGAGCCATGACCTCCATTTTCTTTATCAATCACCCGAACAATTGATTTTCCGTTTACAGATAGAGCATCTGCTATCGCGTGGGCCAACTCTGATGTATGATCCTGAGAGCCATCGTTGATAACTATTACCTCCATTTTGTGTGATAATTTATGGTCGATTAGTGAATGAATTGTCCCTGCCAAGAATCTTTCCACATTGTAAGAAGGAACTATAACCGTCAGGAGAGGAGGAGTATCGCTTATGCTAATCGGGCATCTGTTCGCAGGGCACTTGCACGGCTGATTAACCAGTTCAATTTCTTTTCGAATGGTTTGTTCATAGCTGCAAATTTTTCTCATGTGGAGAGCGATGCTCTCAGAAAGTCGGGTAAATTCATCAGGATTATTGTACAGACGTTCAATCACATTTGCCAAACCCCGATAATCTTCTATTCCACAAAGCGTATGATATTCTTCAGGAATAAATTCCCGAATTGCATCAATTCCGCTTCCTACGATCACAAGCCCAGACATAGCCGCTTCGCACATTGAAACGCCCTGCGCATCGTAGCGTGTGGCAAATAAGCCAATTCCATTCTTCTTATGAATCTCTGCGATTTCGCTCTGTGTGAAAAATTGCTTATATAGATGTACATTCGGAAAGTCCTTAATGGGCGCAACTAGCTTATCATATGCGGAGCCTTCTCCATAGATATTAAATTCCAAATCAGAAAAGAAGGCTTCCCTGGAAAGGAGTAAAATTGCACGCACATTTATATCAATTGCATACTTATTAATTTCATCAAAACGCCGGATGAAAAAGATTTTCTTTCTCTGTTCTGGGTCTTTAGACATGAAATTAAAATTTTTAGAATCAATATAGTTTGGAATTACAAAGCTTCTGTTAAATTCAATTCCAATCAGTTTTTCGCTATGTGAGCGCAGCCAACTCGACACAAATATCCAATGCACATTCGGCTTAGTATTATACTGTCGAATCATATCATCCTTAAGGTTGAATGCATCCTCCTGTTGTCTGCTTAAAGGCCGAATCTTTTCAAAATAAGACGTTGTGAAATAATTCCATTCATGATAAAGTGTTTCTGGGCCATGTATCCAAAAATATATTTCTGTATTACTCAAATCATGCCGATCAAATACCTTGGCATATTTTTCATCAAAGAAATGTACCAGCATTTTCTTATAGTTTCTCTTATATAGAATATCGTCCAGAAGAGAAAAATTTCCTTTAACAATCTGAATATCTTCGTAACTATAGGAAGAAACATTCTGATACTCATGAATGCAGGCAACGCTTACTTTCAATCCTCGCTTGGCATATTCCTTGATTCTGGAATGCACAAACCCTCCAAAATATCTATTCCATTCTGACGGATAGCTAGGCGTTACAACCAGTATTTCCGCATCAAGGGTCGCAATGAATCGCTCATCTATTGCATCTGCAAAGGCATATTCCAACTTCTCAAAAACAAACGATGTATGCGCTTTCAAACGCATCACAAATATTGCAAACGTAGTACCGTTCAAGCAAGATACCGCAGTAAACGCATTGAGGTCCACTTCTCCCAGCAGGATTTTTTTCTGATTATAAACTCTAAGCTCCACTCCTGTCCCCTCAAGCAGTTTTCCTTCAAAACTAATATTTATATATTTTTTTTGAAAGCGAATTGGCTTGACGCAAAACAAATTGACTTCGTTATTTGTTGTATTTTTAATGATAACGTAATTTTCTTTTTTTTCAGCAACAATTCCTTTTTTCTTCCAAAGCCAAAGCATACTATTGAGAATAAATTGCATGTAAATTTACCTCCCACAGTCTAGATGTTGTGTTTCCTTATAATTTCCTGAATTCTCCCTACTAGTTTAAGCAGAAACATATAGCAAGCGTTATTATCCCTATAACAAAATGTTCTTCCCATGGCAACCTTCCACATATTTTTTTTCATGTATTGAGCTAGATTTGGATGCTCAGCACACAAATATGCATCGAATTCCCGTATATGCTGATTTCCCTCATGGTTATCCATATGATCTAAGCACAAAGAATAATGTGTAAGCAAAATCCTTTGAAGCACACTATCATAGTATTCTTCCTGTTTAGAAGACATCTTCTGGTTTTTCTTATAATCTAATACGCTTTTCAGTATACGCTCATGCTGATCAATACGCTTGATCATATTTGATATATATACGCTCTGTTCTTCTCTTCCTCTTCGATATCTGTAAATATTTAGTTTGGAATAGAGCACTGTATTCACATAAGGAATTGGAAACAATATATATTCCACATCATCATAGAATATATGTTCCTGCAAGAGCTTCTTCTTTTTTTTCAATATATCCGTCCGGAATACTGTACCCGCAAGCGTGAAGTAGGAGTTACGCGTATCTATTTCATCAAAACAGTATTGGCATTCATATTTCGGCTTCCATTCATGGCTCCATGGTGTAATCGTTCCCGTTTCTTCATCAACTAGTTGATAACTCATGGAAATCAAATCACTTTGGTAATCATTATCTTGGATACGTTGGACAAGTTTTGTCAAGTCTTCGGTATTAACCCAATCATCCGAGTCAACAACCATGAAGTATTTTCCTTGGGCCCGTTCCAATGCTATATTGATGCATGAGCCATGTCCACCGTTTTCTTTGTCTATTACAAAAGCACACTCTGGATATCTCTGAGCATAGTCGTTTGCCATATCTAGAGTACGATCCTTTGAGCCATCATTCACAACAAAGACTTCCAAAAAAGCATGCAGTTTCGATGAAAAAATAGAGCCTAAACACTGATCCAAAAACCGCTCTACATTATAGCATGGAATACATATAGAAATGCACTTATTTTCCACTGTATACGTTGTATTGCTTGTCATGTTCACCTCCAACTGCATTAAATAATTCCATCCATCGCTTGCAATGTTCTAGAAATAACCGCTTCCATGTTATAGTACTTATAGTCTGCAAGACGACCCATCAAAATTAGATTTGAAAACTTCTTTGCCCGCTCGAAGTAGTCTTTATAGAGTGCTATGCATTCATCTTGATCGATAGGATAGAGAGGCTCGCCAAAAGCAGCATTGCCACGCTCATAAGCACCCGGATACTCAACAATCGTTGAAGTAACCCCTTTAATTTTCTGGCCGGTTAGCCTCTTCATCTCAGTTCGACGTGTTGCCGAACGTTCATCCGGCCAGTTAAGCACTGCCGAATCCTGAATATAATCCTTATCCAGTGTTTCAAACTCAAAACGCAGAGATCGATAGGGAAGTGTACCATGATCAAAAGCAAAGAACTCATCAAGCGCGCCCGTGTACACTATCAATCCTTTAAATTCAGAATCTTTAAAGTAAATCTTTCCTGTTGCCTCCTCAACTTTTAGTACACTACTACTTGGGGTATTCAACAGTAGATCAATGTTCGGGTGATCAATCATATTTTTGAACAACACAGTATAGCCATCTTTCGGCATTACCTGATAAGTATGCAGGAAATGACGGTTATCATAGGAAAGACGAATAGGAATCCTTCCAGTAACCGCAGGGTTGATTTCTTCTGGACGAAGCCCCCACATCTTCATTGTATAATGCAGAAAAACTTTTTCAAATACATACTCTGCGAATTCATGAATGTCAGGATCATTACTCTTTTTCATCTCAAGCACAGCAACGCTACCACCAAATCCATACGCTTGAATCAGTTTTTGTTTGAGTGAAAGAGCTTTCTCTATTGGGAAAAGCAAATCAATGGAGGTAAAATTGATCGGTAATGGTACTTCAATACTATCGATTTCCGCCTTGACATAATGATGATATGGCTGCCACTTGGTAAATCGCGAAAGGAAACTAAAAACTCGCTCCTCATTCATTACTGCAATATGCGGGCCATAACGATGTACGAGAATGCCTACTTCATTGTATTCATCATACATATTTCCAGCAATATGTGTACGTTTATCAATAAGTAATACTTTCTTTCCTGCTTCTTCTGCTAGCCGTCTAGCTGCAATGCTCCCAGCATAGCCGGCTCCGACTACAATACAATCATACATAGCACATCTTCCTTTCAGCTAAGTCTATAATGAAATATCATCCAATTAGCGCATTTGCAATTCTCTCGCATGCATGACCATCGCCATACGGATTGCTTGCCTTGCTCATTTCCTCATAGGCTGCGTCATTCTCCAGTAAACGCTTGAATTCCGCGTAAATCGTCTTTTCGCTTGTCCCCACAAGTTTGAGCGTTCCAGCGGCAATTCCCTCCGGGCGCTCCGTCGTATCTCGCATAACGAGCACTGGTTTACCTAAACTAGGTGCCTCCTCCTGAATCCCACCGCTATCGGTGAGAATCAGGTATGAACGGGCAAGAAAATTATGAAAATCCAGCACATCCAGTGGCTCAATGATATGAATGCGATTGTCGTTACCCAGTTCTTCATCCGCCGCCTTGCGAACTGCTGGATTCATATGAATCGGATAAATCACCTTAATGTCCGAATGCTCATCCACAATCCTGCGAATCGCTCGGAACATGTGATGCATCGGATCGCCTATATTTTCACGCCGATGGGCTGTGAGCAGGATCAAGCGACTGTCCTTCGCCCATTCCAGCTCAGGATGGATATAATCCCTACACACCGTTGTTTTCAACGCATCAATTGCGGTATTACCCGTTACATAAATGGATTCCGCCTTTTTTCCCTCTATCAACAGATTCTGCTTGGATAACTCTGTTGGCGCAAAATTATATTTTGCCACAATACTAACTGCCTGCCGGTTGAATTCCTCGGGATACGGTGAGTAAATATCATAGGTACGTAGACCTGCTTCTACATGCCCCACCGGTATCTGAAGATAAAAGCACGCCAGCGCCGTAACAAAGGTAGTGCTCGTGTCACCATGCACCAGTACAACATCAGGCTGCTCTCTTTCAAGGACTTTGCGGATACGTTCAAGAATATTCACCGTCACATCAAACAGCGTCTGTCGCTCCTTCATAATAGACAAGTCATAGTCTGGTACAACGTCAAAGACTTCAAGCACCTGATCAAGCATCTGGCGATGCTGACCTGTTACACAAACCACCGTCTCAATACACTTGCGTTTTTTCAGTTCTAGAGCAAGTGGACACATCTTGATCGCCTCAGGACGCGTTCCAAATACAAGCATTACTTTTTTCATTATCGTTCCCCCAGCATCAATTTTATAAGACACCGTGTAGCCTGCTCAGCACGCATTTCCCAGCTGTTCTCCTTCAAAAATGCATCCGCCTGTTGCTGAGTATATTTCATCGACGTTTTTTTGTTCAATAGCCGCTTAAGTTGTCTAATATACGACTCCTTTGTGTCGTAAAACTCAACAAACGGCTCAAAGCGTTCGATTTCCGGATAGTGAATGCAGAGAATGTGCTTATTCAGAAAAATATATTCATACAATTTCACAGGATCCACACTCTGCACGATTTCATTGGGAATAAACGGCATAACCAAAACATCCAATACCCCTGCACACTCAGGAATCTGCTGATGTTCCACAACACCATGTACCATGATACGTTCATGCTGTGGAATCACAATGCCCTTCTCCATTGGCCCATAGAGATGGTATTCCACATTTTCAAGCACAGAAAGACTTTCCATAACTGTATCAAAATCAAACCATCTGCCAATAGTTCCAAAGTAGCCGATTTTCAGACGTTCACCTTGAATTGATTCTTGTCGGCTGTATTTCAGCCATTCTGAGCTATATCCGTTTCGAAGCAAATATAGTTTGCTCTGATCGACATGATAACGTGATTTCAGCAGATTTAACAAATGCTGGCTGGAAACAAAGATCAAGCTTGCCCTTCGAACCAGCTTTGCCTCTTGTTCTCGAATTTGTTCCCGCCCTTCTTGCAGCATACTGATTGCAGTATAATCGTCCATACAGTCATATACAATCGAGTATTCGACATTGGTCGGAATAAGATCAATTTGCCAAGGCATCGTCAGCCATAGAATTCCCGGCTTTTCTCTGCGTAGCCTATATGCAATCTGCCCTTTACCTATCATCCGATTGAAGGTTTCCAACATGGGAACACTTCTACCAAATGAAGGAAATTCAAAATAAGGATTTAGCCTCATAGTTGCTTCCTTTTTTTGTAGCCCTTTTCGCCGATTCTGCCATGGATAGATAACGCTTACCTCGCCATACTTATTCAACTGTTCTGCTAAGAATTGCGGTCGTTGCTTAATCCATCGCCAATCTACCGGGGAAAAGTATAATATCTTTTCCATCAATCCTCACCATCGTATTTCATCCAGCCACATACGCATCACAAAGAAGCTGACTATCTCCAAACCTTTGAACCTCACCATGCTCCAACCACACCACCCGATTGCACATCTCCCGAATCTGCTGCAAGCTGTGGCTCACAAACAACACCGTAGTGCCGCCGCTCATCAGTTCCATCATGCGCTTGCGACTTTTCTCCTGGAAATCCGCATCGCCGACGGATAGCACTTCGTCCACAATCAAAATCTCCGGCTCCACCACCGTAGCTATGGAAAAGGCCAGACGGGCCACCATGCCGCTGGAATAATTCCGCAGAGGCATGTCAATGAAGCGCTCAATTTCAGAAAACGCGATGATCTCGTCGCGTTTCTTCTTCAGGAACGCTTCCGAATAGCCCAGAATCGCTCCATTCAGAAAGATGTTCTCCCGCCCGGTCATGTCAAAATCAAACCCGCTGCCCAGTTCCAGCATGGGCGCAATGTTGCCCCGCACGGTCACACTGCCCTCCGTGGGCTTGAGAATACCGGAAATCACCTTCAGCAGCGTACTTTTGCCCGCACCGTTGTGGCCAATAATGCCCATCACCTCGCCGGGCTTTACCTCAAAGGTCACATGGGACAGGGCCTCAAATTCGTTGTATTTCAGCCTGCCCTTCAGCCTTTGCACCGCGTATTCCTTGATGCTGTGAATGTTGTCGTTGGCCATGCGGAAGCGCATGGATACATCCCTGACCTCAATCATGCTTTCCATGTGGCTTCCTCCTTTACAGCTGCAAAACCAGCTGGTCCTGATGCTTCCGGAATACCCACACGCCCAGGGCCAGCACTGCCAGCGAGCTGATGACGCACCACAGATAGGCCATGGGCTCGGGGGAGGCGCCGTCAATGATGCAGATGCGGGCAAAGGTGATGTACTGATACATGGGGTTCATGTGGTATAGGGTCAGCAGCTTTTGCGGGATGATGCTTTCCGGGTAGAAAATGGGGGTCAGGTACATCCACATCATGCTGACCACGCCCCAGAGGAACTGGGTGTCCTGAAAAAAGGTCATGGCGGTGGAAAGCAAAAAGATCATCCCCAGCACAAAGCCCATCAGGCACAAAATGTCAACGGTGAGCAAAAACAGCGACGGGCGGATGGCCGTGCCGGTGATCAGCATCACCAGCAGCAGGGGAATCAGCGCCAGCGCGAAATTGATAAGGGATGAAAACAGTTTGCTGATGGGATAAATGTATTTGGGCATGTACACTTTTTTAATCAGCGCCGCGTTGCCGGTGATGGAAGTCATGCCGGTGGAAACCGCCTCATTGAAAAAGTTAAAGAACACAATACCGCTCAGCAGGTAAACGGGATAATTGGGCGTGTCGGAACGGAACAGGGTGGAAAAAACCAGATACTGCACGCCCATGGTCAGCAGCGGGTTTAAAAAGCTCCAGGCCATGCCCAGTACGCTGCGCTTGTACTTGGTTTTGAAGTCCCGGTTCACCAGCTGGCGCAGCAGGAAATTGTACCGGCAGTACAGTGTGCAAACCATGACGACCGCGTTATTGCGGCCCTTTTGGGCCTGCTTCAGGCCCCAGACGCAATAGCCTGTCAGCAGCAGGAAAGCCACCGCCGCAATGACCCAATAGGTCTTGTAAAAGGCCAGCTGACGAATGCCGTTCAGCTTCACGCACAGCATTCCCGCCCCGTTCACGCCGTCCACACGGTACAATTCCTCATCGGTAATGCTGACGGCCACGTCAAACCGCCCTGCGCTGATGGTGTTGCCATAGCACAGCGCCACAGAGCTTCCCGGCAGGCAGCCCTGGGGCGTAATGGTCAGCAGCAGCTTTTCCCCAGCGGCGACGGGCTGTGTCTGCGTCAGGGGAATGCTGACAGACTGCCAGTTGACCGCGCTGGCGGCGTCCATTGTGCCATAAGCGATCTGCTGTCCTTCCGGATTGGTCAATGCCAGCTGCAAAACGCCCGCATTGGCCCGGCCAAAGGTGCTGAAGGTCAGGTCGATTCCCGTCAGTTGCGAGGCCGGGGCCTGTATTTGCTGGACAACCTGCATTCCATCCGTGATTTCCACGGTTTCCCCGACAGCCGGTAAGGTATCGCTGGCAACCGCCGTCCAGCGGAATTGTTCCCCCGCCGCCAGCCAAATCAGCAGCGCAAAAATCCAGTAGGCAATCGCCAGCGTCCAAAGCGGGCGTTTTGATTTCTGAAAGTCCATTCGTTTCATACTTCCTTTGGTATCATTCACTTAGCCCAGCAGGAGAAACCCGGCTTTCCGCCAAAAACCGTTGATGCTCTTTTTGTTTTGCAGAAAGAAGGACCATCCGCTGTGCGGTTTGGCAAACTGCCGTAAAAAAGCAATCTCCTGTTGGCTCAGCTTTTCCTCATAAGTGGCCAGAAAAACGGCTGCCTGCCGCTTTTTCTGTAAGAGGGTCTGGCGTAGCAGCTTCAAGTGCGTCAGCTTTTGCACGATGTGACCCAAGCTGCCCACCTGCTTCGCCCCCACGCTGTTGCCGCCATGCTGGCGGTACAGCATGGTGCTTTCATCCAGATAACCGATTTTGCCAAACCGGCTGACTACTAGCCCCAGCCACCAGTCGTGCATGATAACATCCTGCCGGTTTTGACATTTCAGGGCCAGCTGAATCGCCGCCCGGTTGGCCCCGGCTGCGCAGCCTGTGACAATGTTCTGAAACAGCAGCCGCCGGTAATCCGTCTGGCTAGCGTCCTGCTGCTGCATTCGCATCAAAGACGGAGCGATGGGTTGCAATTCCGCGTCCACTGGCGTTTGATCGGTGAAAAAGAGAACCGGCACAGCCGGATTTCCCTGCTCCAGCTGGCGTAACCCGGCCAGTGTTTTTTCCACCTTGTCCGGATTCCACACGTCGTCCTGATCGCAAAACAGCACATAATCCGCACGGCTTTGTTCCATCAGCCAAAAAAAGTTGTCCCGGGCGTTGCCAAAGGCGGGCGCATGCGCCGCAAAGGCAACCCGTCCCGGCCATTTAGCGGCAAGCTCCTGCAAAAGAGCAGGCGTTTCATCAGTAGAGCCATCGTCTGAAACCAGCAGGGTGAAGTCCTGATATGTCTGCCGTTGCAGCGAGGCCAGCTGTTCGGGCAAATAGCGGGCCCCGTTGTAGGTGGCCAGCAGAATCTGAACGCTTTCCATCACAGGCTCCTCTCTTTGGCAGGCTGTGCTTCGTCCTCACGAAGCCAGTAGGCCCGCTGCCCGGTGCGGCGCAAAATCCACTCCCGGCTCATGCGCTCGTACCGCCTACCTGCCCGGCTGCCCAAATACCGGGCGGCGCAGTGGAAAAAGAAGCGTACCAGGCTGCACAAGCGGGCCTTTTTCAGCAGCCGCACGCTTACCCAGCGCACATACCGCAGCCCTTCGTGATTGGCCGTCCTCCCAGGCAGATCGTCCTGATGCTGTTTGAGAAACACGCCGATGTCAAAGCTGCGGCGATAATCTTGAGCCAGACTGTAGCCATGGCTGTGCCAGACCTTCGCCTCTGCGCAGTAGGCAATTTTTTTGCCCCGTTTCAACTGGGCCGCGGCCATCAGCATATCCTCGTTGGTCAGCAAAGGGCGGGCAAACCCACCGGCGGCCAGATAGTCCTGCCTGCGGTAAGCGCTGCACGCATCAGAGAAAAAATAGGCCTTAATGCCAAGGCGCGCTACATCCTCCCTGCTTCGCACGCAGCTCTCCGCCGGGTAATTGAACTGTCGGGTCAGCTTTTCTTCCGGCCGGGCGGCGGGATCCGCCACCTGTCTGCCGCAGACGCAGGCCGCCTTCCGCACGGCCGTCCCC
>ERZ1026860.1611-NODE-1611-length-11161-cov-3.880875_pt1 | contig 11161 bp, 8 predicted proteins | sample MGYA00380160_ERZ1026860 | MGnify/ENA primary metagenome ERZ1026860 (study PRJEB33269, sample SAMEA4719796) | human gut metagenome | biome: human-associated habitat; feature: organic feature; material: feces | place: Cameroon | collected 2013-10 ... | reverse complement strand
ATGCAAACTGGCTTGCGTTCTTTGACCGCCATTTTGATTCCGCTTCGGCTTCAGGCCAGCGGCTTGGCCGCGGCGGAAGCAACCGCCCGCCTTGGCATGCTGAACGGCATGGCGATGCCGTTATTGATGCTGCCCTGCATCTTTACCAGCGCGCTGAGCATGGTATCCATGCCCAAACTGGCGAAGGCTGAAAACCAGCCCAAAACGCTAAAGCGCCTGCTTTGGCAATGCGCAGGCGCCTGTTTGTCCGTTGGGGCTTTGTGTTCCGCTTTGCTCTGGCTGGCCGCTCCGTTTATCAGCAGCCGCATCTACCGTCAGGCGGAATTGACCGCCCTGCTTCGGTTTTGCGCGCCGCTTACCGCAGTAATTGCCGTCAGCCATTTTTCCGGCGGCGTGCTGACGGCGCTGGGCCGCCAAAAGCAGGCCATGTATGGGGCTACCCTGTCGGCGGGCTTGTCCCTTGGCCTTACCTGGCTGTTGGCCGCCAGACCTCATTTGCGGCTGCAAGGCGTTGCGTGGGCCCATTATGCCGCAAACGCCGCGTCCCTTTTGTGGAATGCCGGTGTTTTGCTGAAAGGCTTCACCGGTGATAAATCCGGTCCATTTCCTCCGTCTCCCGGCCGTCCGGGTGATACACCACCAGCGGCGTCAGCCACAAAAGGGAGGGTCTGGCGTTTTTCATAGCCTCCAGCAGCACCAGATAGGGCGGTTTTTCCAGCTTGGAGCATACCATGCGGATTCGCTTGGGCTCCAGGCTGCTTTTGCGCAGCGCGTCGCACAATTCCAGCAGGCGTTTCGCCGGAAAAACCATATACGCCCTGCCATGGGTGCGCAAAACAGCGGCGCAGGCCGCCGCCACATCCTCGATGGTGCCGTCCGTTTCATGCCGGGCCAACGTAACGGTTCCGGAATGATTCAGCAGGGTGCCGCCCTGCTTGCCGTAAGGAGGATTGCATACCACCACGTCCATGCTTTCCCGCCCGACGGCCTGCCAGGCATGGCGAAAATCCATGGCATGTATCCGAATGCGGTCGCTTAGTCCGTTCAGGGCCACGCTGCGCCGGGCCATATCCGCCATATCCGCCTGCCATTCAAATGCGTCGAAGCAGGCCGTAGGCTCGTTCTGGCTCATCAGCAGCGGCAGGATTCCCGTTCCGGAGCCCATATCCGCCACCTTTTCCCGCTTGCGCAGGGAAGCGAAATCCGCCAGCAGCACCGCGTCCATGCCAAAGCGAAATCCATCCGGATTTTGCAAAATGCGCAGGCCGTTTCGCTGTAAATCGTCCAGCCGTTCGCCGGGTTTCATGCGTTCTTCCGTCATTATTCCACCATTTGCAATTGGTTTGTCAGGCAATATCCCTGTAGGGTCTGGGTTTGCACGCAGCACCAGGTATCGCCCATCATCAGCACCTGCACCGTTTCCCCTGGGACAATGCTGCCCAGCGGGCTTCCCTCCTGACGGCACATGGGCCACAGCCGCATCTCCGTCTGGCTGATGACCACGGCCTGAACCGGCGCGTCCAGCACCCGCAGGCTGGGGTCCAGCACATCGTCCAGGCTGGCGGTTGGGTCGGGCTGTTCTTCCCCGGGCTGTCGCACCGTCAGGTAGCGGGTCATGACATAGCCCCGCTTGCCGTTATACAGAATCAGGCTCCAGGTATTGCCCTCCTCCAGCAGCTTCACCCGGGCTCCATTGGAAATGGAGTCCAGCACCGCCCCGTCGCTGGCCGCCGTTTGGCGCAGGTTCAGGTCGCCGCCGCCGGTTTTTACCCAAGCGTCCACGGCTTCCTCCTCGTCAGGGTCGCCGCTGTCGCCGCCGGGTTCCGTGTCACCGCCGGGTTCCGGCTCAGCCGGGGCGGCATAGCTTAAGAAGCGGGTCATCACATAGCCCGTATAGCCCTGATAGGTGGTCTGGGCCCAGGCAGCGTCATAGGCCGTCACCACAATGGCGGTTCCCCTGGGAATGGCCGTTATCACCCTTGCGCTGGAACTGGGGGCTTGCCGCAGGTTCAGCGATCCGCTGGCGGTATTCACATACGCGGTTTGCCCGCTGGCGGGCGTTGGCGTAGCGGTGGGCTGTGCGGGAGTTGAAGCATCCTGCTGTTCCACCGACAGATACCTTGTCATCACATAGCCGGTATAGTCACGATAGCTTACACAGCTCCAGCTGTCCCCATATTGAAGCAGCCGCACCGTTTCATACGGGGGAATCTGGCAAAGCAGCTGCGCCGCCGCGTATGGCTCGGCCCGCAGGTTCAGCGAGCCGCTGGGGGTATTGACCCTGGCCGTCTGTCCCAGGGAAGGGGCGGTCGTTTCTTCCGGAGCGGCGGACGCTGTTTCAAACCGCAGATAGCGATTCATCACATACCCGGTATAGCCGTGATAGGTGACGCGGCTCCAATCCGCCAGCTTTTCCTCCACCTGCAAAGTGATTCCTCTGGGAATGGAAGTCAGCACCTGGCCGCCGGTCACCGGCTGGGCCCGCAGGTTCAGGGAACCGCCGGATGTGGTCACGGTAGCATACAGCAGACTGCCGGTTGGGGCAGGCGTTTCTGTCGGAACCGGCGTTTCAGCAGGCTCCGGCGTTGCGTCCGGCCGCGTGCTGTCCGTTAGGGCCGGACTTTCGCTGGGTACGGGAGATTCCGCCTCCTGCTGGAAGGTCAGGAACATGCTCATCACATAGCCGTCGGTTTCCAGATAGCGCACATGGCACCATTCATCGCCCCGTTCATACACGGCGACTGTTTCTCCGGGCTGAATGCGAAGCAGAATTTCGCTGCCGCTGCGGGGCTGAGCGCGCAGGTTCAGCGTACCGCTGGGGGTGGTTACCTTCGCGGTGGAAGCGCTCAGGCCCGGTGTTGGGCTGGGCGCTGGGTCATCCTGACCCAGCAGCGTCAGGTAACGGGTCATAACATAGCCTGTGTAGCCGTTATAGGTAACGCCGCACCAGGTATCGCCCTGCTGAGTTACTTCCACCTGGGCGGTACGGGGAATGGTGGTCACAATGGAGCTGCCCGCCTGGGGCAGGGTGCGCATATTCAGCGATCCGCTTTGGGTGGTGACAATCGCCAGTTTTGTCCCCTGAGCGGGCGTGGACGGCGTTGGGGTGGGTTCCGTGGTCTGGGAAGGGGACAGACTGGCGGTCAGATAGTCCGACCGAATATAGCCGGTTTGTCCCTGATAGCTGACCCGGCTCCAGCTGCCATCGTCGGACAACAGGGTCACGCTGTCACCGCCGGTAAGCCAGGCCAAAATCTGGCCGTCCGTACTGGCTCTGGCAAGCAGGGCGACGTTCGTGGCGTCGCCGCGCACAAAGGCGGTCTGTCCGCCGTCCGTTACATTTCCGGAGGGATAAGCCGCGCCGATCGCGGACAAAAAGCCGGTATTGGCATAAGCTGTCAGGGCGTTATACTGCACCTTGGCCCAAGAGCCGGATACGCTCAGCGCTGTCAGCACCGCTCCGGCAGGAGCCGTTCCCACCACCTTGGCGCTCATGCTGGCGTCCGCCCGCAGGTTGACAAAGTCGTTGGCGGTTACCGTAACAAAGCCCGCGATTGTTGTGACGGCGGTTTCCGTCTGCGGCGGCGTTCCGCTGATTTTCAGGGAGGCGGCGGGCACATAGCCTACCAGACTGCCAAACCGGATTTGGCACCAGGCGCCGTCGCTGTACAAAACCTGCACCATTGCGCCGTTGCCGGCCGTGCCGATCAGACCGGCGGTTTCCGATTTTGCGGACCGGATGGCCAGCACCTTTCCCGCGCCGGGCAGAGATACGCTGGCCCGGCAGGCGGAGTCGTCCTCCCCGGTGTCCGCCGGGTCCTCCACCGTTATCTGCACCTCGTCCGAATCGGCGCTGAGGATGGTATTGGTAAAGCTGTGTTTCACACGCTTGCAGCCATCGTAATAAAAGCCCAGAATTTGATCGTAGGTATAACCCAGCTTGGCCATCTGCATGGCTCCCCGCTGGCTCATGCCCATGCCGTGACCGTAGCGTCTGGCTTCCAGCACAAAGCTGCCATTGCTTTGGCTGACCGTCCACAGTTCATTCTGGCTGGACTGAATGCTCATGGACAGCAGGCTTTCCAGCTCGGTAAAAATGCCGCAGGTAACGGTTACCGTAGCGGTAGCGCTTTGCCCATAGGCGTTTTGCGTGCGCACATCCATGGTAAAGTCCATTTTGGTATACAGCCGGCTGGGCGCGGCGTATTTGGGCGTGTGCGGCGTTACGCTGCGCAGGGTCTGCAAAACCGTATTGCTGCTGCCGGCGTTATACCCGCTTTGGTTCAGCTGGCTGATCGCCCTGGTTTTCAGCAAAGCAATCAGCCCGGAGGGATTGGCCGTGCTGGTCAGATCCGACTGGATGGTTTTGCGCTTGACGGTGGAATTGGGATTGGCATAGTCAAAGGGGTCGTCCTTGACCTGCATATAGGCGTACTGGCTGCCGCTGCGGCTGGTTTCGGTCTGGCCGCCGTTGCTGGCGGAATAGTAGGTGGTAATGTAGCTGCCGCCATACATCAGCACTATGCCCTTGGTGGCATCCACGGCGGCAACACAGTTGGCGTTGCCGGAGGGCGTTCCCCGATACACCTGGTCGCTGGTGGTGTCCTTTACATCATACAGGCCGGAAGCGCGGTTCTGCATCATGCGCACGGTATAGGTGCGGGCCGCCACAGCCTGCGCCTTCAGGGCCTCCACATTGGTGGAATTGCCCATTTCATAGGGCAGCACGCCGTACAGATAATTCTCGATATAAATATGCGCGATCACATACAGGTTGTACCGCCCGCCGCCGGCCACCGCGTGAAAGGACAAATCGCCCGGGTACAAATTGCCGCTTTCCCGGGCCTGACGGATATACACGCCGCTGCCCCCCGCCGAGGAATGCCGGCGCAGGGATACGGTTTGCCCCATATTATATTTTTGTCCGTTACAGGTCAGGCTGATCGCGCCTGTGCCCTGATCCATTTCCACATGAACAGCGGAACCGTTTTGCAGATATTCGCCGGTAACGCTCAGGCTGTAGGTTCCCTTCACCGTTACATCCACCTGGCTGACGCTGCCCAGAGAGGACAGGTACACCCGCACCATGCCGTTTGTGGGGCTGGACTGGTTCACCAGCGGCACCGCCTGCACGCTGACCTGGCTTGCAGAGGAAGCAAGCGCGGGCGTCAGCGCCGCGCAAACCATGCCGCACAGCAAAAGCCACGCAAGCCATCCTTTGAATTGCTTTTGCAAGGCCGTACCTCCTCCGTGCTGAAAGTCGTAATACTTTCGTAACTGTTTTGCATTGTATCATATTCCCGCCGCTTTGTCCATGTTTGCGGGCGCGCCAATGTCTTCCATTCCTGTAACAAACAATCGGTTTTTCATTTGATGCTGGGTAATCACTTCCGTTATGCCGCCCTGCCGGGAATCAATGGCCAGCAGCACCCCGTAGCGCCCCTCCAGCCCTGCCCCGCTGATGCGCGCCATGGCCTGCCGCTGGCTTCCCTCCGGGCAGGCATAGGCCAGCACCGGCAGCAGTTCTCCCTCGGAAAACGGTTCCCTGCCCATGCTTCTGATTCGCTGGGAACGGTCGCCCCAGCGGGCCGCGTACCACAGGTAGGGTCCCAGGGCCAGCAAGCCCCAGTTGACCGTTCCATGCCATGCCCCGTACAGGCCAAGCGCCACCATACAGGCCCCCAGCGTATAGCCAAAGACCATGAACGCCCTGCGGCAGGCGTGTTCCCAGCCAAAACGTCTCATCAGAGCCGTCAGCACCCGCGCCCCGTCCAGGGGCCAGGCGGGCAGGCAGTTTACCACCAGCAGGGACAGATTGGTTTGCAGCAGGGCGTACACAAACAGGGTATTGGGCAGAACCCGCAGGCACAGCCAGACCCCCAGTCCGCTGGCCAGAATGCCGGAGGCGGCAATGATTGCCTGACGGATGGGGCTCAGTTTTTCATAATCCCTAGCATGGGCCATTCCGCCAAAGGGGGTCAGTTCCACCAGACAGCTGGTAACGCCGCACAGCGCCATGGCCAGCAGGTGGGCGCCCTCGTGCCATAGCAGGGCTGCCGCGGCGGCCAGCGCCGCGTGGCTGTCCGCAAACACAAAGGCCAGCGCCAGCAGCGCAGCGCCCGCAGGGTGGATTTTTACACGCAGCTTCATCGCCTATTCATCCAGCGGCATCAGCCGTCCCCTGGGGTCGATGGACCGGCCGTCCCGCCTCAGCTCAAAGGCCAGGGGTTTCCCCTCCAAGACCCGGGCGAAAATCTGTCCGGAGGCCACGCTGTCTCCCTCCTGCACAAAGCATTCCGCCAGGTTGCCATAAACGGTTTCCACGCCGTTCTCATGCCGGATGCGCACAATGCGCTCCTCATCCAGCCCGTGGGCCACGCTCATCACCTGACCGTCCGCGGCGCAGCGCACGTCCGCCACGTCGGTCTGCCATTCCACATACGGCTCCGTTTGCGACCAGGCATGCACCGTCTGTCCGGCGGCCGGAGCAAACACCATCAGGCTGTCCTTCTGGTTCCATACCGCCTGCACGCTTTCCGGCAGCCAGCCGCCCACAAAGCTAAGCTGGCCAAGGCTTTCATCCCACTGCATATTCGCGCTGGCCTTCAACGCGGAAAACACGCTTTGAGCCTGCGGAGCGGATGCGCCGCGCACCGCCAGCACCGTCAGAAAAAGCGCACCCACCACGGCCAGATCCCGAATCAGCCGGTCCGCGCGCAAAAGGGCCATGCCTCTTTTGGACGGAACAGGCACAGGCTTTTCCCGCTGCTCCGCCGTTTCCTGAAGGTTTTTTCGGGTTCGCAGCTTGATGCTCTTTAATTCCGTATTCAAAAAAATCCCCTCCCCTGCATGAAAACCTATGCGGGGAAGGGGGAAAAAAGTCCTAGTTCTGCTTTTCAAAGGTTACGGTTTGCCCTTTCAGCGAAATTTTGCCAACCCGCCATCCAGCAGCCAGCAATTCCCTTTTGGCATTCAAAAAGGAATGATCGATGGGCAGGCCGCAGATCTGGGCAATCTGGTCAAAGGACAAAATCAGCCTTTCGCCGGGTTGGTCCTGCACATAGTGCCATAGAGGATCAAACTTGCTCATAGCAGCCCCTTTTTCCTCATGTATTCAAAGGTGCGGATCAGCGCCAGCTTGCCGTGGCTGTAGGTGAGCCCTCCCTGAAGAAATACGGTATAGGGCTCCCGCATGGGCGCGTCGGCGCTCAATTCAATGGACGCGCCGCTGACAAACGTGCCCGCCGCCATGATGACCTGATGCTGATAGCCGGGCATATCCCAGGGTTCCGGCAAAGCCATGCTGTCGATGGGCGACGCCATCTGAATGCCCTGACAGAAGGCAATCAGCCGCTCTGGGGTGCCCAGTTCCAGCGCCTGAATGATGTCCGTGCGCGGCGCGTCGGACGCGGGGGTGCTGCGCATATGCAGGTCCTCGCAAATGGCCGCCGCCAGCACGGATGTTTTCACCGCCTGTGCCACCACATGCGGGGCCATAAACAAGCCCTGATAGAAGGGCTGATAGCTGCCCGCGTAGCTGCCCACCTCCCGGCCGATTCCCGGGGCGGTCAAGCGGTAGCTGATGCGTTCAATCAGGTCCTCCCGGCCTACAATGTAGCCGCCGGTGGGGGCCAGTCCGCCGCCCGGGTTTTTGATCAGGCTGCCCACGCACACATCCGCGCCAAACTGGGAGGGTTCCTTCTCGCACACAAATTCGCCGTAGCAGTTATCCACCATCAGGCAGCACTGGGGAAAATCCCGGTGAAGCATCTCCGCCAGAGGGGCGAAATCCTGGGGCATCAGGCTGGGCCGGGAGGAATAGCCCCGGCTGCGCTGCACGGCCACCACCCGGGTGGTCGGCTTCATGGCGGCGCGTATGCCGTCCAGATCCAGTTTGCCGTCCTTCATTTCCACCTGAGTATAGCTGACGCCCATTTCCCGCAGGGAGCCGGGCGCGCATTCCCGCACGCCGATGACGTCCTCCAGGGTGTCATAGGGACCGCCGGAGGCGTACATCAATTCGTCGCCGGGCCTCAGCAGCCCAAACAGGCACATGCTCAGGGCATGGGTGCCGCTGGCGATCTGCGGCCGCACAATGGCCGCGTCCGCCTGAAACAGATCAGCGAACAGCTTTTCCAGAGTATCCCGGCCCACATCGTCATAGCCGTATCCGGTGGTAGGCGCAAAATGGCGGGCCGCTACCTGATAGCTTTGCAGGGCGTTCAGCACTTTTTCGGTATTATACAGCGCAATCTCGTCGATGCGCTCAAACATGGGCTGGCAGCGTTTTTCCGCCTGGCGGATGATGTCCTTCATGGTTTGTCCTGTCCTTTCCAAAATGCGTTAATCTGTTCCATGGCCTGAGCAAGCAAATCCCCCTCCGGGGACAGCCAGCGGGTTTCAGGCTCCGCCCGCAGCCAGGTATTTTGCCGTTTGGCGTAGTGGCGGGTATGAATGATCACGTCCCACAGGGCCTGCTCCACCGGCTGGCCCCGGGTAATAACGGGCGTCAGTTCCTTATAGCCGATGCCCTGCATGGACTGACAATCCGGCGCAACGCCGCTGTCCAGCAGGGCCCGCACCTCGTCCAGCAGGCCCGCGTCCAGCATGGCCCGGGCCCGTTTTTCCAGCCGGGCGTACAGCCGGTCCCGGGGCATGTCGATGGCCAGCGGCAAAACCTCAAAGGGACCTTTGGCAGCACTCTGGTTTTGCTGGCTCAATGGTTTGCCCGTCAATTCATACACCTCAATGGCGCGAATCACCCGGCGGATGTCGTTGGGGTGCAGCCGTTCGGCGGTTTGAGGGTCTACTCTGGACAGCCGCTCATGCAGCCGCTGTTTTCCATCCGGCTCCATGGCCAGCTGGTTCAGCCTCCGCCGCAGGTCCTCATCGCTGCCAGCGCCGCCCAGCTCCATCCCATGCATCAGCGCCTTCAGGTACAGACCGGTTCCGCCCACCAGCATGGGCAGCTTGCCCCTTTGCAGAATCTGCCGAATCACCGCTTCCCCATCCCGGGCGTAGTCAGCCACGGCATACACCGCAGTCGGTTCCAGAATATCCAGCATGTGATGAGGAATCCGCGCCTGCTCCTGCAGAGTGGGCTTGGCCGTGCCAATGTCCATGCGCCGGTAAATCTGCATGGAATCCATGCAGACGATCTCCGCGTCCAGCTCCCGGGCCAGCGACAGGGCCAGCTCGCTTTTGCCGCTGGCGGTAGCGCCGGTGATAGCCAATACTTTCGGCAAAGCAGTCGCTCCTTACTGAATGCGTTTAAAGCGCTTTTCCAGCGCGTAACGGGTAACCTCGGTCACAATGGGCCGTCCATGAGGACAGTTGGGCATGGAATCGCTTTGCAGCATTTCCTTCAAAAAGCCCTCCATCTGCTGGCGGTTCAATTTGTCGCCGCCTTTAATGGCGTGTTTGCAGGCCATCTGGGCCACCCGGGAAATGATTCAGCGCCGGGTGGCCTGCCCCCGGCCCGCCTGGCATTCGCTAAGGGCCTCCATCAGCAGTTCCCGGGGCGAGTCGTTCTGTCCAAACAGGGTGGGTACGGCGCGAATGGCCACGCAGGTTTCGTCAAAGGGTTCCACCTCAAAGCCCGCGTCCGCCAGCAGCGGCGCGTATTCCTGCACCTGGGCGATATCATAGGCCGTCAGCCGCACCAGCTGGGGCGACAGCAGCTTTTGGGAAACGCGCTGTGTTTCATACAGCTTGATGAAGCGGTCGTATAAAATACGCTCATGGGCCGCGTGCTGATCCACCAGCAGCAGCCGGTCCCCTGCTTCAAAAATCCAGTAGGTATCAAACACCACGCCCACCAGCCGAAGGGGCGTTTTCTCCTGCTGCGGCAAGGCGATTTGCTCCTGCAGCACCGGCTCAGGGGCCGAAACGGGCTGCTTAGCTACAGGCGGCCGACTGGCAGGCTCAATGGGCCTCGTCTTTTCCGGAGTCTGCGGCCTTTGCAGCATCACGGCGCTGACAGAGGCTGGTACCGCGGATTCACGGGCCGTCACGTTTGCTTCTCTGGCCGGGATGACCACAGGCTTTAGCTGGCACACCGCCTGTTCCAGCGAACTCTCCGTTTCGGCGGCGTTCGGGCCGGCAGCCGGCTCTTTGTCCGAAGCAGGCGCTTGCGTTTGCACAGCGGGCCGCTCCGGTTGGCTCTCCGCCGCGGCGGTTTCTTCTTCCGGCTGTTTCAGCTTTACCACGTCAAAGCGTCTTTCCAGTGAGGCCGCCGACGGCTGGTTTTGAGATGGCCGGGTCAGGGCCCCGGACAGGCTGTCCGCCTGAATGGCGTCCCTGACCAGCGCTTCCACCGCCGCCGATACCCCCGGCTCGTTCTGGAAGCGCACCTCCAGCTTGTTGGGATGCACATTCACATCCACCTGCTGATAGGGCATATCCAGATACAGGGCGCACATGGGAAAGCGGCCGATCGTTACCCGGCCCTGGCAGCCGTTTTCCACCGCCCGGCTTAAAAGCCCGCTGCGGAAATAACGGCCGTTGACAAAAAAGCTCTGCTGCTGGCGGTTGCCTCGGGACAGCTCCCCTATGCCCACATAGCCGTTTAACACCACGCCGTTCATATGCCCCTGCACCTTTTTCATCTGCTTCAAAGCGTCGCGGCCATAGATGCAGAACAGGGCGGATTCCAGGCTGCCGTCTCCGGAGGAATGATACATGGTTTTGCCGTTTGCCACAAACCGGAAGGAGATATCCGGGTGGGACAGAATCAGCCGCAGCATATAATCCGAAACGGCGGTGGTTTCCACCGACGGCTTCTTTAAAAATTTCAGCCGCACAGGGGCGTTGGCAAACAGCTTTTCCACCACAATGGCGGTGCCTACCGGGGACGCGGCCTGACGAATATCGATAAACTCCCCCGCCTCCACCACCGCCCGGGTGCCAAAATCCGCCTCGCCGGTACGGGTGGTGCAGGTTACCCGGGCCACCGCGGCAATGGACGCCAGCGCCTCGCCCCGAAAGCCCAGGGTACGAATATCATACAAATCCTCGGCCTTGGAAATTTTGCTGGTGGCGTGGCGCTCAAAAGCCAGACGAATCTGCTCGGCGGGAATGCCCCTGCCGTTGTCGCTGACCCGCAGATATTCGATGCCGCCTTCCCGCAGCTCCACGGTAATGTTTTTGGCTCCCGCGTCTA
>ERZ1026860.1609-NODE-1609-length-11164-cov-4.640652_pt1 | contig 11164 bp, 12 predicted proteins | sample MGYA00380160_ERZ1026860 | MGnify/ENA primary metagenome ERZ1026860 (study PRJEB33269, sample SAMEA4719796) | human gut metagenome | biome: human-associated habitat; feature: organic feature; material: feces | place: Cameroon | collected 2013-10 ... | reverse complement strand
TCATTGCGAGGAGTGGAACGACGAAGCAATCCATTAACTCCGCCTTTGCGGTCAGCCGCCTGCAAATGGATCACCGCGTCGGGCTGAAGCCCTCCTCGTGATGACGAATTAGGGGCGTGGGCAAATGGATCACCGCGTCGGGCTGAAGCCCTCCTCGTGATGACGAATTCCCCCGTCATTGCGAGTCCCGTCTTTTTTCTCCCGTCATTGCGAGGAGCGGAACGACGAAGCAATCCACAGCCTCCGCACCTGTTGGAGGGTATGACTTTGGTCATAATCCCCCTCTTGAAACCCGCGGAAACTCTGGGTTTATGCCGTCAGATATAGTATTTTTTCATTGTATTCTTTCTTTTTTCGGGGCTAAGATATAAACACTTGTAAAAGATCACCCGCGATTCGGAGGACAAAGCCATGACAATATTCAGCAAATCAAGCGACCAGCGCGGCGCGTTAATGGTGGAAGCCATTGCGCTGTTGGGATTGATGACGATGATTTCGCCGATGATTGTGCGTCAAACGGCGGAACGCACGACGGAAATGGAGGATGTCGCCGTCGCGGGACAGATGAAAACAATCAAGGATTCGTTGGAAAACTATATTCGGTCGGACTATACGAATCTGATTCCCAATCCTCCCCAGCAGGCGGAGTTTCAAAAAAATATCGAAGCTTCCAAGCTTGCGCCGTTTTTGCCCGCTTCGTACATAGATTCGGGGGCGATTCGCGGCAACAAGCTGGCGGAAGGCTTTGACGTCGGCGTTCGCGGATTCTGCACCGAAAAACAAAATAAAAGCACGGGCAAGATCGAGGACTGCACTTTGGGCGCGTCGTGCGAATGTACGCGCTATAAAATCGTGGGTATGATTGTCAGCAAAAGCGATACGGAAATTCCCGACAAACGGGCGGCGCGCGTGGCGTCCATGCTGGGGGCTGACGGCGGCTATATGCGTACCAAAGAGGTCGTCGACGCCATTTCCGCAACACCGGAAGGCGCGGCGGGGGCGATGAAAAAAGTGCTGGGCGCGCAAGGCATGTGGGAAGTCGACGATATCGATAAATACGTAACGGGTACGGATGCGACCAAAGGCGGGCGCATTGCCATGTCGACGGTGTTTTCGTCGGGGTTGTCGGCGGATTACCTGTACCGCAAGCACGTTAACGGCATTCCCGACGCGAATTCAATGTTTACGGATTTGGATATGGGCGGCAACGGCGCGTGTACGGATACGTCGGGCGACGGCAAGTGCAACCGTATCAACAACGCGGGCGGCATGGAAGTTGTCGGCGGACGGTTGATTGTGCGCGAAAAGAACGGTGCTTCCGGCGAAGATCAGGCTGACGGCACGGGCGATGCACTGGCGCGTATCGCGTTGGGTGTCAATACGGCTTCGATGCAGGTAAAACAAGGCGTGGCGATTTCCGCGGGGACGGCTCCCGCCGCCGTTCCGGGGGACGGCAGTATCGTCCTGTCGGGATCGAACAACATCACCGCGGATGCGGCGGGTGATTTTTCGGCACAGGGCAACACCGTTGAAATGCAGACCCGCGACGGCAATCTGCGTTTTGCGGCGGGCGACGGAGCAATTGCGATGGAAGCGTACGATGCCGCGTCGGGCGCGACCGATCCGACATCGCAAATCGCCATGAATTCGGCACAGGCGGATATCAAGGCGCCCACCGTTACGGCAACGGCGACGGGCGGCGATCTGGAGCTGAAGTCCGATACGAACGACGTTGTCGTTTCCGCGGCGAATCTGCTGAATATGAGCGGGGCGGACGTTGAGCTTGCGGCATCCAACGAATTGACCGTTCGTTCCGATCAAAATATAACCGTCGAAGCCGAAGAAGCGATGACTTTGGCTACGGGAAGCGGAGATTTGCAGATAAATTCGGGCAGTAATCTCAACCTCAGCGCGGCGCAGAGGGCGAATGTGGACGCTCCGCAAATTATGTTGAACACGGGGCGCGCACACCTGTATATGGGCAGTAGTGACGGTGCTTCTATAGATGATGCGGGAACGGCGACAACCGGTTCGCCGAGCATCAGCCCGAAATCCTTCTCCAAAATCGTCGGCGGGCTGACGGTGGATTCGGAGAACGACAAAGCGCTGACGATCAGCGAATCCGGTAAAACGTCGGTGATTTTGCAAAAACAAGGGCTGACGATTCACGCGTCGACGGATAAAGCGGCGGGAATGATTCAGGGAAATACTTTCGGTAAAAACGATATTACGATTGCGGCGACAGCCGACCGCGGCGGCGTTATTGCTTTGGGCAGCAACGAATATGAACATTCCATTGAATTGGTCGGCAAAACGGGTACGGTGCATGCGGGTGTGTTTGAACCGAAAAATATTGCGAATGCGTCGGGAACTTTATTTAAACCCGTTCGCAACACGCTGAATGCGACTTTTGACGCGACAGGCAAGTACACAGGGGGAAATCCTGCTGATGCCGATACCGATACATTCGGTACGATTGTGACCGATGCGACGGGGAGTAAAACATATAATGTTCACGGCGGTGATACGAGCATGAACAAATTCCGCGTCAATCCCGCGTTTACGTCCGTGATGAACGACATCAAAATCACGTCGCGCGGCGGTGCGCGCCTGAGCGAAGCGTTGCCGAACTATATTCTGAAAGGCATTTACGACCTGAACAACACGTATGCCAGAGGACCGTGGCCCTGTTCAAGCTCTTGCGGCAGTGATGCTTCCGGCAGCTCGGCGTGCTGTACGTACAAGCTGCCCAAAAAATCGGACGAAGGCTTCGATTTTATGTTGTCGAACAATATTCCTACGGCAGGAGGGAATGTTACCGATGGAACAGACAATTACACCGTTAATTTGTACAGCGATAACTATGTTGAATGCGGGACGACGGGTACCGGTGCGTCTGAGACCTATAACGCATGTTTGGCGCATCCGTTCCTTGGGGTTGTTCCCGCCCCCGGACGGCAGGTTTCCATCGGCAGCGAAACCATGGGCGGTATGGACGAAGGCGTTTGCCCCGACGGCTATGTTGCGGCGATGACCATTACGCCCTATCAATTCGAAGTCGGCAAAGTCAACTACGTCAAAACGTTCCAGCCCGCGCAATCGGCGGATACGTTGGAATACATTGCGTATATGCAATGGGGTTGGAACCATCCGCGCAAAGGCGGTATTTTCCAGCCCGCGACGGCGGTCGGTATCGCAACAGAGGACGTGACTGACGGCGGCGTGTTAAAAGGTTGGAAAGTTGCCATGGGAACCATCGGCTACGGTTTCCCCGAACCCGGTGTAAACGAACAAGATAATAGTGTAGATGCCAACACCGCGCACTGGATCTGGAACTATGGCGGAAACGTTGTGGTGGATTCGATGAAAGCGTATGCGCAGACGTACTGCTATTTCAACCCGTCGCGTTTCACCATGCCGAACATGCGGGTTATCGGAACGGGTGATGACAGAGTTGTTACGTCGATGGATGATATCTAAGGGAGACGAGCCATGTTTTTCTGGGTTGTTCTGGCTTCGCTGATGGGAATTGTTCTGTTCGGTCATTTGTCCGAAAAGACGAAAGATCAGGAATTCTTTGTCGAACCCGTATACGAATCGCTGGCGTTGAACCTGTTTCAATACCATAACGCTGCCGTATACGGCTACGAAGCCGCCGTCAAAGCAGGATACAACAATTATCTGGCAACGGGGACGGACAACATTGCGGATTACTTTTATTCGCACGGCGACGGCATCGTTCCTTTGGCTACCGTGGAAGGCGGCGAAATCACCAAAGGCGGCGACGACAGCAATCCCATGCCCGATTACATTAAGCCGTATCTGCCCATTGCGTTCAAACCTCAAAACAACACGCGTTCGTATCTGTTTTGCGTCAATGTGAACGGGCAGACTTTGTCGGCGTATTGTACGGAACCCGACGCCGTGCGCTATATCATGACGTTCCGCGAAATTCCGCCGCGCTATGACGGAGCGGATAAAATGTTGGCTTTGCGCGCGATTGCGAAAGCTTCCGATAATTCCAGAAATGTCGGCATGATTGAAATGACGGAAACGCCGCTGGCGGAAGGAACGAATGTCTATCACCAGCCTATCGGTTCGCATTTTTACATTATGGCAAGCGGTTATTCCCCCGCGACGGCGGCGTATATTCCCGATTATATGGCATGCAAAGCGCCGCGCACCAACGCCGAATCCACCGAAAAAGTGTTGGGCGACAAAGTAAGATCCACCCGTTATCTGGTTGCTTTGTCGATTATGCAGGGGTTGGAACACAACACCAATGTCAAAGACAGCGACGGCGCGGCGACTTTAAGCACATGCAAAGCGTTGGAAGACGTTTACGGCGGCGGTGAAGGGGGATAGACCGTATCTGGGTCAAACAAAAAACCTCCGCGCAAAAGACGGAGGTTTTTTTCAGAGCAGATAAATTTCTTACCGCGAACGGTTCATCGCTTTGGCGATGACGGCGGTGTTTTGACGGGCTTTTTTCCTTTCGGGGCTGACGTAAACCATATCGTCCGTCCACGGAATAATGACTTTTTTCTTGTCGCCCGTCTGCATGTTCTGCACTTGCGGATCCATGACTTTGTGATGCAAATCGTCGTGTTCTTTAATCGGCATCAGGATAAAGTTCGAAAATTCATTCTGTCCGCCGCCGTGAAGGGGCAGTTTGTGGTGAACGTTGTAGCCGTTCGGATTCGTGCCTTTTTTGACTTGTTTGATGTCTTTGTCGGACATGCCCATCGCGCGCAGTTCGGCTTCGTGGTTGCGTCCCAGTTCTTTCAAAAATTCGACGCGGATTTTGGCGAATTGGGCGCGTTTGCGTTTGCGCACCTGCATCGGCGGGACTTCCCAGTCGACTTCTTTGAGGGAAAATCCGTGGATTTCCGTAAAGCTGAATTTGCCGCGTTCGGCGTTCAGGCGTTCCTGCGACTTGGGTTCCTTTTGATGCGGGCGTTTCTTTTTTTCGTGAATGTATTTGTATTCAGCCATGGGATTATCCTTTCTTATCTGCTCTGAACCGTGTGTTTTGCCAACAGCGCGTTTTGAATTTGCCGTTCGGGCGGGACGAAAACGCTGCCCTGCGGCACGGGAATTCTGATTGTGCGGGTTTCGCCGTCTTTCAGCGCGCGAATCTGCACATCGGAAACTTTGTGAAAATCGGTGTGATACGGGTCGTTTTGAATAAAAATGAAGTTCGCAAATTCATTCTTTCCGCCGCCGCCCAAGGGGTGCTTGTGATGAACGTTCCACCCCGCGGGGGATTTGCCTTTGCTCATTAAAGCGATTTGCGAATTGCTCAGCCCCGCGCGGCGCAGCAAGGGGGCTGATTTTTCTGCCAAATCGCGCAAAAACGCCGAACGCATCGGCGTGAATTCGCGGCGTTTCGCCTTGAGTTCCTTTTTCGATGCCGCCGTGTAAACCATTTCCGTCAAAGGAACGCCATGCACCGAATCGGGCAAAACGGCTTCCTGCGCTTGGCGTTCGCGTTCCTTTTGCGCGGCGCGTTCGGCGCGGCGGGCTTCGCGTTCGGCTTTGGTCAAAGTATGCTGAACAAGGGCTGTCATCTTAACGTCCCCCGTTTTTGCTTAAAAAAGATTTGATATAGGCATCGGCGGCTTTGACATCCTGCATAAACGGCGAATCCTGCTTTTTGTCTTGATACGTTTCGCCCTTTGATCCGTAAGATTTGGCGCCGCGCTTGGCGTCGCGTTCCAAATGCTTGAACTGCTGAGGCGGCACATAAATCGATTCGGACGGATTCGGAATGACCACTTTGCGCGATTCGCCGCGCTTCATGCCTTGTACCTGCGGGTTAATCAGATGATAGTGAATCATGTCGTGATACGGCGCGCGCTTTATCAGCAGCAGATTTGAAAAATCGTTCGTGCCGCCGCCGTACACCGATAATTTGTGGTGCGTGTTCCAGCCGTTCGGGGTTTTGCCCTTTTCCATCAATTTGATGTCTTTGCGCGTAATGCCCGCGGCGCGCAGCCGGTCAAACTGCGTTTTCGCCAGATGTTTCAAAAACGCGGCGCGCGCTTTGGTCGCAAATTCGTAACGCACGGCTTCCTGCCGTTTTTTGGTCGGAACCGTAAACTTGACTGTTTTGCACGGCATTCCCAGAAAAGTCTTCGGCGCGGGGGCGTTCAAAGGCTTGCGTTCCGAAGCGGCGCGCCGTTCGCGGCAATCGCGCTTTTCGTGAACGTATTTGTATGTTTTCAGGTTTTCCATTTGAATATCCCCGATGTCTTTGTTAAAAGAAAGTATAACACACCGAACGGAAAGCGCAAGCTTTTTGACAAAAAATTATTTTTTGGCAAGAATTTCGACTTTTTAGGATAAAAATGCTGGAAAACACAGTAAAATCAATAGCCTGTCAAGGGTGCGCGGGGGCGTTTTCGCACCTTGCCGCCAAAGCGGTTTTTACGGACGCGGAGATTGTTTTTCACCCGACGTTCAAGCAGGCTTTGGATGCCGTCGCGCGGGGCGATTCGGACGCCGCCGTCGTTCCCGTCGAAAATTCGTCGGCGGGCAGGGTTGCCGATATGCACAGGCTTTTGCCGCAGGCGAATCTGTTCGTTACGGGCGAAAAATTCATTCCCGTGCGCCACTGTTTGCTGGGGACGAAAGACGCGGAATTGTCCGATGTGAAAACCGTTTTGTCGCATCCGCAGGCGTTGGCGCAATGTCAGGCGAATTTGACGGAAAACGGCTTTGTTTCCCAATCCGCCGCCAATACCGCCGAAGCCGCTAAAACGGTCGCCGAAAAAGGGGACAAATCCGTCGCCGCTTTGGCGTCCGCCGCCGCCGCCGAACTGTACGGGCTGAAGATTTTGCGTTCCGACATGCAGGATTTCGATTTGAACATGACGCGGTTTTGGATTTTGGAACGCGCGCCGCGCAAACCCGACACAAAGCATCCGATAACGTCGCTGATTTTCAAAGTCAAAAACATTCCCGCCGTGCTGTACAAATGCTTGGGCGGTTTTGCGACGAACGGCGTCAATCTGCTCAGAATCGAAAGCTTTGTCGATGCCGATCGTTTTTTTGCAAACGCGGCGTTTTTGGTTGATGTCGCCGCCGATTCGGACGATGCGGCGTTTCAATCCGCGCTGGACGAGCTTGCTTTTTTCGCGCAGGACATTAAAATCTTGGGGACTTACGCCGCCGATGCCGCGCGGCTGAACGGACGGGAAAAACAATGAAATTTATCGTTTTTGTTGTTGCTTTGCTGTTGTCGGGAAACGCTTTCGCAAGCGACGAAAATTTTTACACCCGCTTTGACATGGCGTACACAATCGGCGTCGAAGACGGCGTCAAAGACGGCTTTTCGTGGCAAACGGGTTTCGGGTGGAAGTGGTTCGACGCAATCAGAACGGAAATGACGTTCGACTATATGCGCAACGATTTGGGCGATTCTTTGCGCGGCGAGGCTTTGCACGGCAGAATATCGTCCAAAGCCGTTTTCGTCAACGCGGCGTGGGATGTTTTTTCCGTGCGCGGCATAACGCCTTATGTCATGGCGGGCATCGGCGTTTCCAAAAACAAAATTCAGCAAACCCGCGTCGGAACGGTTGTCGTTCCCAAAAAACGCCGCACCGCATACCCGTGGCAAACAGGGGGCGGAATCGGATTTTCGTTGCCGAAGCGATTGACTTTGGATATAGGTTACGTCTATACAAACCTTGGTCGATTCGATTGGGGCGATTTGCCCGATAAAGACGTGCGTCTGCAACGTTTTTCCGTCGGATTGAGATACGATTTTTAAAGGACTGAAACCTGTGCTGCCCGATTTTTTGTTTACGCTTTTTCTGCATCAGCCGTTGTGGATTTGGCTGATGTTCTTGGCGATTGTCATTGCTATTTTGTTTCTGGATTTGGGCGTTTTGGAAAAAGGCGCACGGGAAATCAGCGCGAAAAAAAGCCTTGCTTTGTTTATGACTTATGCGGGCATCGCTTGTTTGTTTTCGGCATGGCTTTACTGGTATTTCGGCAAACAGATGGCGACCGATTTCATTATGGGCTATGTGGTCGAAATGGGGCTGTCGATTGACAACGTGTTTGTCATCGGATTGGTGTTCACTTATCTGAACATTCCCCGAAACCAGCAGCATCGGGTTTTGTTCTGGGGCATTTTGGGCGCGGTGATTCTGCGCGGCGTCGTGATTGTCATCGGCGCCGAAATCATCGATAAATACGACCCCGTCTTGTTGATTTTCGGCGTGTTTTTGATTTATTCGGGGTTAAAGACGCTGCTTTCCGACGAACCGGGAATCAATCTGTCGGACAGCCGCTTGTTGCGCGCTTTCCGCCAGTATTTGCGCATAACCCCCGAATTGCGCGGGGAGCATTTCTTTGTGCGCGAAAGAAACGAAAAAGGCAAAATGAAATGGTATGCGACTCCGCTGTTTTTGGCGCTGTTGCTGATTGAGTTCGGCGACGCGGTGTTCGCGTGCGACAGCGTTCCCGCCGTTTTGGCGGTTTCGCACGAAACGTTTGCCGTTTACGCCAGCGACATTTTCGCCGTTCTGGGTTTGCGGGCTTTGTATTTCCTGCTGGCTGCCGCGTTGCACCGTTTTTCGTACATGCAACCCGCCTGCGCGGTGCTGTTGGTCGTCATCGGGCTGAAAATCTTTGTCAACGAATTTTTCTGCAAAGTCGACGACGTGTGGTCGCTGGTTGTGACGTTCGCTTTGCTGGGCGGCGGAATTCTGTTTTCCCTGCTTAAAAAAGCCGAGGAAGAGGAAGCCATCGAAAAAGACCGCGCCGTCTCTTGAAAGGCATAACCTTTCGTCCTATCTGATAGGAGTGAACACTTCGTTGGAAAGGATTTAAGGTCGTGCAAATCAAAAAGATGACGACGGACGATCTTGCCAAACTGGGTGTCAATTCCATCGCTTACATCAAAAAGCGCTTGGTCGCCGACAAAAGCCTGTGGTATATCTATGCCGCCGAAGGAACCGAATTGGCGTACACCGACGATGAAAACGCCGCGATTTCCTTGGTCATCGACAACGAATTGATACCGGTGAGCGTCCATTGAACACAACAAATCTCTGCCCCGTATGCGGCAAACCTTTACAGCTCTGCGTCTGTTCGGACGCCGAGCCGTTCGATAACAAGCACTTTGTTTTGATTTTGCAACATCCGCAGGAACAGGACAAAGACCTCGGCACGGCGAAAATCATTTGTCAAAGGCTGAAAAACGCGCAGTTGGAAATCGCGCTGTCGCGTCCGTCTTTGGCGGCTGTTTTGAAACGTCCCGCCGATCCGAAAAAATGGGGTGTGCTGTATCTGGGCGCGCAAAACGAAACCCCGACCGCTGCGGGCTTGTACGCTTTGAGCAGACAAGGCAATTTACTGCCCGATACGGCAGAAATCCTTGCTTCGCTGGAGGGAATCATCTTGCTGGACGGGTCGTGGAGCCAAGCCAAAGCTTTGTGGTGGCGCAACCCGTGGCTGTTGAAAACGCGGCGTTTGCTGCTGGTTCCCGAAAAACGGTCGCTGTACGGCAAACTGCGCAAAGAACCCCGCAAGGAAAGCGTTTCAACCTTGGAAGCGACGGCGCAATGCTTGAATTGTTTGGGCGAAGACGCGGCAATCGCCGACGGATTGCTGGATTCGTTTGCGGAATTGCTGGAAAAATACAAGTTACTGCGCGGAAACAAAAAATAGACAAAATTTCCTTTATTTGTCAAAACAACCGTGTTAAACTCCTTGTCAAACAAAACAAGGAGTTTTTTCCATGGAAGACAAATACGTTCACGCCAAACGCAAACGCCCGAATGCCGGCAACGGTCTTAACTTTCTGTCCCAACAGGTCAAGGCGCAGGCGGCGCAAGGCAAGTTCGCTTTCGATAAAATCAACGGCTTTACGCTGACGGAAGTCGAATACAAAATGCCGCCCAAGCAAACGCGCGTCAACCGCCGCGAAGAATTCAAACGCGAAGTGCGCCCCAAGTTTTTGAAGTATTTGGCGGAAAACTTCGAACAGGATTTGCGCGCCATCGGAATCGGCGATGAGGGGCTGGAACAAATGCGCAAAGGCCGCAGTGTCAACGGCTACAACGTGCATCACATGCACCCCATTGCGGGCGGCGGCAAAAACGATTTTTCGAACTTGATTTTAATGCCGATTCCGCCGCATGACGAACTGCACCACTTGGTCATCGATCCGCAAATCAAGGATAAAAAAGTGCAAAACGGACTCAAAATCAAAATTCCGATGTGCAACGACAGGGTTTGGAAACGTCCCGCCAACAAATACGAACGGCTGAACACGACCGTCAACGCCGCTGTTTTGGCAAAACAAATGCAGGGCGGACGATAAAAAGCCTTGCCGAACGGCTTGGCTTTGGCTAAACTGTCAGATAACGTTTTAACCGTTTTGGGAATTGCGAAATGATTGAAGATATTATCAAAAAACTGTCCGACCCCGCCGAAGGCGCCATGATTGTCCGCCCCGCGTCCAGCAAAGATTTGGCACAGTGCCAGAAAGACATGGCTGAAATCGGATTGCACCCGATTCCGCAGGGCTACATCGACTTTTTGCGCGAAGTCAACGGCTTTGCATGGAACGGTATCGAATTTTACAGCACCGACAACGTAACCGATCCCGAAAGCAACTATACGCTGATTGACATTGTCACGGCGAACGAAGATTTCGCGGATTACAATGAAGAATTGGCTTCGTGCGTTCTGTTGGGACGCGCGGACGACGATTTGTACGTCTATAATACCGACAATGAAAAATACGAAGTGCTGGACTTTACGGGACACGACGTTATGGAAGAACACGACGCTTTCGACGCTTTGTTTGAATCCGTCGTTGAACCCCGCATGCTGTAAAAACCGTGCTTGTTTCGGAATTCGATTTTGAACTGCCGAAAGAACGGATAGCCGACCGACCCGCGGATCCCCGCGAGTCGGCGAAGTTGTTACACGTTACGGCTCCCGATACGCTGGAAGATTTGCATATCGCCGATTTGCCCGATGTGTTCCGTCCGTCGGATTTGCTGGTTTTCAACGACACGAAAGTCATTCCCGCGCGCCTGTTCGGCAAACGGGGCGACGCGTCCGTCGAAGCGACTTTGTTCAAATCGGTCGGACTGACGACGTGGGAGGCTTTGGTTAAAAACGCGCGCCGTCTGCATTCGGG
>ERZ1026860.1607-NODE-1607-length-11165-cov-3.544194_pt1 | contig 11165 bp, 9 predicted proteins | sample MGYA00380160_ERZ1026860 | MGnify/ENA primary metagenome ERZ1026860 (study PRJEB33269, sample SAMEA4719796) | human gut metagenome | biome: human-associated habitat; feature: organic feature; material: feces | place: Cameroon | collected 2013-10 ... | reverse complement strand
GCAGACGAAACCCAAACTCGGCAACACCGAGGCGCGCCCCGCGGTGGAAGCGGCGGTGATCGAAGGATTCAAAGAGTTTGCGAATACGCGCGGCGCGAAAAAGACGTTTGAAGAGATTATCAAAAAAGCGCAGGGTGCGGCGAAAGTGCGCCTTGCGGCGAAGCAGGCGAAAGACAACGCCCGCGCGAAAAACAGTATCGACGGCTTAACGCTCATCGGTAAACTCGCTTCCTGCTCGGGCAAAAAACCCGAACTCAACGAGATGTTTATCGTGGAAGGCGATTCCGCCGGCGGCACGGCGAAACAGGCGAGAATCCGTCAGTTTCAGTCCATTCTGCCGCTTCGCGGCAAGCCGCTCAACGTAGAAAAAAAGCGGCTGAGTCAGATTCTCGAAAACGAAGAAATCAAAACGATCATCGGCGCGATCGGCGCGGGGATCGACGGCATCAACCCCGGATTCAATCTCGATAAAATCAATTATCACAAAGTGATTATCCTTTCCGATGCCGATCAGGACGGCATGCATATCCGCTGTATTCTGCTCACGTTTTTCTTCCGCTACATGCGCGATCTCGTAAACGCGGGGCATGTGTATATCGGTATGCCGCCGCTTTACAAGGTGTACAAGGGCGACAAAGTGGAATACGCCTACGACGATAAAGAGCTTGCCGAAAAAATCGCGAAAGTGGGCAAGGGATATCAGCTGCAACGCTATAAAGGTCTCGGCGAAATGAGCGCGGAACAGCTTTGGGATACCACGATGAACCCCGCCACGCGAAACTTAACGCAGGTGACGATCGAAGACGCGGCGAAAGCCGAGCGCATGATCACCACGCTGATGGGCGATAAGGTAGAAGGCAGAAAAGAATTTCTCGCCAAGTACGCGAACTTCAATAAACGCGATGAATTTATGGATAAAATAGATCATAAGGAGGGCGCGATCAATGGCTAAAACGAGCAAGAAAGAACCCGAAAAAATCGAGCCGAAAGGGCAGCTTTTCGTAGAACCGCTTGAAAAAGTGCTTCATTCTTCCATGCTGCCGTATGCGGAATTCGTTATTCTCGATCGCGCTTTGCCGCGCGTGGAAGACGGCTTGAAACCCGTGCAGCGGCGTATTTTGTACACGATGAACGAAATGGGTTTAACTCCCGATAAGCCGCATAAAAAGTGCGCCCGTATCGTGGGCGATTGCATGGGTAAATACCATCCGCACGGCGATTCCAGCGTGTACGGCGCTATGGTGAATATGGCGCAGGACTTCAATATGGGCAAGGTGCTGATCGACGGACACGGCAACTTCGGCAGCGTAGACGGCGATCCCGCCGCCGCAATGCGTTACACGGAAGCCCGTCTTGCCGCGCCCGCGCTCGAACTCCTGCGCGACATCGATAAAGACACCGTGCCTTTCTCGCTGAATTTCGACGATTCCCTGAAAGAGCCGGACGTATTGCCCGGGCGTTTTCCGAATTTGCTTGTGAACGGTGCGTACGGCATCGCCGTAGGCCTTGCCACGAATATTCCCACGCACAATCTCGAAGAAGTGATCAACGGCGTGGTGGCGTACATCGATAACCCCGCGATTTCGCTCGAAGAGATGATGCGGTACATTCCCTGCCCCGATTTTCCCACGGGCGGAATCATCATCGCCAACGAGCTGATCCAGGCGTATAAAACGGGACGCGGCAGAATTACGCTTCGCGCGAAAATCGCCATCGAGCCTACGGATAACGGCAAAACAAATCTCGTGATCAGCGAAATTCCCTATCAGGTGAATAAAGCGCAGCTTCTGCGCCGCATCGTGGAACTTTGCGAAGAGAAAAAGGACGAGCTTGCGGCGGTGGATCACGTATCGGACGAATCCGATCGCGCGGGCATGCGTGCCGTGGTGCGTATCAAAAAGGGCGGAGATGTCCGTCAGATTTTAAAAATACTGTATAAGAATACCGACCTTGAAACGTCGTTCGGCATCAACATGGTGGTGATCGCGGACGGAAAACCGCAGCAGCTGGGGCTGATGGAAATCATCCGTCATTACGTGGCGTATCAGCGGCAGGTGATTTTGCGCCGCACGAAGTTTGATTTAAACGAAGCGGAAAGCCGCTGCCACGTACTCGAAGGATTGATTATCGCCGTGCAGAATATCGACGAGGTGATCGCGATCATCAAAGCGGCGGAAAGCACTTCCGACGCGCGCGTGAAGTTGATGCAGCGTTTCGAACTTTCGGAAATTCAGGCGCAGGCGATTCTGGATTTGCGCCTTGCGCGGCTTACGAAACTTGAAATTTACAAGCTCGAACAGGAACTGAAAGAGCTGAAAAAGCTGATCAAAAAGCTCACGGCGATTTCCAAGAGCAAAGATTTGCAATTGCAGGTGGTGAAAGAAGAAATTTCCGAAATTCGCGATAAATACCCCACGCCCCGCCGTTCGCGGCTGGTGTACACGGGCGCGGAAGCGGACGATCTTTTGTCGGTTGCGAGCGAAAAAGTGCCGGGCGCGAAGTGTATGCTCGTGCGCACGGCGGACGAGAAAATCAAGGTGCTTACGGGCAAAAATGCCGACGCGCTTGCGCAACCCGTTTCGGGTAAATTCAAAGCGGGCGCGATCGCCGAAGATATTCTTTCCACGGTGACGGACAAGGTGATTTACGCCTTTACGAATTTCGGCAATCTGCACAGGCTGAATATTTCGGACGCGGCTTTGTCGTGTAAGCTTTCGGACGAGGGCGTATCGCTTGCCGAGCTTTCTTCGGGGGCGGTAGAAGGCGAAAAGTGCGTGAAATTTTTTGAAATCGGCGATAAATTTCCCACGGGCAATCTGCTGTTCTTCACGGTGAAAGGCATGGTGAAGAAATCTTCGTGGGAAGAGTACGAAGGCATTCGCAAAGACGTGCTGCAAGCCGTGAAAGTGGCGGACGACGACGAGCTGATCGCCGTGGAAGAAGAGCGCGAAGAAGACGAAACGATGCTGTACGTCACCGAGCAGGGCTACTGCCTGAACGCGCTGAAAGACGATATTCCTTTGCAGGGCAGAGTATCGGGCGGCGTGAAAGGCGTGATGCTGCGCGAAGGCGATAAAGTGAAATTCGTATCGCAGGTGAACGGCGAGGGCGAAATCGTGATCGTTACGAGCGAGGGAAAATTCAAGAAAGTGATTTCCTCGCAGATCGACGTAACGGGCAGATACAAAAAAGGCTCGATGATCGTTGCGCTGCCGGAGGGAGAGAAAGTGCTTTCGGCAAGCTACGTAACCGTGCCGTACAAAATCGCCGTGGTGGAAAAGGGAAATAAGGTTTCGTGCATTTCTTCGGAAGACGTGCCGATCGCCATGCAGAGCGCGAAGGCGCGGAAGATTTCCGCCTACGAAGAAGGCAGCGTGATCGCGGCGTACCCTTTAAGGTATCAGACGGAAGAATAATTGCGCTTTCGGTTGCATAACGGGCGGCTTTCTCACATAGAATAAACCAACGATAAAATTCGTCGGAGGTGGAAGCTTTGTGGGAAGAGCTTGAAGAGAGAGTGCTTTGTTGCGCGGAGTATATCGTGGATACGGGTTGCACCGTCCGCGCTTGCTCCGCGCATTTTGCCGTAAGTAAATCTACCGTGCATAAAGATATGACGGAGCGGTTGCCGTACATAGACAAAGTTTTATACGAAGAAGTACGCGAAGTGCTTGATAAAAATTTAAAAGAACGGCACATTCGCGGGGGAAACGCTACGCGCAAAAAATACGAAAAAAAGCGCGGCATGGCGCAACCGTTCGCGCCGCGGCAAAAAGCCGCTTTCAAAAACGGGGAAGAGAAGAAAGGAATTATATAGAGCGGCGCAAGCGGAAAATTTCGCCGAAAAATTCGAAAATAAGCATAAATAAATCCGCGGGATTTTCGCGATATTCGATTCGCAAAATCTCACGGATTTTTCGTTTATAAAAAATTATTTTTTCAGGTTTTTCTTGTATTCAAGGGGCGTTAATCCCGTAATTTTTTTAAAGATCCGGTTGAAATTCGCCGTGTTGTTGAAGCCGCATCGCACGGCGATTTTCAGCACCGTATCGTCGGTTTTTTTCAAGAGACGCAAAGCTTCGTCGATCCGCCGGATATTGATATACTGCCACGGCGTCATGCCGTTCAGCTTTTTGAAAACGGCGCAGAAATATGTGCGCGGCATGTACGCTTCTTTCGCAATTTCTTCCAGCGTGATCGCGCTTGCAAAATTTTTATCCATGTATCCGATCGCCCGCTCGATTCCGCCGGAATGCAGCGCGTAAGCCGAACTTTCCCCGCCGCCCGTTTCTTCGGGCGGAAAAAATTCCCGCCGCAAAATCACTAAAAGCTCTAAAATTTTTGCTTTCACCATCACGTCGCATCCGTACGCGCCGCCCGAAAATTCCGCGCGTATGCCGTTGAGCAGTCCGGTGACGTAAGCAAAGTGCGCGTTGTTTCGGTCGAGCTTCGCCCTGATTTCCTTGCCGCGCCCGAAAAACGCCCCGAGATACCCGTTGCTCAAATAATCGTTGCCCGCACTCCACACAAAATTCGGAGAAAATTGCAGGTTTAAAAGCCGCATGTCGTCCGCACCCGTATCGCCGTAAATATCCGTGATGCAGTGGTATTCGTTCGTGGAAAACATAAATACGTCGCCGGGCAGAATTTCCGCTTTTCCCCGCTCGGTGTCGTACACGCCGCGCCCGTTCAGAATCAGAGAAATTTCAAATTCCGCGTGCTTATGATTGCGATAGCTGTTTCTGCGCCGCGCCGCCGTGGAAATAAACATGCGGCATGCCGACGTGCCGGAACTATTTAAAATCTTCCCGATTTCTTCCATTGCAAAAACTCCCCGAAAAACTTATTTTCATAACATTGTTTGCAAAAATCGTAATATTGTTGATGACAATCCGTTTTCTTTATGGTATCATATTTGTAAGAACAAGTCAAGCAAATCGGCGCGGCGTGCGTAATTTTCGGCAAAATCGCAAAAAATTCCGCCCGATCCGAAGCGCAAAGGAGAATTAACAATGTACAAGAACATGAAAGCAAGCGATCTGAAAATCACCGATCTTCGCGTGGCGGATATCGACGGACTGCCCAAGCACATGATTTTACTCAAAATCTACACAAACAGCGACATCGTAGGTTACGGCGAAGTGCGCGACGCGGCGAGCGCAACGTATGCGAAAATGCTCAAAAGCCGCCTCATCGGCGAAAACCCGCTCAACGTAGAAAAACTGTTCGAACGAATCAAACAATTCGGCGGACATTCCCGTCAGGGCGGCGGCGTATCGGGCGTGGAAGTGGCGCTTTACGATATTATCGGCAAGTTTTACGGCGTGCCTGTGTATCAGCTGCTCGGCGGCAAATGGCGCGACGAGGTGCGTATTTACTGCGATACCGACGTAGACGGCAAGCATACCGGCACGGACATGGGCAACGCATTGAAAAAGCGCATGGCGCAGGGTTTCACGTTTTTGAAAATGGATCTCGGCATCGAGCTTTTGTACGACGAACCCGGCACGCTCAACGCGCCGCTCGGCATGGTGGAAGATTTCAAGAAGTACAATATGAAAGCCATTTGCCATCAGTCGGGCAGCATCGATAAATCGTTGATGTTCGGCAAAAATTATCAGATTTTCACGATTCCGCACTATGCTACGGGCATACATATCACGGAAAAGGGGCTTGATTATCTTGAAAACTACGTGAAGCAGGTGCGCGACGTGATCGGTTACGAAGTGCCGCTTGCGATCGATCATTTCGGGCATGTGGCGATCGAAGACGCGATCAGGTTTGCGCGCCGGCTCGAAAAGTACAATATCGCGTGGATGGAAGATCTTACGCCTTGGCAAAAGACGGAGCATCTGAAAAAATTCGCGCAGAACAGCTGCGTGCCGCTTTGCACGGGCGAAGACATTTATCTTGCGGATAATTTCGAAAAGGTGATGCAGGCGAGCGTAAACGTGGTGCATCCCGATCTGCTTACGGTGGGGGGATTCGGCGAGATGAAGAAGGTGGGCGCGCTGTGCGAGAAGTACGGAGTGGCGGCGGCAATCCACATGGCGGAAAGCCCGATCGCGTTCATGGCGGCGGTACATTCTGCGGCGGCGATGAAGAACGTGCTTGCCGTGGAATTCCATTCCGTGGATCACCCCGAATGGTTCAGCCTGGTAAACCCGAAGATCGAGCTGACGAACGGGTTTATGAAAGTACCCGACGCCCCGGGACTCGGCATCGAGAGTCTGAACGAAGAGCTTGTGGAAAAATTCCGCAAAGCGGACTGCGAAAAGCCGTGGAGCGAAACTTCCGCATGGGATAAGGAGTGGTCGAACGATCGCGAATGGTCGTAATTCGTAACGCGCTTGTATAACGGCACATCTCGTATAACGGCACATCTCGCGGCTTCATCTGCGTGCGCCCTTGCTCATTTACGCTTAGTAAACTCGGGGGGCGCATTTTGTTTTCAATTTTCCAAAAACTTTATATAAATCGCTTGAAAAACGGCGAAAAATCAATTATAATAACAAAGAGGTAAAAAAAATGGCATACGATATCAACGAACTCGTGGTAACAAACGAAGAAACGAACAGACGTATTCAGAACGGCATCGAGAAAAACCGCAAGGGCGATTTCACTCTGAAAACGCCTTTCAAACCGGGCGAAAAAGTGCATGTGAAGTTGAAAAATCACAAATTCCGCTTCGGCTGCAATATGTTCATGCTCGATGAAATCCCGGACGATCCGCATAAAAACGAGCTTTACAAAGAGAAACTCGCCGCGCTTTTCAATATGGCAACCGTACCTTTTTACTGGGACGCCACCGAGCCGACGGAAGGGCATACGCGGTACGATAAAAATTCCGAAAAAATTTATCGCCGTCCGCCCGCGGATCTGTGCGTGGAATTTTGCGAAAAGCACGGTATCGAGCCGCGCGAACACGCGCTTTGCTACGATCATTTCTTCCCGAAGTGGCTCAAAGACAAGCGCAACGATGAAGTGAAAGCGCACCTTGAAAAGCGCATGCAGGAAATTTCTTCGCGCTATGCCGATAAAATTCCCACCATCGAAGTCACGAATGAAATGTTCTGGGATAACGGCATTACAGACTTCTACCTTGCGCCCGAATATATGGAATGGTGCTATAAAAAAACGGCGGAATATTTCCCGCATAACGAGCTTTGTATCAACGAATGGACGGGCGCGATCTGGGAAACCCGCGCCTGCGCTTACGACGCATACTATATGATGATCGAAAACCTTTTGATGAAAGGTTGCAAAATAGACGCAGTCGGCGCGCAGTATCACATGTTTCATCGCGCGGAAAATTACTTCAACGCCACGCGCAAAAGCTACAATCTGCCGCACCTTTTCAAGGCGATGGATAACTACGGTCGCTTTAAAAAGCCGATCGAAATCACCGAAGTTACGATCCCCGCATACACCGCGGAAGAAGCGGACGAATTTTCTCAGGCGGACGTAATCGAGCGGCTGTATTCGCTGTGGTTCTCGCACGAAAACGTGAAGCAGATCGTGTACTGGAATCTGGCGGACGGCTACGCGGCGTTCACCACCCCTGGCAACATGGAAGAAGGCGAAAATTATTTCCGCGGCGGCTTGCTGCGTTTCGATATGAGCGAAAAACCCGCTTACAAGCGGCTGTATCATCTCATCAAAGAAGTATGGACGACGGATGAAACGCTTGCAGTCGGCGAAAACGGCGAAGTGAAATTCCGCGGTTTCTACGGCGAATACGAGGCGGAGGCGGGCGGCAAAACGTACAAAGTAACGCTTGGCGAAAACGGTGCGGTAGAGGTGCTGAAATGAAAAAAGCTTTGGTTACAGGCTCTACGCAGGGCATCGGTAAAGCGATTGCGGCGCGGCTTGTGAAAGACGGGTTTTACGTGATCGTGCATTGCAGCGGCGATCTCGAAAAGGCGAAGCGCGTGCAAAGCGAAATCGGCGCGCACGCGGCGGTTGTGGGCGATTTATCCGAAGCGGAAGCAGCCGAAAAGCTGAAAGCCGCCACGGGCGAAATCGACGTGCTTGTGTTAAACGCAAGCGTGCAGTACAAGCAGCCGTGGCGCGAAATCACCGCCGAGCTTATGCAGAAGCAGTTGCAGGTGAATTTCGTATCCACGGTGCGCCTGATGCAGGAATATATCCCCGCCATGGAAAAGAACTGCTGGGGCAGAGTGATTGCGATCGGCAGCGTAAATCAGCACCGCCGCCACCCCGAGTTGTCCGTTTACGCCGCCACAAAATGCGCCGTGATGAGCTTTGTGGAAAACGTGGCGAAAATCGAAGCGCCGTTCGGCGTTACGGTAAACAACGTTTCCCCGGGCGCGATCGCCACGCCGCGTAACGCGGGCGTTTATAACGATGAAGAAGCGCGTAAAAAAGTGGAAGCGTGCATCCCCGCGGGGCGTTTCGGCACGCCCGAAGAATGTGCGGGAATCGTGGCGTTTCTCGCAAGCGAGGATAGCTCGTATATCACGGGCGCGGACATTAAAACGGACGGCGGCATGAGCCTGTAAAAGTTTGTAAAAAACAAAAACGGAGGTAACGATATGGAATTTTCAAAGTTGATTCAAGAGCGGTATTCGTGCCGCAGTTTTTCGGATAAGCGCGTATCGAAAGAAACGCTGTACAAAATCATCGGCGAAGCATTGAACGCGCCGAGCGCGAAAAATACGCAGCCGTGGGAATTTTACGTAACGTATACCGACGAAGCGAACGCGAAAATCCGCGCGTGCCTGCAAGACGGCGGCAAAAACGCGTTTTTATGCGGTGCAACGGCGTTTATCGCGATTTTCGAAAAAATGCCCGATAATATCGATTGCGAAAAATACGGCAACGATCGCTTCGTGAAGTACGACGTCGGTCAGGCGGCGGCATATCTCACGCTTGCCGCGAAAAACGCCGGGGTAGATAGCTGCACCATCGGCTGGCTTAACGAGAAGAAATTGCAGCAAAACACGGGCATAAACAAGCCGTGTTCGATTGTGATCGCGCTCGGCTATGCGGAAAAAACGCCGGACGGAGAAGAAACGAAAGCACCGCAGAAACGCCGCGCCGCACTCGAAGAAAAAATCATAAATTACGAAAAATAAAAGGAAAAAGATCATGATACAATTTAATCAGAGAGAACAAATCATCGCTTTAACTCCGCAATGGAAAGGCGAACGCATGATAGACGGCAGACCGAAAGTAGCGGATAAGTACCTTGAAAAAATGCGTAAAATGACGCTTGAAGAGCTGTGGAAACCCATTTTTTTAAAGGGGTACGAAAGTCAATTCGAAGGCGATCTGAAAACGTTGCACAATGATAATCGTATACTGATCGGAAGGGCGGTTACGTGTACGTTCGTTCCGTCGCGCCCCGATCTTCACGAAACGATGTTCGCGGCGGGCGCAGCCGAAGGCAGAAAGGGCAACTACAATCAATGGGTGATCGATAATCTCAGCTTGCAAGAGCGGGACGTTGTCGTGGTCGATATGTACGACAAAATTTATAAAGGCACGTTTATCGGCGGCAATCTCACCACGGCGATCAAAGCCAAAACGAAAACGGGCGGCGCGGTGATCTGGGGCGGCATCCGCGATACGCAGCAAATGAAAGAAGTGGAAGGCGTGCAGGTGTACTATCGCGGCATCGATCCCACGCCCATCCGCGATTTTATCATGAAAGATTACAACGGCATCACGCGCATCGGCAAAGCCACGGTGCTTCCCGGCGACATCGTTTACGGCGCGGGCGGCGGCGTGCTGTTTATTCCGGCGCACCTTGTGGCGGAAGTAGTGGACGGCGCGGCGAAAACGCACGTGAAAGACGATTTCGGATTCGAAATGATCGCGCAGAATAAATTCACAACCGCGCAGATCGACAGAGCCACCTGGACGGAAGAAATGCTCGATATGCTCACCGAGTGGATCAAAACCGATCCGCGCGGCGAAAAATACCGCGATCTCGATTGGTCGGAAGAGTATGATCTCGCGCGCAACGGCGATCCCAACGATACGCAGACGATGCTTTGATTTCAAACTAAGATTTGCGAGGTAATTCACGGTGAAAACGGTGTATATTTGCGCCTGCGCCGAAAAAAGCGCGGGCGGCGGCGTGTACGAATACGCGCTTGAAAACGGCGGAAAATTCGAACAACGGGCATACCTGTCCTGCGATAAACCCATGTTTGCGGCGAAAGACGGCGAGAAACTGCACATTCTTCTGCGCGCGCCGTTCGCGGGGCAAAATTTCGTGAATCCGCTCGCACGGGCAGCGAAAAGCGGGTCGGAGGCAAGCTGCGAAGAAAAGTGCAGCGGGTACTTTTCGTGTAACGCCGATTTTTCTGGCGTTTCCGAAATAAAAAGCACTATGGGCGTGTGCGCATGCCATATCGCGGCGGCGGAAGGGGATACGTATATCGCCAATTATTTAAGCGGAAATTTCGTGAAAAACTGCCATATCTGCGTGCCGCACGAAGGGGCGGGGGTAAATTTGCCCCGGCAGGATATGCCGCACACGCATTTTGCGGCGTTTTCGCGCGATAAAAAGCGCGTATTTTGCTGCGATCTCGGCGTGGATACCGTGTTTGTGTACGATCGGAATTTAAACGAAGTTTCCCGCGCGAAAGTGCCTGCGGGCTACGGCGTGCGCCACCTTGCGATTACGCAGAACGGGCATACCGTGTATGCGATAAACGAACTTGTGCCGTCCGTCACCGTGTTTGCGTTTGACGGCGATACGCTCGAAAGAAAAGCCACCGTTTTGCTGCCGTGCGAAGCGAAAACGTCCACAGCGGCGGCAATCCGTTTATCGGCAGACGAAAAAACGCTGTACGCTTCGGTACGCGCGGAAAACGCCCTGTACGCGCTCGATATATCGGGTGCGCGCGCAGGCGAAAACGGTATTCCGGAATTGATACAGAAAGTGAGTTGCGGCGGCGATTCCCCGCGCGATTTCGATATTTTCGGCAATGTTTTGCTGTGTTGCAACGAAAATTCTGATACCGTTACCGCGTTTTCCGTGAAAGAGAACGGCAAAATCGGCGAGCAGATCGGCGAAATCGGATTGCCCGCCCCGCTTTGCGTGATTTAAGCATTTCCATATATCAGGTCTTCCCCTGGGGGGGAGCTGTCCGTGAAACGGACTATGAAGGGCGAAGCGTATTACGCAAAGC
>ERZ1026860.1605-NODE-1605-length-11167-cov-3.879320_pt1 | contig 11167 bp, 12 predicted proteins | sample MGYA00380160_ERZ1026860 | MGnify/ENA primary metagenome ERZ1026860 (study PRJEB33269, sample SAMEA4719796) | human gut metagenome | biome: human-associated habitat; feature: organic feature; material: feces | place: Cameroon | collected 2013-10 ... | reverse complement strand
CGCGGTATAGGCAACGGCAGTGCGCGGGGACAGACTTCCGCCCGTGAGACGGATGTGTGTCAGGCGCGTTCCCTGCGGGTCGTAGGTGATTTTATAAACTCTTGCCGCAAAATCTTTTTTAAACCCGCGCTCGCGTGAATAATGCGAAAGGCAGGCGATAAAGTCGGAAACACCGTCCGTTTTCAGCGCCGAACCGAAAAAACAGGGAAAAATCCTCCGTTCCGAAATTGCGGCGGCAATGTCTGCATCGACAATTCGTTTCGCGGAATGCTTTTCAAAAAGAACTTCATCGGCAAGGGCAAGATTTTCAAAGAAAGCTTCGCTTTTGCAGAATTCGGAGTCTGTACCTTCGCAGGGTTCAAATGCAATGCATCTTTCCGAAAGCCGCCGCTGAATCTCTTCGATAAGTTCGCTGCGGCTTCGTTGCATTATGTCTGTTTTATTGATGAAAATAAATGTCGGGATGCTGTATCTGCGCAAAAGCTTCCAAAGGGTTTCGGTATGGGATTGAACTCCGTCGGTGCCGCTTACAACAAGCACCGCGTAATCAAGTACGCTCAGCGCGCGTTCCGCTTCGGCAGAAAAATCAACATGCCCGGGCGTGTCAACCACAGTGAACTCTGTATTATTATAATTGAATTTTGCCTGCTTTGAAAATATCGTTATTCCGCGCGCCTTTTCAAGCGTGTGCGTGTCGAGGTATGCATCGCCCCTGTCCACCCTGCCGCGCTTTCTTATCGCGCCGCTGAGGTAGAGCAGTGCTTCGCATAATGTTGTTTTGCCTGCGTCAACATGCGCAAGAATTCCGATTGCAAGCTTTTTCATAAATATCCTGCCTGTTTCACCGCAAATGCGGACGAACTTCATTTTAAGGTAATTATAACAGGAACGGAAGGGAAAACAAAGATATATTTAAAACCCGAAAACGGAAAATAAAATGCGGACAGGTGCGGAAGCTTAATGCTTTTAATAATACCGAATCCTGCATTTTTCTGCATTGACACGGCCTCCGGTGAATGTTATAATAGGCTGTCAATTGATTTTTTGCGATGAATGGGCAAAAACCGCGCTCAACGGAGCACAGAGAGTCTGCATTAGGTGTGAGCAGATATCCGCGTTCGGTTATCCCGCCCATGAGCACGGGAAAGTAAAGTGCATTGAGCCGTTTGCGGCTTGCGGTGTTCCGCAATTTTCCGCGCAGAAGTGCGTTACAACTTTCGAGGCGGAGTGGCTGTCATTTCGCGAAATAAGGTGGTACAGTGCTTAACGCGCCCTTGTGAATTTTTTCGCACGGGTGCTTTTTTAAGCAAAAGTCAGATGCTTTTATTATTCTTAACGGAAATATTAATAACAACGGAGGAAGTATTGCAATGGCAAAACAAAAAGAAGAATTCGTTACGCATATCGCGTCCCGAACCGAAGATTTTCCGCAGTGGTACACGGACATCATTCTGAAGTCCGACATGGTTGACTATTCCGAGGTTAAGGGCTGCATGGTCATAAAACCCTACGGTTACGCCGTGTGGGAGCTTATACAGCATGAACTTGATACGCGCTTTAAGGCGACAGGGCATAAAAACGCGTATTTCCCGCTGTTCATCCCCGAACATCTGCTCCAAAAAGAGAAGGACCATGTTGAAGGCTTTGCGCCCGAGGTTGCATGGGTCACTCAGGGCGGTGAAGAAAAGCTTGCGGAGCGTCTCTGCGTTCGCCCCACGAGCGAGACTATCATATGCTCAATGTATTCAAAATGGATCCAGTCCTACCGTGATTTACCTCTGCTCTATAACCAGTGGGCAAACGTTGTAAGATGGGAAAAGAACACCCGCCCCTTCCTGCGCACGAGCGAATTCCTTTGGCAGGAGGGTCACACCGCGCACGCAACCGCCGAGGAAGCACAGGAAGAAACCGAGCGTATGCTTGAAGTTTACCGTGACTTTATGGAGAACGTGCTTGCAATTCCCGTTATCTGCGGCAGAAAGAGCGAAAAAGAGAAATTTGCGGGAGCGGAAGCAACCTATACCCTTGAGGCGATGATGCAGGACGGAAAAGCTTTGCAGATGGGAACGAGTCATAATCTCGGCGACCATTTTGCAAAGGCATATGACATCACTTATCTCAGCCGCGAAGGCAGGCATGAATACTGCTTCACAACGAGCTGGGGCGTCAGCACCCGCATGATCGGCGGCCTTATCATGACTCACGGCGACGACCGCGGGCTTATGTTCCCGCCGCGCATTGCGCCCGTGCAGCTCATCATACTGCCCATTGCACAGCATAAGCCCGGCGTTCTCGACAAGGCATATGAGCTGAAGAAAATGCTTTCCGATGCAGGTATTCGCGTTGAACTCGACGACAGCGACCAGAGCGCGGGTTGGAAGTTCAACCAGTGGGAGATGAAGGGCGTACCCGTTCGTCTTGAAATCGGCCCGAAGGACATCGAAAACAATCAGGTTGTTCTTGTTCGCCGTGATACGCACGAAAAACTCTTTGTTTCCATCGACGGCCTTGCGGACACGCTCAAACAGCTGTTTGATACCGTGCAGAACGATATGTATAACCGCGCAAAAGAAAATCGTGTTGTGCATACTGTCGTTGCAAAGAATATGGACGAGCTTAATGCGGGTGTTCAAAACGGATTTGTAAAGGCAATGTGGTGCGGTGACCGTGCATGTGAGGATAAAATTAAGGAAATGACAGGCGCAACCACCCGCTGCATGCCCTTTGATGCCGACGATATAGGCAGCGATACCTGTGTTTGCTGTGGCAAAAAAGCAAAAGCAATGACATATTTTGCAAAGAGCTATTAATAAGAGCTGTTAACCTGAAAATAAAGTGAAGTCGAGACGGGTTTTTCAAAAAAACGAAATCGACCGAGCCTATAAATCAAGCCCCCGGCAATTTGCCGGGGGCTTGCGCGGTTAATGCTTTACCGCTTTTTGCCTTTTTTCTCGCCTTCACGGCGTATGGCGCCGACGGTGCAGTCGCTGCGCGTTTGTCTTGCCACTGAAATGTGCAGAATCAGAAATGAACGGATATTGTCGGTTCGCTGATTTGACTGTAGTTCTCATCTTGAATGGCAAGCTCAAATTCCAGCCCTGTAATTTCGGAAAAGTCGCTGATATCGAGCTCATTGGTGATTTCGATGTCAAGAATCGCAAATTCTCCGTTCAGGAGGATTTGCGAGTTGCCATAGGCACCTGACAGTAATTCGTTTATCGAGACATACTCACCCTCAAAACCAACAATTAGTCCTTCTTCCCCTGTGTTTTCGACTATAAACAAGGCACTGATACGATCGGTTAATCCGTACGGATCTTTAGCGAACCCCTTGAACACAAGACGAATCCCATGATCGTTATATGCTTCGATTCCTGTTTTATCGAATGAAGCGGGAGCATCGGAAACGTTTACGTTGACACGCTCCTTGTCTATGACATCATAATAAGTATTTTCGAGGATAAGATCAAACGAAACGGAGCCGATTTCGGTGATGCCGAGAGCACCGCGGTATTCCTCTTCGTGCCAGGGGGTGAGATTTACAGTAACGGCACGATGCGTTGACGGACGGATCGGTTCCGACTCCGCCAGGTAGCTGCTGTTGACAACAAGTCCGTTCAGAGCAACGCGGTTAATATTTATGAGAATTGTATCGCTTGAATCATTTACAAATTCAAGATACAACATCATTCCATCATCTTCGGAAATCATTGTCTGTGAAACGAGGCGGATTCCGGAAGAGTTATAAAGTTCCTCGGTGCCGAAAAAATCAACGCTGTAGTCGAGTTCGTTCTTTGCAGCATTGCTTGTTACAGCATCTTGAAAGCCGTTGGGGTTGAACGTGTATGAGTCGAAAGCGGAAGTTTTGAGAATAACGAAATCGGTTTCCGCTTTAAAATCGGAGTAATCTTCAACTGTGAATTGAAGCCCCAACTCAGCAAGTTCATAAATTCCGTGCAGTCTCATTTCATTGTAGCTGATATACATTTCTCCGTCACCTTTCTCACCGGCGGCAACGTCACAGTTCAGATTTCCTCCGTACAGCATGTACCCGTTCACCGAGGTGCTATTAACGGATGAGAAACTGAGCTCTTCATCACGATTGTTTTCAAGCAGCAAGTTGAGAGTTACTCCGCTGTCTTCGTAGGTGAGATCCTTTGCCGTGATTACAATACCGTTATCATTATAGAGTACGGTTTCCTCGATGGTCGCGGTTTTCTTGAATTCATCGAATTTAGCATCGGCAGGATCTTCCGTTTCCTGCGGTTCACCGGTTCGTTCGGGGTCTTTGGTGGGATCGGGATCTTTGGTTGTCTGCTCTTGCTTCTTGCCGTCATCAGGATCGCCGTCGTGTATGTTTATGACACACGCGGCAAGGCTGAGCATCATTAAAAGTGCCAGCAGCATTGCGAGAGTTTTTTTAAGCATGGTTAATTCCTCCGTTCAATGGGTACTTCTCAAGAGTAGTTGCAGTTCGTTCCCTGCGTCCGTGATTTGCGGCATGAAACTGCGGAGATCGCGGACTCACGGGCGTTTGGGTGTGATAATGCCGGCATGGTTCGGTTCAATGGCATCGGACAAGTCTTTGCTTTTGAATTCAACCGTTACTGCGGCAAAATCGGATTGTTTGGCAAACATCGTTATGCAATCGGTTAAACTGCTGCAGACCAATCAACGGTTTTCTTGACCGAAATGTGTCCCCCCTTTCGGATTTAAACTGCGAGCGACTAAAGCCCGGCACGGATATATATATTTCCACAGCAATCCTAACATAATAATTATACAATAAAAAACAAGTTAAGTCAAGCACTTTAACCTCGTCCCGAGCACTGCGGCTGTTCCTGCCGTCCGAAATGCCGAATCGTTCCGGCAAATCGGCTGCTGCATTTATCGGAAAGGCAGCTCGTTTTTTTACAATTAATCCGCTTTTTGTTGGGTTTTATGCAAATAAATTATGCGCGAATGCAGCAAACCGGACAACCCTTCTTGAGTTGCCCGGTTTTGTTTTGGGACTTATGCAGCAGCCGCTTTTGCATTACATCGTCAAGCCGATGTGATGCGGACGACGGGGTGAACCCGATGGAGACTGTGCGGTTAATGCTTTACCGCTTTTTGCCTTTTTTCTCGGCTTCACGGCGTACTGCGCCAATCGTTTTGTCGCTGCGCGTATCTCGCCCGTCCTTGTTTCGGATTGTGCCCGGGGGCAGACCGTACTTTTTTTCAAATGCGCCGACGGTGCAGTCGCTGCGCGTTTGTCTTGCCATGGAGAGCCTCCTTCCCGCAAGATTGAAACGTGCTGAATCAGAACTGAATGCTAATCGTCGGTTCGCTGACAACCGAGCCGTCGGAATCGCTGATTTTCAGTTCGAATTCAACTGAGCTGATTTGAGAAGCAGCACTTAAGCTGTTTTCCTCAAGAAAGCTTTCATCGATTTCGACAAAGAAAACGGAAGTTGTGCCGTTGGGCGTTTCGTTCGGATAAATAGTGCTATCGCAGGCAATTCCGTTTATTTTGAGAGTGTCGCTAATATATTCCACCGAAATTTGTTCACCGCTGTTATTCTTCAACAGCAGAGCAACGATAATATCAGAGTGATATTCACTGATTGGGTCGATTGCAGGTTTTGCAGTAATGCTGATCCCGTCACTGTTAAAAACTTCAGTTCCTGTTGAATCGAAGGAAGCTGTGTCATCCGAAGTCTTCATTGAAACCGTTTTACCGTCGGCGATAGTGTTATAATTCTCATCATAGGCTTCAACGCTGAAGGAAACGGTGTTCATTCGTGCAGCATTGAGTGCGCTTGCGCAAGCGGGATCTGCAAGCATGTCTCGTGTGTCTACTTTAATAATGGTGCGTTTGCCGGGGTTGGGGGTTTCAACAGCGCAAGAGCTGTCGTTTATCAGCAAACCATTGACCGTAAGCTGCGAAATGCTAATCGTTGCTGCAATATCGGAGTTATTTTCAAACTCGAGCATTAAATACTGCTCATTTTCGTCATTGGTGTACAATACCTCCGTGACGAGACGGATTCCGCCTTCATTATACAGTTCATCAGCTGCAAAATAATCGATGTTGTAATGATAGGTGTTCTGCGCAGCCTGCGTTGCGGCCGTGTTTGCAAAGCTGTGCTTGCTGTAGTCATAGCCGTCTGCGATGGATGTTTTGACTGCGAGCGGCCCCGTATACGTCTTGTTGTATTCCTCGTCCGTAATTGAAAAACCGATTTCAAAGTCCGCTATTTCAAAAATCCCGTACTGCTTAAGTGAGTAGAAAGACATATCAAAGGATTCGTCCTGGGTCGTGTTTGCGGGAACCTGACAATTCATGAATCCTTCACTTACCATGTAGCCGTTCACGGAGTTGACACAATACCCGGCGGAGCCGCAGCTGTAGTCGAGTTCTCCGTCCGTTTTGTTCTCGATTGAAAGGTTGAAGATTGCCTCATAGTCGGTATATTCAAGACTTTTGAGAGTTATTTTTGAGATTTCGTTATCAAACAGAACCGTTTCTTCAACCGTTCCCGTCGGATTGAACTCAGCAAGCTTTTCGCCGACATCATGCGGGTCAACGGTGGGTTCGGGTTCGTCGGTTTCAACGGGCGCATCAGTGGTATCGCTTGTTTTGGGTTTATCGTTGCCCTTGTTTTCATCTTTGGGCTTTTCCCCTCCGCAGCCGACAAGGCCTGTTATCATAAGTACTGCAAGCAGGACTGCGATAATTTTTTTGAACATAATTTTTCCTCCGATTGATTAATTAAATTTTGATTGGTTGCGCCTGCGTTTCAGCCCGCACAGCAGCTCGGCTCATGCGGGCGGAATAAGGCGGGGTTACTTTTGTTTGCTTGTAAAAGCCGGTTTAGTCCGTTTCGGAGCCTCAGTTCAACTCAAGCAATTTCTGACTGACACGGCCCATGACTTCTATATAGTAGGCATAATCCGCAGCGGACAGATTATCCCCGTTATAGGCAGCCATTGTTTCGGCAAATTCCGTATATTGGGTCATCAGCTCGGTGTATTCGGAAAGCATGGAAAGGGGACGACCCTCTTCTTCGTATTTCTTCATGAACTTCACATATTTGTCGATGAATTTTTCGTATTCATCCATAACGTCTCGAAAATCTGCACTGACCTCTTCGGGTTCTTCGGTGGGTTCTTCGGCGGGTTCTTCGGTTTCTTCCGGTTCCTCCGTTTCTTCCGGTTCTTCCGTCTCTTCCGGCTCCTCTGTTTCCTCCGGTTCCTCGGTCACCCGCTCATGTTTTTTTCCGTCATCGGGTTCGGCGTCGTTGTCTGTGGGTTTGTTTCCGCCGCAGGCGGTAAGGCTGAGCATCATTACAAATGCCAGCAGCATTGCGAGAATTTTCTTTAACATGATTAATTTCCTCCGTTTAATTGATATGTTTTAATGATGTTTGCGGCTGCGTTCCCCGGCATTCGTGATTTGCTGCACGAATCGGTTCGGAATGCAGCTGCATGGTCGTTTGTGTGTGATAACGCTGACAGGGTTCAGTTCAATGTCAGCAGTTTTGCCTGTACACGGGCGTTAACCTGAATGAGATATGCCGCATCGGCATCGGAAAGCTCTTCACTTTCATACTCAGCCATTGCCGCGGCAAATTCGGAGTATTGGGTCATCATCTTTGTGTAGTCGGCAAGCATGGATACGGGTTTGCCATCTTCTTCGTACTTCTTAATAAATGTTACGTATTCATCGATAAAGGCTTCATACTCGTCCATTGCAGCTTTAAAATCCGGGTCAACACCGTCGGAAGCATCCGGTTTTTCCGTGGGCTTGCTGCTGTCCTTATCATCCTTGCCGGATTGCTCCGTTTTATCGGAAGTACGCGGCTTTTCGGTTCGGACAGTCTCGGTTTGTGCGCTGTTCGATGATCCCGAAGGCTCAGAGTCCTTTTGAGACTTCGACACGCATAAAACGATAACGCAGACAACAACGGCGGCAGCAATGACAAGCACTGCAAGAAACTTGAAGAATCCTTTAAAAAATCCACTCATTATTATTCTCCCTTCTCGGATTCATCGGCGGCACCGGCGAAATTTGCTGCGGCACTGCCGTCGATTATGTGCAGTTTTTTCATTTTTGCCCTCTCGGCAAGCGTCAGTATTGAGCCAAACATTTCGGCTGCAATTCCGATGAACGCAAACCAACATGCGCAGCCGAGCTTATAGCTGCTGCTTTCGGAAAATGTACCGCGAAGGTCAAAATCCTTCAGAATCAGCAGAAACGTGCCGAGCGCAAGCATTGTGAACACGATTGCGGGTATCGGCTTTTTAAGCACGGCGAACAGAAGCGTCAGTAAAGCGAATACAGCGGCAGCGATAATGGTACCCATTGAAAAGCTGCTGTCTAAATTGCCCGCTTTGCCGAATGCGCGTGCAAGTTCAATCAGCGAAAGATTGATTGCATCTCTGCGGGTCATGTTGAGTTCCTCATCGTAAATCCTGTCCGGCGCTGCGGACAGCCATTCACGATATTCCTTCCTTGCCGTTCCGAACGGCAAAAGGAACGATGCAGCGAGTATGAGCGCACCCAAAAGCATAGCAATAAAAGGCAAACTGCCCTTTAAACGACAATTGCCGCAGGCACTCTCAACGGTTCTCTTGGTCAAAATGTGTTCCCCCTTTCGGATTTAAGGTGCGAGTAATCAAAACCCTGCTTCAAAAGGTGTACTTTTTGAGAGAGAATATTTCGATAATATTCGGTTGTCAATTTATCAGGTTGGGAGAAGTGAAACTGAAAAAATTCACTGAAACGGTGTCGAAACGCTTGACTTAACTTATTTATGGTTGTATAATCGTTATATCGGAACCGCTGTCGGAAAGTACACTTTTTGATAAAGGTTCCTTTTTCGTTGTGAATTCATTACGAATCGTCGCGGGGTTCTTCGGACTCGCTCCGAAAGTCGCGCAGACGCCGATAGAACGTTGCCTGACTCATGCCGCACATTCGAAGAACAGCTTCAAATGACAGATCCTTGCTTTCCCAACGCAGCACGAGTTCTCCGAAATCATCCGGGAGGGGTTTTTCCGGTCTCCCGAACCGAACCCCGCGCTGCTTTGCGGCGGCGATACCCTGCGCCTGCCTCTTTTTGATGTTTTCACGTTCGCTTTGTGCAACGAATGAAAGAATTTGAAGCACGAGATCCGCAATGAACGTTCCCATAAGATCCTTGCCCTGCCGCGTGTCGAGCAGAGGCATGTCAATTACGCAGATATCAACACATTTTTCCTTTGTCAAAATGCGCCATTGCCGCCCTATTTCCTCGTAATCCCTGCCGAGTCGGTCGATGCTCAGCACATACAGCAGGTCACCGGGGCGAAGCTTTTTCACAAGCCGCCTGTATTGCGGTCGATTGAAATCCTTGCCGGACTGTTTATCCGTGAAAATGCATTCGGGCGGAATGCCGAGTTCCTGAAAGGCGGTCAGCTGACGCGCCTCGTTCTGATCCGCGCCTGAGACGCGGGCGTAGCCGTAAGTTTTCGGCTTTTGTGTTTCCATTGATTTTTTCCTCCGTAATTCTATTGCGTAAGCAGCCGCAAAATGCACGGCATGCAGTGCTGCGGAAGCCGCTCCGCGGCAGCACATGTTTTTTTCGCCAAAAGCTGCTTCATAACAGCGCATGTTTTTTTCGTCACCCGTTATTCTAAAGCATAATGCGGCAGCTTTTAAAGCGGATCGGAGGAAACTTCCCGCATGTCAGAGGATTGTTATTGAAATGTGTTTCGGTGTATGGTAGTATAATGACGGCGCAGATAAAGCAGACGTTGCAATGCGTAAGGGCCGAAAAGCAAATAAACCCAATTCCATAAAAGGAGGTTTGCCATGCCGCTGCAAATTGTTGAAAATGATATAACCGAAATGAGAGTTGACGCAATAGTGAATGCCGCAAACAACTCGCTGCTCGGCGGGGGCGGGGTGGACGGCTGCATTCATCGTGCGGCGGGAAAGGGTCTTCTTGCGGAATGCAGAAAGCTCGGCGGCTGCGAAACGGGCAAAGTTAAGGTCACGGCGGGATATGATCTTCCCTGCAAATATGTGATTCATGCCGTGGGTCCGCGCTGGTTCGGCGGAAAAGAGGGCGAACCGGCATTGCTGCGCTCATGTTATTTGAATGCCCTTGAAGCAGCAAGGGAACGCGGATGTGAATCGATAGCTTTTCCGCTCATTTCTTCCGGAATTTTCGGCTGCCCGAAACAAATCGCGCTGCGAATTGCCGTTGATGCAATTCGGGATTTCCTTGCCGAAAATGAGATGCTCGTATGTCTTGTGATTTACAACCGCTCGGAATTTCCGCTTGAAGACGGCCTGCGAAGAGATATTTCGAAATACATAAATGACAGCTTCCTGACCGATACGACCGACACAGAGGAGCTTTCGGCATGTGCGCCGACGGGTGCCGCCCCGGGTCGGTTTGCATATGAGGATGAAGCGCGGTTCGTGCGCGGCGGAAAAGCAAGGCGAAGACTGCCCCGACTTAAGTCCAAAGCCTCTTTGCGCGGCGCGGAGCGTTTTGCGTCGGTTGATGCAGAGTCGGCACCCGATGAAGCGGCGGAAGAAAAGTCGGCAATATTTCCGCCGATGTTTGATTATGCGCCCGCAATTTCCCTTGAAGAGGCATTGAAGCAAATCGATGAAAGTTTTTCGGAAATGCTCCTTCGGAAAATCGATGAGTCGGGAATGACCGATGCCGAATGTTACAAGAAGGCGAATGTGGACAGGAAGCTATTTTCAAAAATTCGTTCGGACAGGCTTTATAAACCCTCAAAAACAACAGCAGTTGCGTTTGCGCTTGCGCTTGAACTTCCGATTGCGGAGGTGCGCGAAATGCTCATGAAAGCGGGATTCGCCCTGTCACGCTCGAATAAGTTCGATATCATTGTTGAGTATTTTATAAATCACGGAAATTATAATATCTATGAAATTAACGAAGCTTTGTTTGCATTTGACCAAAAGCTCATCGGCGCATGAGCGGGATATCGGTTCGATCGGCAGGACAATATCGATTTGTTAAAATATATCAATAAAGCCCTTGACAATGCCGTATCAAATGAGTATAATAAGCAGGTACGTTGAAGAACGCACTGAACTTAATACGGATGCGCCCATAGCTCAGCGGATAGAGTGCCCGGCTACGAACCGGTAGGTCGCAGG
>ERZ1026860.1604-NODE-1604-length-11168-cov-3.846846_pt1 | contig 11168 bp, 4 predicted proteins | sample MGYA00380160_ERZ1026860 | MGnify/ENA primary metagenome ERZ1026860 (study PRJEB33269, sample SAMEA4719796) | human gut metagenome | biome: human-associated habitat; feature: organic feature; material: feces | place: Cameroon | collected 2013-10 ... | reverse complement strand
CGTCCTGCCGGAGGCGTACGCCGCCGCGCCGGTGGAGGACTGGGGGGACGCCCTGATCCTGCAGTCCTTCGCGGACCTGCACCTCCACGCCCCCCAGTATCCCATGATGGCCATGGGCATGGACCTGCCCCTGCTGGACTGGCTGGTATTTCTGGCGCTGCTGGCGGCGTGCCGCCGGCTGAACGTTGCCCTGGCGCTGTGCCCGTTGGCTGCCCTGGTCGGCATGTTTTCCTTTCAGCGGCTTGCCGCCGCATGGCTCACCTCCAAAACGCCTGCCCGCATGGTCCCCCGGATACAGGTGGACGCTCTTGATGAAGGCGAACGAACGCTGGTGGTCTGCCCCACCATGCTGGCCGATGAAAAGCACGCGCTGGCGATGGTGAAGCGGCTTTCCATCATGCACCAGGCCAATCCGGACAAACAATTGCATTTTTTGCTTCTGGGCGATTTTCAGGATAGTCTAAGCGGTACTTTGTCTACCGATCAGCCGATTATGGACACAGCGTCGGCTGCGGTAGACGCGCTGTGCAAGGATACGGGACACCCGTTTTTTTACCTGCAGCGGGAGCGGGTTTATCTGACGGCGGATCACTGCTATGGAAGCCGGGAAAGAAAACGCGGCAGTCTGGAAACCCTGATGCGCCTGCTGGAAGGGAAACCCATTCAAGATACCTTTGCCTGTGCAACCGTTGACCCATTCCAGCTGACAGGACAATACCGCTATGTGATTACCCTGGACAGCGATACCATTCTGCCGCCCGGCAGCGCCCTGCGGCTTGTGGGAGCCATGCTGCACCCATTGCAGGTTCGCCAGAAAAGCGCTGACGGAAGAATGCGCGGCGTCAGCATTGTACAGCCCGCCATGGAAACGGCCGCGCATACGGTGGGCAGCCGCCTGTCCATGCTGCTGGGCGGTCCCGGCGGAACGGATCCCTATAACCGGCTCAGCGCGGACTACGACCAGGACGTTTTGCATCGAGGCACGTTTATGGGAAAGGGCATCATCGACCCCAAGGCTTTTTTGGACGGTACGGAGGGAGCGATACTTCCCGGCTGCGTTTTAAGCCATGACTTGCTGGAAGGAGAACTGGCGGGATGCTGCCGCGCCAGCGATATCTCCCTTTATGACGGTCACCCGGAAACCCTTAGCGGGTGGATGAGCAGACTGCACCGCTGGACCCGCGGCGACTGGCAGCTGCTGCCCTATGCGGCTTTTTCCAGGAACCGCCGTCTGCCTCCCAAACTGCTGGACAGCATTTCCAAACGAAAAATCAGGCACAATTTGCTTCGCAGCCTGATTGACCCCATGCGAGTCGTCCTGCTGGCCTATGGGGCGGCCGCAGGCCGTTGGTGGCTGTGGCTGGCGGCTCTGCTGCTGCCGGATCTTGTATATCTGCGTTTTCAAAGGCAGGCCCTGCTTAGCTGGCTATGCCGCCTGGCAATGCTGCCATGCAAGGCTGGCGTTCAGGCGGACGCAATGGTCCGCAGCTTGGCGCGCATGGGGTTTACCCACCGCCGCCTGCTGCAATGGACGCCCACGTTTCAGGCGTCGAGTGCGGAGTCACGTCCGCCAATGGTTTTCTTTTATTTAAACATGATTTTGGGAGCCGCCATGGGGGCGCTGGCTTTTTGGCCAACGGCCTGCCCTCCATGCGCCATTTCACTGGCGCTTCTCTGGATCGCGTTTCCCTTTGCTCTGCCGCTTCTGGAGCAGCCTTACGACGCTTCTTCCAAGCCCACCGGCTATATGCGGGAGGTGCTGGGCCGTCTGGCCCAAAACACGCTGCTGTTTTTTGAAACCGCCATTACCGACCAGGACAACGCCCTTCCGCCGGATAATGTGCAGATTGAACCCAACAAAGGGATTGCGCACCGCACGTCGCCTACCAACATCGGCCTGTACCTGTGCAGCCTGATCGCGGCGGAAAAACTGCGGCTGCTTTCTCCGGACGAAGCGGCTGAGAGGATTTCCAAAACGGTAGACACGCTGGAAACCCTGTCCAAGTGGAACGGGCATCTGTACAACTGGTATGATACGCGCACGCTGGAGCCTCTTGCTCCGGCCTTTGTATCCTCGGTAGACAGCGGCAATCTGGCCGTGGGACTGCTTTGCTGCGCCCAGGGACTGCGCGTGCTTGGCGGCGAGCTTAGCGGTCTATACAGCGGCCTCTCCGCCCGGCTGGACGCGCTGGCGCAGGCCATGGATTTTTCCGCACTGTACGATTATGAAGCGGATTTGTTTTCCATTGGAATAGACACGCAATCGGGCGCTTTTACCCCATCCCATTACGACCTGCTGGGAAGCGAGTCCCGCCTGCTCAGCTTTGTCGCTATCATGCTTGGACAAACACCGGTTAAGCACTGGTACAGGCTTGGCCGCAAAGCCGTCTATCTGGGGCGCGGGCATTCGGGCCTGCTCAGCTACAGCGGGACCATGTTTGAATACATGATGCCCCTGCTGTTTTTACCCATGGTGAAGGGAACCCTTTTGGACAACGCCTGCCGTCAGGCGTTATGGGCGCAGGAGCGGGTAAAGCATGGAGGCGTTTTCGGCGTCAGCGAAAGCGGCTATTACGCCTTTGACCCGGATTTGCTCTATCAGTACCGCGCCTTTGGCGTGCCGGATTTGGCCCAGTCGATGGATATACCGTCCAACGTAATCGCACCATACGCCACGCTGCTGGCCATGCCCGTTGGGCTGAAGAGCTGCTTCCGCAACCTGCTCAGGCTGCAGAACATGGGGCTTGAAGGCTCTATGGGGCTGTTTGAGGCGGCGGATTTCAGCCAGGGAAGCGCCCAAATTGTCCGAAGCCATATGGCGCACCATCAGGGAATGATCCTTTGCGCTATCTGCAATGTGCTGGAGGACGGCTACATTGCCCGCTTGTTTTCTTCCCTGCCCAAAGCCATGGCCTATCGCCTGCTGCTGGAGGAAAAGCCGCAGCCGGTCGTTGGCGCTGTTCTCCATCCGCTGGAACGCCGGCTTCATGCGGAAGAAGGAACAAATGGTTTCATGAGCCGTGATGGAAAACCGCTGCATTTCCCAGTGGACGCTCATTTGCTGTCCGGCGGCGGCACCACTCTGCTCATAGACGCTCAGGGCGGCGGATATATAAGCCGCGCAGGCGTTATGCTGACCCGCTTTCATGAAAGCTGCCGCATTCCCAGCGGCATTCGTTTTTACCTGCGGGATTCCCAAAGCGGGTCCTACTGGAATGCAACCGACCCGCATTTCTGCCGCGGCGTGCGTTTTGAAACATGCCAGGCCGTCTTTACCCAGCAGCGTTACGATGTGGAATGCGAACTGAGGCAATGGGTAAATCCCATAGACGGAGCCGTTATTCACCTGATAACGCTGCAAAACCATACGTCCATGGAACGGATGATGGAGGTGTGCAGCTATCTGGAGCCGGTACTGGTTCCACAAAGGGACGCAGCCGCCCATCCGGGATTTCACAACCTGTTTCTGCAAACCCGGCGTTTTCAGCGGTTTGGCATTGCCGCGCGCCGCCGCGCGGCTGGTTCGCATATACCGGAGAGATGGCTGTGGCATCAGCTGATAACAGACGCGAACCTGACCCTGTTTCGCGTTCAAAGCGACCGTTCCTCGTTTCTGGGACGGGGACGGACCGTTTATGCGCCGCGGGCTCTGACCGTGCCCATCAGCGCGACAGCCGATACCTTGGGCGATGTTATCGATCCGTGCATGAGCCTGCGGGGACAGTTTGTGCTGCCGCCCGGCGGGCAATTGCGTTTTGCGTTTGTTACGCTTTGTCCGGGCGCGGGTGAAACGCCGGACCGCTTTGCGGACCGTTACACCACGCTGGAAAGCGCCGCTCAAACCTATGAAATGGCCCTCACCCGGGGCAAGGTGCTGGCCCGCTTTTTCCATCTGTCCCAGCGGGAAATGCAGCTTTTTTCGCGCATGGTCGGCCCGTTGGCCTATGGGGATCAGCCCTCCTGCTTTTTGCACACGCAGAAAAACAAGCCGTCGCAAGGCGGCCTGTGGTCCATGGGGATTAGCGGCGATAAGCCCATTCTGCTTTCTATATGCAGCGAGGAATCTCAGCTTGAGCAGGTTCGTCAGATAGAGAGAATTCAGACGTTCTTTCAGGCGAGCGGCATGCAGGTGGATTGGGTGGTCGCGGTTCCGCCGGAAACGTCCGGTCAGCCGCCGCGGGAAACACTGCATGATCTTCTGGATAAGAACGATGGAGTCTACCTGGTTGACAAACCGTCTGTAGAGGCATTTCAGCTGCTGCTGTCGGCTGCCCGTCTGGTGCTGGACCTGTCCGGTCCGCCCATAGAACGTCAGCTGGACGCTTTGATTCTTCCTCCTCAAAGCAGACCGGTCTACCAAACGCCGTCCCCCGCGCGTTGGAAACCGGTTTTACCTCCAGCGCAGCCCTTATGGGCGGATAATGGCTACGGCGGCTTTACGCCGGACGGTGATTACCAAATTTCCCTGGCTCCCGGAAGACAAACGCCCGCTCCATGGAGCATGCCGCTTTGCTCGCCGGATTTTGGCACGCTGGCCTGCGACAGCGGACTGGTATTCAGTTACCATCAAAACAGCTGTCTGGGACGGTTGACCCGTTGGCCCAACGACGCCGTTTATCCCTTGGGCGATGAAAACTTTTTCTTGCAGGATCCAAAGCAGCGGCTGCTCTGGTCTGTAACCCGGCTTCCTCTGGGGCACGGCTTGCCGGTGCGCGTTACCTACGCGCCGGGCGAAGCCATGTACGAATGCAGCGGATATGGAATCTATGCCAGTCTGCAATGCTTTACGGATGGCTGCACCGGCGTTCGCGTACTCAAAATCAAAAATGAAGGAGCGGAGGAACGCTGCCTGATTTACACCCACGTCTGCATCCTGGACGCCTCGCTTTTGGCGGACGCAGACGGCCTGCATGCCATTTCGTCCAGCTCGGACAAAGCCTGTTCCCTGCTTGGGGTTGATCCGCTGCCGGATGAATGTGTGATTTTGAGCGCCGGAAGTTTTCAGGGCCTTTGGGGAGTCGCTCCGGCCGCCCTTTGCATGGAAAGACTTACCTCTGAAAAAGGCGGAAATACGGCGCTGCTTCGCTATTCCATTCAGCTGAAGCCGGGAGAAAGCCGCGCCATTGTAACCGCCCTTTCCGCAGAGCGGCCCAAACCGCTGTCAAGCCTGGAACGGCTGCGCGACGAAGGAGCCAGTCAGCGGCTGCGCGTGGTTCGCCAGCAGTGGGAAAAGCGGCTGGGGACCTTTGTTTACGACCTGCCGGACCGCGCCTTGTCCGTCCTGCTGGGGCGCTGGCTGCCCTATCAGGTGCAGGCGGCCCGTTTATGGATGCGTGCGGGATTCTATCAGGCGGGCGGCGCTATCGGTTTCCGGGATCAGCTTCAGGACATGCTGTCCCTATTGTATACCCAGCCCGAACAGGTGCGCGGCCACCTGTTGCTGTGCGCCGCTCACCAATTTGAGGAGGGCGACGTGCAGCACTGGTGGCACGAAGCCCGGCTGGGCGTGCGTACCCATATCAGCGATGACCGCCTGTTCCTTCCCTACGTTGCCGCCCTTTATGCGCAATGCACAGGGGAAACAGGAATCTGGGATGAACAAATCCCCTATCTGAAAGGGAAAACGCTTGCGCCGGATGAACGTGACCGTTATTTTTCGCCAGAAAGGTCGGATTTGGAAGAAACCTTTTTCAAGCATTGTCTAAGAGCTATTGACAGCATACAGGACGGCGTTCACGGGCTGCCGCTGATGGAGGGCGGCGACTGGAACGACGGCATGGATCAGGTAGGCGGAGAAAGCGTATGGCTGGCCATGTTCCTGTGCGAGGTGCTGCGGTTATTCACGCCCTGTTGCCCGGCGGAGGAACAAAACAGACTTTCCAAGCGCCGCGAGCGCTATATGCAGGCGATCGACCATTTTGCATGGGATGGCGGCTGGTATTTGAGAGGATGGTACCAAAACGGCGCTGCGCTTGGCAGCGCGCAAAATCAGGAATGCCGCATTGATCTGCTGCCGCAATGCTGGGGCGTATTGTGCGGCGTTTCCAGAGACCGCTGCGCAACCGCCATGGCCAATGCGTGGAGTATGCTGTATCAGCCGGATACCGGCGTTTTGGACCTGTTTACGCCGCCTTTTGACGGTCAGGAGCAGCCAGGCTATATCGCAGGCTATCTGCCGGGGGTTCGGGAAAACGGCGGTCAGTATACCCATGCGGCCTGCTGGGCCGTTGCCGCCCTGCACCAGCAGGGCGAGGACGCGCGGGCCTGGGAACTGGCCCTGCGTATGCTGCCCACATCCCATTCGGCCACCGCCCAGCTGGCCGCCCGCTACCGTGCGGAGCCCTATGTCATGGCGGCGGACGTGTACGACAATCCCCAGCAGCGGGGCCGGGGCGGCTGGACCTGGTACACTGGCAGCGCAAGCTGGTACATATATGTGTTGCTTACCCATCTGCTTGGGTTTCAAAAGCAAGGAAATCGGCTCCGCTTTCGTCCGGTGCTGCCCGCTGGATGGGAAGGGATACGGCTGACCTATCATTACGGCGGTTCTACCTACCATCTTCGAGTCAGCCGGGATTGCCAACGCGCCCAGTGTGACGGCGAATTTCTTCAGGACGGCTGCCTGATCTTGCAGGATGACGGCCGCATTCATGAGGCCGTATTCCCCATGCGATCTGGCGGTTAAACAGCAAAAGCCCGTTGGCTGCAAAACAACCAACGGGCCTGATTTCCACTTTTTACTCTACGGAGAAGGGCATCAACGCGATGGCACGGGCGCGTTTGATGGCTTCAGAGAGCTGACGCTGATGCTTGGCGCAGTTGCCGCTCATACGGCGGGGCATGATCTTGCCACGCTCGTTCACAAAGCGACGCAGGCGTTTAACATCTTTGTAGTCAATATACTCGATCTTGTCCACGCAGAAGCTGCACACCTTGCGGCGGGGCTTGCGTCCACGGGGACGAGGTCTTCTTTCACCACGATCCTCAGACATGAGCTAAACCTCCTTTGGGTTGGATATCATCAAGTTAGAAAATTAGAAGGGAAGATCCTCGTCGTCTACTTCCTCAAAACCCTTTTCCGCTGCAGGGGCGGCGGCGGCATGAGAAGGAGCGGCGGCAGGCACGTAGCCCGCGTCCTCGCTGCGGGAAGACAGGAATTCAACGTCATCCGCCGTTACATCCAGCGAAAAACGGGTAGACCCATCATTCGCGGTGTAGCTGCTTACAGATACAGGCCCAACCACACAAACCTTACGGCCCTTGGCCAGATACTTCTGGCAGTTTTCACCCAGCTGACGCCAGGCGGAAACGCGGAAGAAATCCGCTTCGGGCTGATTGCCGTTGGTGGTGGAGCGGCGGCGGTTGACAGCCACGGTGAACGAACATACGTTAATGCCCGTAGACGTGGTGCGCAGCTCGGGATCCCGGGTCAGGTTACCGATGATGGTCAACTTGTTCATGACTTACACCGTCCTTATTCAGCGGGAGTCTCGGCGGTTTCGGCAGCGGGAGCCGCCACAGGCGCGGCAGCGCGTACGGGACGCGGCTTTACGCTGTGCTTCTTCTCCTCCAGCTTGATGATCAGGCAACGCAGGATATCTTCGCTGATGCCCATGTTACGCTCAATCTCGCGGGGCAGATCGGACTCGGCCTTAAAGGTTACCAGCACATAGTAGCCTTCCTGCTTGTCGTTGATCGCGTACGCCAGACGGCGCTTGCCCCAGGTTTCGTCTACCTTTTCAACTTCGCCGCCATTGTCGGTGATCAGCTTGGAGAACTTTTCAATCAGTTCTTTGCGAGCGGTCTCCTCCAGCGCGGTGTCGATGATGTAGGTCAGTTCATACCTATTCATTCCATTCACCTCCTCTTGGACTTATGGCGCTGCGTCCCTGCGCAGCGCAAGGATGTGCCAGTTACATATTGTAACAGCAACGTTCAAAAAATGCAAGATTTATTTTTTACTTTCCCACGCAAAAACGGGAAAAAATATCGTCCAGCAACTGCTCGTCCACGCTGTCGCCGGTAATGCGTCCCAGCAGATACAGCGCCTCGTGCAAATCCACGGCGGTCAAGTCCAGAAAATCTCCGTTTGCAAGCCCCTTCCGCGCCGACAGCAGCCTGTCCAGCGCCTGACCAGCCACATTCATGTGCCGCTCATGGGTCAGCAGGCATTCATCGGGAATCCGGCACTGCTCCTGCAAATAAGCCCTCAGTTCCCGCATTCCGCTGCCGTCCCGTGCGGAAATACGCAGGATGGGCCGGTGAGCCGTCCGTTCTTCTACTTGCTCCACGGTTACGCATTCCCCCGCGTCTTCCTTGTTCAGCAGCACCGCGCATGGGCAGGGCATCTCCTGCCGCAACAGGCTAAGATCGTCCCTGTCCAAAGGCTTGGCGGCGTCCACCAGCAGCAGCGCCGCATCAGCTTTGCGCAGCGCGTCCCGGGCCCGCTTCACGCCAATGCGCTCCACGGTATCTCCGCTTTCCCGCAGTCCCGCCGTATCCTGGAGCACAATATTTACGCCGTTCAGGCTAAAGCTGCCCTCCAGCACATCCCGGGTTGTGCCCGGAATATCCGTCACAATGGCCTTGTCCTCGCCCAGCAGCGCGTTAAACAGGGTGCTTTTTCCCGCGTTGGGTCTGCCGCACAGCGCCACATGAAGCCCCTCCCGCAGAATGCGGCCGCTTCTTTCGTCAATGGCGACGGACAAAAAGGCAATCAGCCGGTCCAGACCGCCGGCCAGCCCAGCCAGCGCTTCAGCCTCGTCAATTTCATCCGGGTAATCAATGTGGGCCTCCAAACCCGCCAGCAGGGCGCGCAGCTGGTCCTGGGCCTGACGCACAAACTGGCTTTGACCGCCGCAAAGCTGCCTCGCTTCCGCTTTCAGCGCCGCCGCTGAATGGGCGGAAATTACGCCCATCACCGCCTCGGCCTGCATCAGGTCAATTCTGCCGTTCGTAAAAGCGCGCCGGGTAAACTCGCCCGCCTCCGCCGGACGCGCGCCCAGTCGAATCAGCAGTCTGACTACGGCGGACGCCGCCGCACCGCCGCCATGGGTATGAATTTCGCATACGTCCTCTCGGGTGTAGCTGTTTGGCGCATACATCACCACCGCCATGGCTTCGTCAATCATCTCTCCGCCGTCCATCACCCGGCCCGCCATCAGCCGGTGGCTTTCAAAAGGCGGCCTGCGTTTGGTATTGTAGGGAACAAAAACCCTTTCCAGCAGCTTGGCCGCTTCTTCGCCGCTGACACGCACAATGGCAATGCCGCCCTCTCCCGGCGCGGTAGCAATACCCACGATGGTATCCAGCATTCCTTTCATCCTCCCGCAAAAGGCCTGTGGCCTTTTTGACCCGTTTATGTTATCATGTTTTCGATGCTTTTTCCAGCTTCATTTCAGGGAGGCGTTGTTTTCTTGTCCATTCGCATTCTCACCGCCCGGGCCCACCGGCTGTTTCAGCCCATCGTGGACGAACTGGGCGTTCACCTGCATAAGGGCGATTCCTGTATTTTGCTGGTGCCGGAGCAGCTTACCCTGACGGCGGAGCAGGAGATCATGTCCCGTTTGCAGGTAAACGGCTTATTTTTTGTAGACGTAATGAGTCCGTCCCGGTTAAACGACCATATTCTTTCCTTAACGGGCCGCAGCGACGCGGAACCGCTGTCTGACGCGGGGCAGCGCATGGCCATCAGTCAGGCGCTGGAACGGCTGGAGGATCACCTGCCTTATTATGGAAGCATCACCCAGCGTCGCGGCTTTGTGGAAAAGCTGTCCGCTCTGATTACGGACATGAAACGCGGCGGCATGACGCCGGACGGCCTGGAGGCTTTTGCCCAGACACAGCCAGCCGGCGGCGCACAGGAAAAGCTGAAGGACTTGTCCCTGATTTACCAGCAGTACCAGGCGGTTACCAAAGGGCGTTTTAGCGATAACGAGGATATATTGACCTATGTAGCCGGTCAATTGGAAAAAAGCGGCTTTTTACAACATAAACACTTGTATGTGTATGGCTTTGACTCCCTGCCGGAACAGCTGATGCAGCTGCTGCGTTCTGCAGCGCCCCTGTGCGAAAGCCTGACCATCGGCCTGGTTTGCGACGGGGAATCTGCACCGGACGGGGATATCTATACGCCGGTTCGGCAGGGAATCTCTCGTTTTCAGGCCATGCTTCAGCAGGATGGAATGGATGTGCGGCTTTGCCCCATCGTTTCTGCGCCGTTAGATTGTTCCGGCCCCATTCGTCATCTGGATCAGGCTTTGTTTGCGCGCCAGCCCAAGCCCTATGGCAAACCAGCCAGGGGAATCATCCTGTCCAGCGGCTTAACCCCATACGAGGAAGCCACCTTCATGAGCCGTCAGCTGCTGTGGACATTGCAGCAGGGCGTATCCATCGAAAAAGCGGCGGTTTTGTATCCGGAGGGCGGGGACTATGATTTCGCCGTTACCGCCGCGTTAACAGACAGCGGCTTGCCCTTTTATACGGATCAGCAGCTGCCTGCCTCCAACCATGGACTGGTTCGTTTTCTGCTGTCCGCCCTGCACGCCATGGCGGACGGCTGGCGCAGCAGAGATGTAATCGGCATGCTCAAAAGCGGCTACGCGCCGCTTTCCTTTGAGCAGTGCTGCCAACTGGAAAACTACGCCTACGAGCATGGCATAGACCGCGCGCGCTGGACAAAGCCCTTTCAGCGCGGCGATGAGGAAGAAATCGCCCAATGCGAGTCTTTGCGCGAACTGCTGATGGAGCCTCTGTTAAAAGCGCGGGCCGCCATTGTGGCCGCCAGAGACGCCGCATCCGGTCTTATGGCGGTATTTCAGCTGCTGCTAGAGGTTCATGCATACGAAACCTTGAAGCAGGAGGAAGATCGGCTGCTTGCAGCAGGCTTTTTAACCCGTGCCGGCCAAAACAGCCAGGTCTGGCAGGTAATCTGCGACCTGCTGGATGAAATGACCCGTATAGGCGGGCAAAACCGCATTCCCCTGAAATATATCGCCACCCGCATGGAATGCGGCTTTTCCGCTGTATCGATTGGAACGCTGCCGCCCGCCAGCGGTATGCTGCATGTAGGCACGCTGGGACATATGCTGACGGAGGAGGCAGACGCGGTTTTTCTGCTGGGACTAAGCGACGGCGTGCTGAGCCGGTCTACCGACAGCTTGCTGACC
>ERZ1026860.1601-NODE-1601-length-11178-cov-7.815427_pt1 | contig 11178 bp, 20 predicted proteins | sample MGYA00380160_ERZ1026860 | MGnify/ENA primary metagenome ERZ1026860 (study PRJEB33269, sample SAMEA4719796) | human gut metagenome | biome: human-associated habitat; feature: organic feature; material: feces | place: Cameroon | collected 2013-10 ... | reverse complement strand
TTATCGTGCTGCTGGTGCTTTTCGTGTTTGCTCTGTGTTCAGAGTTCAAGCAGGCGGAACAAGAGGGCGAACGGATGGCCGTAGAATTTACAGCTAGGAGGAACCACCATGAACACTAGAACCGTTATTGGAATCTCCGCCGGGCTGCTGGGGTCTGCCCTGATCCTGTTCGGCATCGCTGCACGGACGGCAAATGCCCGCATTGATGAGCTGACCGCAGAACGTGACATCTATGCGAGCCGAGCCGCAAATGAGGCTAATAGAGCAGCCGATATGGAGTATAACTACTCGGCCATGAAGTTAGCCTATGACAAGCTGAAAGCCGCGCACGAGGCCCTCTCTGACGGGCTGACGGCATCCTATGCCGGTGACTTTCTCTGCACATCCTACGATCTGAATTGTGACGTGTGCCAAACCACCAATATCACATACAGCGGCGAGGCCCCGATACCGGGCTACACGGTTGCTGCTGACCTGTCCACCTTCCCCATTGGCACATGGTTATACATCGAGGGGCTGGGCATCCGCCGGGTGACGGACACGGGCGGCGGCGTGGGCAAGAATCAGCTGGATGTGCTGGTAGCCGGGAACCACGATGACGCTAAGGCGTGGCAAGGCTACGGGATGCACCGTGTCTGGATTCTGGAGGGCGTGGAATGAATAAAACAGATTTTCATGCTGGACAGATTATCTACATCGGCTCCCTCGTGAGAACAGACCTGAACGGCGGATTAAATCTTGCAACTGTTACATCTGTCCGCAAAAAGTGGATTACATTTACTTATCTGTTTGATGGGTATAGCAAGGGAAGATTCGCCATTGAATCCGGGCTTGTGGATAATGGCGTGTATTCCCCGGACAAGGTTGTTGTACAAGACCCGGAAGAATATTATAACGCCATAGACGCACGGCGGTTGCGCTATGCGATTGCTATGAACACGCGGGTGTTTGAAAGCTGCACAGCTACACAGCTCAAAGAGATCGCACGAATTGCGAATATCCCAGTCAAATTCTGTGAGCGTAAATACAAAGCCGAAGAAAACGCTTGACTTTTTGTGTGGTCAATAATAATATAGTTGTACACACAATATCGGAAAGGTGGATTTGTCATGGCTGAGAAAATGGGTCGTCCGCTTTCGGAAAATCCCAAGACCACCCGGCTGGAAATCAGGGTAACACCTGACGAAAAGCAGGAAATCATGGAACTGGCTAAAGCGTCCGGCCACAGTCTGCGCGAGTTGTTGCAGATCGGCATTGAAGCCGTGCAGCGGGAAAACGAGCCGGATTGCGAGTATCATTAACGAAATCGGCCTGTTTTAACGAATGAAAGCCCTCAGAGTTTGGAACATTACCAGCTCTGGGGGCTTTTTGTTTTTGTGTGGACAAAAATATTTTGAAAAACTATTGACTTTTTGTGTGGACAAGAATATACTTATTGTGCGGACAAAAAGTAGAACAAGCCGCAGAAAGAAAGGATGACCACTATGAAACCTACGATTGAAATTCTCAGCACCCTGACCGATGACCAGTACACCACGTTCCGCATGATGCGCACCCGCTGCTACTGCTGGAACCCCGATGCCGAGAAGATCACCTTTGAATCCGACATCGGCGAACAGGCCATGACCTTTGACACATGGGAAGATGCCCGGAGATTCGCGAAAAGCCCCAACAAGAATCAGTACATCCGTAAATCCGATGTCGTGTCTATGCTGAACGAGCGTCTGGACAGCATTAAAATGGGCATGGATTACGCGCGGGATCGGATGGATCACGAAGTATTCAGCCTCTACCATCGCCAGTATACCGAGGTCAAGTCCATCCTGAGTGATCTGGACGATCTGGAGCAGCACGAGTTCTAACCGATGCAAGCCCGCCTGACGATGACCCGGCGGCACGGGTCGAAACACTCCCGCTGATAGGGAGTGTCGCGGGAGCCAATACCGCAGAACACGGAGGAATGAAATATGCAGACCAGCACATTCAATCGCATTTACAAGACCGCGCAGCAGGTCAATCTTGAGAGCAATGATTGGTTTAACTACGCAGGTTTCTTCTGGGTGAACTTATCTGACAGGCAGCTCCAGAAGATGCAGCAGTTGCTCAAAGCGCAGGGCTGCAAAACCGTGGAGAAGAACGGCGAGGAATGGTTCTCACTGAACAGCGGCATCCTGATTAAGACACACTGATTGACGGAGGAGATCACCATGAAAAGAGTTACATTCACCTATGATTCCAAGGATATGAAGCACGGTATCAATGGCGAGATTGGCGAGGCTTGCACGTCCATCCTGCTGGACGATGACCGGGCAGAGGAAATCCGCGCAGCATTCAACGAGAATCGCAAAGCCGCAGCCGCTTACATCATGCGCGAGCGGGCAATCGGATTCTGCTGGAGCTGCGAGCATCTACGCGGGAGTGGGTTTATCGAGGGCAGCATCAAGAGCGTACAGGTTGAGGACATCTAACAGGGAGGGCAAGACTATGAGCATTGCAACTACTATTCTCGATCAGCTGGGCGGGCCGGGATTCGTTATGATGACCGGGGCCAAGAACTTTGTTTCGGACGGTAACACACTCCGCATGACCCTGCCGCGTAACGCCAGCGGCGCGAACCGTTTGTATATCACCCTCACCCCGATGGACGATTACACGATGCGGTTCTTCAAGCACACCAATGGCCGGATCACCCGCACGGGTCGCTGGATTGATGACAAGAATACCGATGTCGAGGTGGTCAATGGCGTGTTCTGCGACACGTTGCAGGAGCAGTTCACCCGTGTTACCGGGCTGGCAACTCATCTTTGATAGGAGGACAAGACTATGAGCAACATCGAGATTCTGGAGAAGGGCGTTGAGTACACGGTGCTACACAGAACCGTTGACACGCCGCAGCCGTACATCGTGGCGTGGAAGTTCCACCCGCAGACGATGGACTGGGAGCAGGGGCACTATTTTGAGGATCGGGAATCCGCGTTCAAGTGGTTTGCGGAAAACGATCTTTGCAACTGCATCCACTGCGACAAGCAGGGATGCCCGCACCGGGAAGCATACCGCCGACTGCCCCGGTATCGCGGCGGGCTGGGCCTCTGCCCCCGGTTGAGGAACTGAACGACATAAGAGAAAGGAGCCAAACATGGCAATCGTTGAGAGTGAAAGCGATCTGATGATGGGATGGCTGATGATCCGCACCTTTTACAACTCGCCCAGCATCCCGGACTACCCCGGCAAGACAGATGCCCTGATCCGCTTAAAGCGGGCGATGCGGAAGTTCATGCACGAACAGCCGCCGTGCCGGGAGTGGATCGTCAAGGACTATTACGATGGATCGTGCATCCAGCTGGAGCAGTTACCGGATGAGCTGGACAGCTACACCGAGGACGAAGTGCAGGAGTGGTTCATGTGGAATCGGTACATGACCGCCGTGCCCAGCCAGTACGATTGCACCGGGCAGCTGTTCACAAACTGGTTTAAGCTGACCCGGCGGCGTGGTCACTGGTTCGCATACCATTCGATTGGCCGGGATGTGTGATAGGAGGTGTGCGCGTGGAAAGACTACATTTTAAGGTTGAATCCCCGGCAAACTTTGTCAAATTGGCCTGTACCATTCTTTTTGAGCGGAAAGAGGAACTGCTAGAAGATTACGGCTCTACTTGGCATGACGTGTTTGATGGTGAGGCTGGAGATCAACATTTTCAGCGGTTCATGGAAGAACTGTTCCCGGATGGCTGTACTATCGGAGAGCAGGAACTAAACCAGCTAACAGATCGAGCGATCCAATTTCTGAAAACAGATACCATCTGCCTTGATATAAAGGCGGGCCATGATAAGGCGCGGTTTACTTTCTGGGTATATTTCATTCCAGAGCATAAGGTATACCCCTGCCAGTTTGCCCAGCATGAGGAAACCGTTATGGATATATTGGTAGATTTTTTCGGGGTGAACGTGCTAAAGTACAGCGTGGATGCCCTGCAAAAGTTCATACTGGGCGCGTTTCAAATTCAGTCCACTAACACCTCTGTGCGATCCATCGCCGCTGATGCCGAGTTCATTCAGCGGACGGTATATTATAGGGCGGACGGACTGCGCAAAGCTCGTGCATAAAGAAAAGCGTACACCTATCGGATTGTTTACGGGTGTACGCTTTTATGCTATACTGAATTTAAGGGAGTGTGATTTTTATGAGCAAATGGCTGACCGTCCGAAAGGATGATTTAGAAAGGCTCAAACAGACAGATTTGATAGACGATGACTGTCTTGTTACAGAAGATGGTACATGGGATGATGGTTCGATTTGTTATGGGCTTTATGTTCCCGATGAATATAACCGGGAAAGGGCTTTTAGAATAGTTTATGGGGCAGACCCAGAACTCTATGCCGATCCGGGGATAAAACAGTATCTTTTGAAATCAGATGTTGTTTCATGTTTCGATAAGCTGATAGATAATATTCGGGAACTTCGAGACAGTTTTAAGACTGGATCACCGGGCTGGAACGGGTATGACGCTCGGATTTGCACACTAACGGATGTGTTGTGTGAAATCGGGTATATACAGTGCCACACTTTCAAAGACGATTCAAATTGAGCATAGCAAAAGGCCCGTAGGCGTTTAACCTACGGGCCTTTCTACTGTCATCACGAAACACATCTTGATGAGCTGCACATTGAGTTCGTATGTGCGTGTTATGGTGGAGCATGACGCACGGTGTACGAACTTTTCCACGACACCATCCGCGATGTCCGACAGCTCTATAATCTCAGGTTTTTCACATGAATCCGTGAAATTAAACGCCAGTGTGATTTTATCATCGTACAGGTACACGGCATTAACGAATGTTTTTACCAGCCGTTTCCGGCTATCTACGTCATCCATATCCAGCCCGCGCATGGATTCAAGGAAGAACAAGATGCGATCTTCTGTGAGGTCAAAAGATTCCTCTGACAGCTTGATTTCAGCCAGCGTCCGGGTGAGGGCTGCTTTCTGGTTTTCCAGATCATCTAGCCGGGATTTTGTGGATGCACTGAAAATGCCCGCCTCCATCGCCCGGATCAGATTGTCAATAGAACTTTCCACGCTGGACAGTTGCGCCTTTATCGCGGCGGACTGATCCAGCTTTTTCTTTTCCTCCAGATAATAGGTGTAGGCTTTATGCGCGATGAACTCCAAGAACTCCTGATCGAACAGCACTCGGCGAATCTGTTGTAATACAACTTTCTCTATCCAGTCTTGCCGAACCGCTTTCTTAGAGCAGTTCCGCTCCCGCTTTTTCCCGGCGCAGATGTAGTAGTTGTACGTTGCGCCCGTTCGGGATGTACCGCATTCGCCCACCATCTTAGAGCCGCAGTGCCCGCAGAACAACTTATCCGTCAGCAGATACGTTGCCCGGTTCCATGTGTTCACAGGGGATCGGTGATTGATCTCCAGCATCTCCTGCACCTTGTCGAATGTTTCACGGCTAACTAGCGCGGGGATTCCGCCCTCTACGCGCACCTCATCCTTGAACAGGTATACACCCGCATACCGTTCATTCTTGAGGATCGTCCAGAGGGAATTTTTAGTGAACGGCTTGCCCCGGACGGTGCGCAGCCCTTTCTCGTTTAGCAGCCGCACGATGTCCATGCCCGTGTAGCCCTCTGCATATTTCTCAAAGATTAGTTGCACCGTGGGCGCAGTGTCCGGGTCAATGACATACTTTTTCGTTTTAGGGTCAATCGTGTATCCCAGTGAACAGTGCCCGCCGATGGCTTGACACTTCTCCGCGCTGGCACGGATACCCCGGCGGATGTTCTGGGCAAGCTGCAAGCTGTAATACTCTGCCATGCCCTCCAGAACGCTTTCCAGAATGACACCCTCCGGGCTGTCTGGAACGGCCTCGGCGATGTATTCCACCCGGACATCATTCTTTTTGCAGCGATACTTGTTGAACGTGATTTCCTCACGATTTCGCCCGAAACGGTCTACCTTCCAGACGATGATAACTGAAAACTCATGCTTTGCCGTATCGGACAGCATCTGCTGGAAAGCCTCGCGGTTGTCATTCTTACCCGTTTTAGCCCGGTCAACATATTCTTTGACGATGGTGTATCCCTTGGCTTTTGCATACACCTGAGCCGCGCTTATCTGGCCCTCTATGCTCTGTTCTGTTTGCGAATGGGATGAGTACCGGGCATAGACAACTGCCCGGATTTCGTTCTCTTTTTTCATACCATCACCCGCCCGCCAGTGTGCGGGCTTTTTTTTATTGCCGCAGATAATCGCCCACGTTATCTCGGAACTTGCCCAGTTTCAGCCGGATCAGGTCAGGTACGTTGAACGCCACCAGAATAAGGATGCAGGGGATGATGGCTTCGTGCAATTCTGAATCAAAAATACAGATGACAATGGACATCCACATACATATTCCAAGGACTATGTGAATCAGCCCCGTCTTGATCCGGCCAACGTAGAAATAGTGCAGACCGATTCCGCCGCACAGCAGCAGCTTGACCGCTCTATCCCTCGACTTGTCGCTTGTGCTGGTCGTATAGTTTGCCATGTTACCGTCCTCCGTTTTTTCCAAAATCTAAGTATATCAGATTGCCGATCCTTTTACGCACCCGCCTGTGTGTTCGCGGCTACCTGATACTTTCCATCCGTAAGCATGAACTCCAAAAAGGATAGTGCTTTCTGCTGATCGTCCGCATCGAGTGCATCATATAGGCTCAGGATTTTTGGTTGTGCCGTGTAGGGTTCTCTTATGGGCTTCTTCTCATCCGTCAACTCCAGCAAATAGTCAGCAGACACATTAAAATGCGCAGATATTCGCGCCACAATATCGCCGCGTGGCGTATTCCCGTTTTTCTTCCACGCAGACACTGTTGCCCGTGTTACATTCCAGAGATCAGCAGCATACTGGGATGCGGGTTCAATCCCATCCGAGTTGCAGCAGTCCACATACCGATCGTAAAACGACATAACTGCCTCCGTTCAGTCAAACTATTTTTGCTGAAACTCTTGACAGTCAAATTATTTTTGTTATAATATCGTTGTCAGTCAAAATAATTTGACTATAAGAAACTAGGCCCTAGGGAACAGTCATCCCGTGAGCTTGTTTTCAGCGTATGTAATTGTGATTGGACACCTCGATTATAACGCAAAAGTCAAATAAATTCAACTGATATATAAACTTTTTTGACTGAGATAGGAGGTGGTCATTGGATGCTTGAAGCATGGACAGGCGAAGTTAAAGCGCGATGTCATGTCGCGCAGATCAAGATGAAGGAACTGGCGGATGAATGCGGCTATAACCCCGCATATCTGTCCGAGGTCATCAATGGTAGGACAGGCCCCAGAGATGGAACGCGGGATCGCATTTTCGCGGCTCTGGATCGTCTGGAGGAAAAAGTCAGAGAGGAAGAAGCAAACCATGAAGATCATTCCGAAGCTGATCCCCCCGGCAGAAGTTAATCTGCTGGCCGCTACCGTTTTGCAGTCTGCAAAGGCATTCTACGCTGACCCTCAGAACGAGGCCCGGTATCAGGCGTGGAAAGCCGAACGTGAAAGAAAAGGAGTAAATCACTATGGAGATTAAGATTCTCATTGAGGCCCCCGAACTGGCCGCTGCCGTGAACAATCTGGCTACCGCCGTTTCTAACTTTGGCGATATCAAGGTTCAGCCCGTCATCAACGCCGCCGATGTCGCTGACAAGGCGGTGAAGCAGACCCGCCGCCGTAAGAGCGATAAGCCCGCTGCTGAGGACGTTCCTGCACAGGTCGAGGCTCCCGGCGTACAGAATCCCGATACCCCGGCTACGGCCCCCGTTGAGCCGCCGCACACTGTTCCCGGCCCTGCACCCGTTCCGCCGCTCACCCCCGCATCTGAGATCCCTGTTGCTCCCGTAGCGCAGCAGCCCGTGGTTCCTATCCCTGCCCCGGTTGCACAGGCTCCCGTAGTCCAGCAGCCCGCCGCGCCTGCTCCGGCTCCCGTGGCAAACCCTATCCCGGCTGTTCAGCAGTCGGTGACTGCCGCGCCTGTCACATCCGTTTCGCAGACTATCCCCCCTGCTACTACGGGTTTCCCTGCTACTGAACAGCCCCAGCCCCGTCAGTACACCATGCAGGACATCGCCAAGGTCGGCGCAGCACTGCTGGACAAGGGTATGATGCCGCAGCTGTCCGCGATCCTGAACGAGATGGGCGTTATGGCAATTCCCCAGCTGCGTCCTGAGCAGTATCCCGTGGTCGCTGAAAAGCTCATCGCTCTGGGCGGTAAGTTTGACTAAGGGAGGCTGGTGGATATGCCTACACCGAGTAAACACGCTCTCTGCTCCAGCAGTTCCGCCCATCGCTGGCTGAATTGCACCGCCGCTCCGCGTTTTGAGTTGAATTTCCCCAGCAGCACCAGCAGTTTTGCCGAGGAAGGCACACTGGCGCATGAGTTCTGCGAACTGTATGCCCGGTACAAGTTTGGGCAGCTGGATAAGAAGAAATTCAACAATGCCCTCAAAAAGTTGCAGGATAAACCCTACTACGCTGACGAGATGCTCCACTGTGCTGAGTTCTACGCGGATCACCTTATGGAAAAGGCGAACGGCTATTCTGTGATGCCGTACACGGCAAGCGAGGTACACGTTGACTTCTCTGTGTTTGTGCCTGACGGTTTCGGCACTTGCGATAACGTGATGATTGGTGATGACATCATCGACATCACCGACTACAAGCACGGAAAGGGCGTTCCCGTTTCTCCTGTGGAAAATCCGCAGATGAAGCTGTACGCCATCGGCGCGGTGGAAAAGTATAAGGCGATGTACGGCGACACGATCAAGCGTGTTCGCATGACCATCGTTCAGCCCCGCATCACTGAGGATGTTCACCCCTATGAAACGACTGTCGAGGCTCTGTATGAATGGGGCCGGAAAATCGTACAGCCCGCAGCACAGGCCGCTTTTACGGGCAACGGTGCGCAGTTCAATCCCGGTGATTGGTGTCGGTTCTGCCGTGGCAAGGCCCAGTGTCGTGCCCGTGCCGAACAGAACACCGCACTGGCTGAGTTTAAGGATTGCGTTCCTGTCGGTCAGATTCCGGCTGGTGAATGTGCTGATCCGGCTGGCCGTAAGATGCTGGGTCTGCCGCCCATCCTGTCCGATGATGAAATCGGTGATCTGCTGACCGTGGGCGAAAACCTCATCCACTGGTACGGTTCTATCAAGGACTATGCGCTGGAACGGCTGATGCAGGGTCATCCCATCAAGGGCTATAAGTGTGTTGCTGGCCGCAGTGTCCGCTCTTTTGCGGACACGGATACCGCCATCAAAACGCTGCTGGACAGCGGCATTGACCGCGCTCTGATCTACGACTATAAGCCGAAAAGCCTCTCCGAATTGGAAAAGGTCATCGGCAAGAAGCACTTTGGCGAATTGCTGGAGGATCAGATCGTAAGGCCGATGGGTGTGCCTACACTGGCGAAAGAGAGTGACAAGCGGCCTGCATACAGTTCGGCCGAAGCAGACTTTGCGGGTGTAAAGCATGAAGATTGATGCCCTGTCATTTTCATGCGTTGACTGGTTTCACGGCATCAATTTTTCGTATTGTGGTGATTTTGCAAAGGTGATTCATACCGTTACGCAAGATAAGTATACGAAGTTGATTCGCCTGATGTTCAAGAACGCATGGGATAACAGGCAGGCGATCTCTTGTCTTGATCTCTGGTTCCCGGATGAGCAAGTCCGCACAAAGGAGCAGTGGAAAGAGGCCGAGCGCATCTATGAACACTGCTACCGGGATACCGATAATCTGCGCGGTGTCGAAAAGGCCATTGCAAATGCTCAAAACGATGACCTGTACCGTGACATCCAGAAAACCAAGAAAACGTATGAGCGGATCGTAAAACGCCGCTCCATTTACAATGATTTCCGAAAGGAATTTCCAGACTACTACTTTTTAGGAGGTTAGTTAGTATGTTCCAGAATGATCCTTGTAAGGTTCTGACCGATGAAGTCCGTCTGTCCTACGTCCATATCAATGAGGCGTATGCCAGCCCCTCTACCCCCGGCGCAACGCCTAAGTTTAGCGTGTCGCTGCTGATTCCTAAGACCAATATCGCGCTGGTGGAGCAGATCAAGGCAGCTATCCGTGCCGCAGCCCAGACCGCTGCATCTTCCCAGTGGGGCGGTTTCTGCCTGCCGGAAACTGCGCTGTTCTCCATCCTGCATGACGGTGACGGTGTGAACCAGTCCGGCAAGCCCTACGGCCCGGAGGCTAATGGCTGCTACGTTCTGGGCGCATCCAGCGCACAGCAGCCGCAGGTCATCCGTTGGCTGTTTGCCAACGGCAAATGGGACAAGGTTCCCGCTCAGCCGCAGGAGATTTACAGCGGTATGTATGGTCAGGTGACTATCCGCTTCTTTGGCACGAACAAGGGCGGCAATAAGATGTGCTGTGGCCTGAACAATGTTCTCAAGACCCGCGATGGCGAGGTTCTGGCTGGCCGTGCATCCGCTGAGGATGATTTCGCTGGCATCGAAGCTCCCCCGGCAAATGTCGCCGGACAGGTTACTATGGGCGCAGCGGCTACACCGGGCATGGCTCCCGTTGCTGCTCCGGCTCCTGTTGCCGCACCTGTGGCACAGCCTCAGCCCGTTGCCCAGCCCGCTGTGCAGGGCTATACCCCCTATCCGCAGGCGGCAAACGTCAACCCCATTACTGGCGAACTGATCCAGTAAGACATCGGGAGGCAATCAATGCACCATCTTTCTATCGACCTCGAAACATTTTCCAGCGTTCCTATCAACAAGGCTGGGGCGTGGCGATACATTGATTCTCCCGACTTTGAGATTCTGCTATTTGCATACTCCGTAGATGGCGGACAGGTGCAGTGTGTTGATATGGCCAACGGGGAGCAGCCTCCCCCTTGGCTTATCAGCGCATTGTTTGACCCGGACTATATCAAACACGCATACAATGCGGCGTTTGAGTTCGGGTGTTTGTCTAAGGTCTACGGTCAGCAGATTCCCGCCCAATGGCGTGATACCATGCTGCACGGTCTGTATTGCGGTTATACCGCTGGTCTGGGCATCACAGGCGCAGCGTTAGGCTTGCCAGAGGACAAGCGCAAGCTGGCAACAGGCAAAGCCCTTATCCGTTATTTCTGTGTGCCCTGCAAGCCCTCTAAGGCCAATGGCGGGCGCACCAGAAACTA
>ERZ1026860.1598-NODE-1598-length-11182-cov-10.312034_pt1 | contig 11182 bp, 10 predicted proteins | sample MGYA00380160_ERZ1026860 | MGnify/ENA primary metagenome ERZ1026860 (study PRJEB33269, sample SAMEA4719796) | human gut metagenome | biome: human-associated habitat; feature: organic feature; material: feces | place: Cameroon | collected 2013-10 ... | reverse complement strand
TTGGCTACATCGATGTGATGAAGGACTGCCAGACGGCCATTGACAAGATGAACCACGCCATGGACGAGAACGTACTGCTGAGTGCAAAGCAGCGGTACGTGCTCAGCGACACGGCAGGGGTGAACGAGGAAGAGCTGGCCGATTTTAGCCGGGACATCGTGCATGTGGTGGGACGGCTCAACGACGACAGCTTCCGTCCGATGCAGACGGCGGGCCTGCAGGGCAACAGCCTGAGCTACCGCCAGAGCCGCATTGAAGAGCTGAAGGAGATCAGCGGCAACCGCGACATGACGCAGGGCGGCACTGCCGGCGGTGTTACCGCGGCCAGCGCCATTGCGGCCCTGCAGGAGGCAGGCAGCAAACTCAGCCGCGATATGCTCAAGAGCGCCTACCGTGCTTTTGCAAAGCAGTGCTATCTCATCATCGAGCTGATGCGCCAGTTCTACGACGAGCAGAGGGTGTTCCGCATCGTGGGCGAAAGCGGCGAGAGCCGGTTCGTGCCCTTCTCGGCGCAGGCGCTGCGGGCGGTGCCCGGCGGCAGTGTGGGCGGCGTGGAGCTGGGCAGCCGGGAGCCGATCTTTGATATCGTGGTGAGCGCGGCCAAGAAGAGCACCTTCAGCCGTCTTTCCCAGAACGAGACGGCCAAGGAGTGCTATCAGCTGGGCTTTTTCAAGCCGGAAAATGCCGATGCAGCCCTTGCGGCACTGGAAATGATGGATTTTGAAGGCATTGAAAAGGTGCGCCAGCGGGTGCGGCAGAACGGCACCCTTGCCCAGCAGCTGGCCCGGATGCAGCAGCAGATGGCACAAATGGCGGCGGTGATCGCCCGGCAGGACACCGGCCCTGACGAACCGGCCCGCAGTGCAGGCGGTGCGTCTGCGCAGAAGGACGGGCAGGCGGTAAAGCTGGCAGGCCTTGGCAATGCCCTGCCGGTGGCCGCCGCTGCACGTGCCATGGACATCCATTAAAAAGGAGGTGAATTTTTATGATGAAAGTTTGTTACAGCGAGATGGATACCCCCGCCGGGCTGAGCTGCCGGCTGGAAGCTGCCGGTCATGCAGGCTATGCGCCTGCCGGGCAGGACATCGTTTGTGCAGGAGCCAGCACCGTGATGCAGGGCCTTGTGTACCTGCTGGCCGGGGAAGAGAACGCCTGCAGCGAAGCCTTTGATGAGCCGGACGGCCCGCGTCTGGCAGTGAGCGTGGATGCGCCCTGCGAAGAATGGGTGCGCGGTGCCTTTGAACTGGCCAAAGCCTGCTTTGTGCTGCTGGCCGAACGCTACCCGGAGAATGTCCGCTTTGCAGATGTGAGCCGCAGAGGAAAGGAGAGCATGATGGATCTGCAGCTGTTTGCAAGTGAAGGCGGCGATTCAGCCCCCGCAGCTCCGGCCCTGAGCGAAGCGCAGACCCGGCAGGCGGTGGCCTCCGGCACTATGAAGCCGGACGAAGCAAAAGTACCTGCTGCGCCGCAGGTTTCGGCAGAGAAAACCGTAGAGCTGCAGCCGAAAAAGCCCCGGCAGGAACTGCCTGTGCAGCGCCCGGAACTGCCGCCGCTGCCCAGCTTTGCCCGCAGCACACAGGCTGCTGTGCACAGCCTGCACGCCCGCTGGGCGGCAGAGGAAGCGGCTATGCGCCGCAGCCAGTCGGACTTCGACCTGCAGAAGGAGCTGCGCAGCCCGGAGATGCGCCGCCTGATGCAGCTGCCCGGCATGAGGGTGCGGGATGCGTACCGTCTGGCCCACTACGACGAAAACCTGCGCACTGCAGCGCGGACTGTGGAGCAGGGCGTGGTGGAGCGCATCCAGCAGCGGGCCGCACGGCCCACCGAAAACGGCATCCGTCCCGGCGGCGCGGCTACCGTCCGCCCGGACGTGGCCAGCATGACCCGCGCCCAGCGCGAAGCACTGGAACGCCGTGTGCTCCACGGAGCACAGATCGAATTGTGACCATTTTACAAGAGAAAGGAATATGAGCATGAACAAGAATTTCAACATCCAGCTGTTTGCAGAAAACCTGAACACCACCGCTACCATGTCGAAGGAGATGAAGACCTTCTACGAGAAGCGCCTGATCGATCAGGCAGAGCCGCGTCTGGTGCACGACCAGTTTGCAGATTACTACCCTGTGCCCCAGAACGGCGGCAAGACCATTGAGTTCCGCAAGTACGACAGCCTGCCCAAGGCATCCACTCCGCTGACCGAGGGCGTGACCCCGAACGGTCAGGCACTGAATGTGACCACCATCACCAGCGATTTGCACCAGTACGGCGGCTGGACTCCGCTGACTGACGTGCTGCAGATGACCGCCATCGACAACAATGTGGTGCAGGCCACCCGTGTGCTGGCAAGTCAGGCAGGCCGCACCATGGACAGCATCACCCGCGATGTGCTGGCGGGCGGCACCAATGTGATCTATGCGCCCAAGCTGGCCGCAGACGGCACCGAGACTGCCGTTGCCAGCCGCAAGGCACTGGATAAGACCTGCACCCTGACCCCGAAGCTGTTCTTTCAGGCGGCGGCACAGCTGGGTGCGATGAACGCCGACCCCATCGGCGACAGCTACATTGCCATCATCCACCCCTACGCTGCCTACGACCTGAAGACCAGCAAGGAGTTCATTGAGGTGCACAAGTACGCCGACCCGGACACCATGTTCCGCGGCGAGATCGGCAAGCTGGGCAACATCCGCTTCATCGAGACCAGCGAGGCCAAGATCTGGAAGGATGACACCTGCCCCACCGGTCTGGCTGTGTTCGGCACGCTGGTGCTGGGTGCCCACGCCTACGGTGTGACCGAGCTGGAAGGCGGCGGTCTTGAGCATATCGTCAAGCAGCTGGGCTACGGCGACGACCCGCTGAACCAGCGTGCTTCCGTGGGCTGGAAGGGCATGCGCGCGGCAGAGCGTCTGGTGGAGCAGTACATGGTGCGCATTGAAAGTGCGTCCAGCTATTCCGCCACCGCTGCCGCAAACTGAGGAGGTGTGAGCCATGGCTGAAAAGAAAAATGTGCGCATCCGGCTGTTCAAGGATAACAGCCGCTACAAGGGCGATCTGTTTGTGAGTGTGAACGGCGTGAACTATAAGATCCGCCGCGGCGTGGAGGTGGAAGTGCCGCCCGAAGTGGCCGAGGTGCTGGAGCACAGCCAGATGCAGGATGAGCTGACCGCCGCCCGCATTGCGGCAGCAGAGAACGCCGCCCAGTAAACCCGAAACAGACGAAAAGCCCGGCTGGGGAGCCTGCCCGGCCGGGCCTTTATAAAAAGGAGAGTGAGCATATGACCGTAGGACAGGCGCTGGAACGCGCCGAAGAGCTGCGCCCGGGCAGCCGCATTGCGCTGGCCACCCGGCAGGCGTGGCTGAAGGAAGCAGACGCGATGCTGCGGGAACGCTTTTTTAAAAACAGCGTCACAGATGCATACGACGATGTGGGTGCAGACCTTGCATGGGACGACAGCCTACAGGACGACGATGTGCTGCTGGCACCGGCACCCTTTGATGCGCTGTATCCGCATTATCTGTGTGCCATGACCGATGCGGCCCTTGGTGAGACCGACCGCTACGCCGGGGAGCAGGCCCAGTACAACAGCCTGCTGGCAGATCTGGCGGCGTGGCTGCGGCGCAGCTACCCGACCCTGACGGGTGCCCAGTGGCGCTGGTAAGGAGGTGAGGGCATGGTTTTGGCAAACAGAGCAAAGCTGCAGAACAGCCGCAGTCTTGTGCGGATATTCGGCGGGCTGAACGAGACCTATGCCTGCTCGGAAGCAGAGTACAGCGCGGGCGTGAATTTTTCTGCCCGGGATTTCCCGGCGCTGAGCACCCGCAAGCCGCGCCGCAAGCTGCGGAAGCTGACCGGGCTGAACGGCATGTATCACCTGAATGGGCTGCTGACCGTCTGCGGAAAGGATCTGATCTACACGCCGGATGCCGACGGCGCGGATCCGGTGACCTGCACCGATGCAGTGACCGACGGCAAAAAGGCACTGGTGGGCATTGGTACAAAAATTCTGATCTTCCCGGACAAGGTAGCCTTTGATACAGTGGACGGAAGTGTTTCGGCACTGGGGGCTGTATGGCAGGCGGAGGGACAGAGCGTGCAGTTTGCGCCCTGTGATGCCGCGGGCAAGACCTACGAGGTGAGCGGTTACGGCAGGGCGGAACCGGAAAAGCCTGCGGACGGGCAGCTGTTTTTAAAAGTGGAGGATGAGGAACATCCGTGGAGCAGCACCAGCACGCTGGAGGTGTACAGCGCATCCTCCGGCAACTGGACAGCAGTGCCGCTGGACTATTGCCGCATCACGGCAGCAGGCGCACAGAAGCTGTTTACCCAGTGGGACACCGTGACCGTGCAGGGCACGGCGGCACAGCAGGCTGGCATGTGGACAAAGCTGAACGGGGATCTGGTAGTTTACGATGTGCTGGAAAACGGGCTGCACGTGCGGGTGAGCCCGGAGGGAGATCATGTTTACGGCACGCTGGTGCAGAGCGCTGAAAGCGCCCAGTGGACCAGCTTGGACGGCAAGGAGACACGCAGCTTTGCGGTGAGCACACCGGTGTGCATGGAGCGCCGCGTGCCGGATCTGGATTACGTTACCGAGTGCGACAACCGGGTATGGGGCTGCAGCAGCAAGGAAAACGTGATCTATGCCTGCCGCTTGGGCGACCCCACCAACTGGTTTTCCTACCGGGGCATTGCGGCAGACAGCTACGCAGTGACCGTGGGCAGCGATGGAGCGTTTACCGGCGCGGCCACATGCATGGGCTATGCACTGTTCTTTAAGGAGAACACCCTGCACAAGCTCTATGGCTCCAAGCCTTCGGATTATCAGCTCACCTCGCTGCACTGCCGGGGCGTTGCCAAAAACGCGGCGCGCAGCCTGTGTGTGCTGAACGAGACGCTCTATTATCTTTCGCCGGACGGTGTGATGGCATGGGACGGCAGCATTCCAACAAAAGTGTCCGGCGCGTTGGATTCGGGCCGGCTGGCCAATGTGCAGAGCGCGGTGGGCAGTGCGCTGGATGGCCGCTATTACCTGCATGTGGCCCGTACGGCGGCAGGCGAAAATACGGCAAGGCTGCTGGTGTACGATACCGAGCGCGCGCTCTGGAGCGAAGAAGATGTGTGCTCCTACGAGATGACCAGCACCGGCGGACAGCTTTATCTGTGGGACGGGCAGGCACTATGGGCCGCAGACCCCAGCCGCGAAGCGGACTGGCAGGCTACCGACGGTGTGGAGGAAAAGCTGAACTTTGAGCTGACCACTGGTGACATTGGGCTGGACGGGGCCGAGGACCGGTATCTTTCCCGACTGACGCTGCGGCTGGATGCCGAGTGCAGCAGTACGGTGGAGGTGGCCGCCAGCTATGACGGCGGCCCATGGGAGACGGTGGCAAGCCTGACGGCACAGGACAAGCGGCGCAGCTTTGACCTGCCGTTCGTGCCCCGGCGGCACGGCACCCTGCGGCTGCGCCTGAAGGGCAGGGGACAGATTACCCTGCGCAGCATTGCAAAAACAATGGCCGCTGCCAAGGGCGGCATTGCAGGCGGGGAGGTGTGACGAATGGCAAGCGTGATGGGTATTAACAAGATCGGCCTGCCCAAGCTCAGCGAGAACATGGACCCGGAGGATGCCCGCGCCCTGCGCAGCTATCTGTACCAGATGCAGGAACAGCTGCAGTATGTGCTGAGCAATCTGGACGTTGAGAACATGTCCGACGAGATGCGCACGAAACTGCAGAATTTATAAGGAAAGGATCATATATGGCAAACAGAAAGAAACAGGACGAAGCGCTTGCCGCTGTGCAGGCGCAGACGGAGGGCAGCGACCAGCCCGCCGTGCAGAGCGGCTATTCGGCGGCAGGGCTGGAAAACCGCTCGAACGTGGAAAACGCGCTGGCAAATTCCAGCTACAAGCCCAGCCAGACCGTGACGGATGCTGCTGCTGCGCTGAAGGAGTGGCAGGCAAACCGCCCGGGCGATTATCAGAGCAGCTATCAGGAGCGGATCGACCAGCTTTTGGACCAGCTGCTGCAGCGTGAGAGCTTCCAGTACAGCTACACCAAGGACCCGCTCTACCGCCAGTACGAGCAGAACTATTTGCAGAACGCCCACAACGCCAGCGCAGATGCTGCGGCGCAGGCTGCAGCCCTGACAGGCGGCTATGGCTCCAGCTATGCTACGAGCGCCGCCCAGCAGGCGTATCAGCAGCAGATCGGCGCGCTGAGCAGCGCCATCCCCACGCTGTACAGTCTGGCGCTGGATACGTATACCAGCGGCGGCAACGAGCTGGTGAGCCAGCTGGACCAGCTGAACAACAGCGAACAGGATGCCCAGCAGCAGTACAACAACAAGCTCTCGGACTACTACACCCAGCTGCAGCAGAAGGGCGAAGCATACAACAACGCCTATGCGCAGGACTACGGCGAGTATCAGGATTATCTGAGCCAGCTGGGCACCCTGCACGATTATTACTCCGCGCAGGAACAGCAGCAGGCAGCACGCCGCCAACAGGTGTTCAACAATGTGATGACCGTGCTGGGTGTGCTGGGCGATGCGGTGCAGATCGTTCTCAGCGGCACCACGGGCGTTGGCTCCATGCTGAGCGGCCTGTTGAATACCGGCTACAACATCTACTCCGGCAACCGTCAGTACGAGGCAAACCGTGCGGACACTCAGTGGAACCAGCAGCTGCAGGAGCGTCAGTATCGGGACAGCCTGAACCAGCAGCGCTACGAGAACGAGGCGAGCGAGCGGGAGTATCAGGACAAGCTCAACCAGCAGAAATTCAACAACGATGTCACAAGCCAGAAGCTGAACATCGCACTGGGCGAGTGGAACCTGAAAAAGTCCAATGCAGCGCAGAAGGCAAGCCGCGCTGGCAGCACGGCGGCAGGCGGTAAGACTGGCAGCACTGGTACGGGCAGTACGTCCTCCGGTACGGCCAACCGCAGCACGGGCACTGCCACCCGTCTGGGCAGTGACACCTCCCGGAACGTGACGGTGCCCTACATGGCCATGCTGATGCGCAGCCAGGGCAAGAGCGATACCAGCATCAGCACCGCGCTGCGGCAGGATGGCTATTCCAGCGCAGAGATCGCACAGATCCTGCAGAAGATGAAGCGTTGACCGTGCGGATGGATACCAAACAATAAAAAGCATGTGCAGAGCACACAGGAGCCGTTCCGGCCGGAGGTGTTCTGCACATGCTTTTGTTATTTTAAAGAGAAGAGGTTATATTTTTTCGGGGGGGGGAAAATCGGGTGAATAAGCCGCTATCACATAGTGGGACTTGCCCGCATGCTTTGCCTGATACAGCAGCTTATCGGAAGCGGCCATCAGGCTCTGCAGCGGCTGCGGATAGGCAAACCGGCAGGCACCAATGCTGCAGCTCACCTTCGGCCCGCCCGGCATCAGGGCGGAGATATCGGCAAGGAAAACATCCAGCCGCCGGGCAAGCTCCTGCTCTGTGAGCGGGCTTTGCACCATAACGGCAAACTCGTCACCGCTTACGCGGCCAATGGCACCGCAGCCGGAAAAAATATGGCTCAGACTGTTGGCAACACCGCTCAGCACCCGGTCACCGGCGGCGTGGCCGCAGGTATCGTTGATGGATTTGAAATCGTCCACATCCAGAAACAGAAACCAGCCCTCGGTCAGGCCCTGCTGTGCGGCGCTGGTCTGCAGCTGGCCGCAGCGCTGCAGGAACATCCTGCGGCCCATGATGCCGGTCAGGGCATCCAGCTCGCCGAGGTAGTTCTGATAGGACATATATTTATAGACGATCAGCAGCACGATGACCGACATCATGTTCAGCGCAAGGGCCGCAAACAAAAACTGCAGATGCAGAAGCAGGGTATCGGCGGCGATGCCGGGGGACACCGTGAGACCGTATTGATTGAGCATATAGACGGAACGCTGGGAGAAATACACCGCCGAAAGCACGGTGAGCAGCATGATGATCAGGCCGAAGAAAAGCAGCGGCCGGATGAATTTCCGCTCAAGGAAGGGAGTATCGCTGGAGTGATCGATACAGGTGCAGAAGCTGCGCACCGGGCGGCTCTGCCAGATGGCACAGGCCGCTTCCACGACCACGATGCAGAGCAGCGCAAGGATCAGGTCGCTCTGGCTGAAGGCAGAGGCGCGGATGAGGCCGGCGGTATACTGCGGGAACAAAAGCCCCAGCGCGCCATAAACCAGTATACCGTGCACCATGGGAGCCAGAGCGGCAATGACACCGTGCCAGAACCGGCGGAAGCGGGCTTTGCGTGCAGCCCGGAAGGCAAGACCGGTAAGGAAGCCGAACAGTGTCCGGGTGCCGATGCTGAGCAGAATGCTTTGCAGCGGCATTCCGCTGTGCACCGGTGAGAACAGCTGGTCAAACCCCTGCACATACCCGGCGGATGCCTTGAACATGCTTGCAAGGCCAAAGATCAGCCCCAGAGCAGTAGATTCCGGCAGACCCAGCAGGCAGCCTGCGGCCAGAATGGGAATGAACGCCGTGGTGATGGAAAGGGGCGGAATATGGATATAGCCGAACAGCGTGAAAGAAAGCAGAACTTCCACGGCTGCAAGAAGTGCAAAGAGGTAATATTCCGAACGGCTGCGGCCGTGGCGTTGTTGGGGATACATGATGAAACCTCCACAGAAGCAAAGAAGGCTGATAGGATGTTAACTTTATTATAAAACAGCGGATGATTTATTACAAGGAAAAGGAGTTCGAGCCTCACTGGGCACACCCGCCAAATAAAAAATCCGCCGATGCAAAGCATCAGCACAGCATTTGTCTTGGTAGACATTCCTGCTGATTGGGACCCGCGGGCTAGTCAAAGCCATACTATGGCTTTGACTGCGTCGCTGCGCGCCGCCGCCCTGTTCGAGTCCCACTGGGCACCCCACCAACAAAAAAAGTCCGCTGTGTTAAACAGCGGACTTTTTGGTGGGGTGCCCAGTGGGACTCGAACCCACGGTCTCCAGATCCACAATCTGGCGCGTTAACCGACTACGCTATGGGCACCACATAGATGCGCCCGAAGGGACTCGAACCCCCGGCCCACTGCTTAGAAGGCAGTTGCTCTATCCACCTGAGCTACGGGCGCACGTTGTAATCCCATGGGTTCCAATATGGCGGCAGTCGTGTGTCGGCACACGCTGCGAGAAGTATAATACCATACAGGCCCCATTCTGTCAAGCAAAAAATGCAAAAATCTTTTTTCTTTTTTCAAAGCCCGCAAAGCACTGCTTTACAGCAGCCACATGCCCGCAAAGCCCAAAGCAAAGCCAAGTGCGGCTCCGCCCACAACATCGCGGATATGGTGCACGCCGGTAAGCACACGGCCAACACAGATGAGCACCGTAATGCCCACCATCACCCAGCCCACCTTTGGGTAGAAATACATCCACACCATGGCCAGCACGGCAGCGCTCAGCGCGTGGCGGGACGGAAAGGAGTGCCCACGGGTCTCCTTGCGGCGCAGCGGCTCAAAGCCGGGCTGCTCATAGGGACGGGGCAGATTGAGCTTATCGCGCAGGATGGTGCCGCCCCAGAAGGTGAACCCCGGTACGAACACCGCACGCGCAATGGTCACCATGAAGTCCAGTGCAGCCGGACTGCCCAGCAGATGGAACAGCCGGACATTCAGCAGGCAGAGCAGCACGGGGTAGCATACAAAGGGGACGAGCGGCAGCCAGCGGTCCAGTGCCACCACGCAGCGCTTGGCTGTGGGGTGCGCGTCCATCCAGCTGTGCAGGGCGTGATAATGTTCTGCGGTCAAAAAAGATCCCTCCGCATCGGACACCTGAAAAATCAAAAGCAGGTGTCCAGATAATTTTCCACATCAAAGGGTTCCGGGGCGGAATCCTTGCGCAGGTACAGCGGGTGGTGGGGGTGGCCCTTTTTGCTGCGCCTGCCAAAAGTGACCCACGGGATATCCCGCTCCCGCGTCAGGGCCACCATCTCCCGCATCAGGCCGGGCAGATAGTCCCGCTTTTCGATCAGCGTGCCCCACGCCGCCCACATGGTGGGTTCGGTCTGGGCCAGAACGGCTTTGAGCCAGCGCAGGTTTTCGTCGCACAGGGCGCGGTCCAGCACACGGTCCATATCGTTGGGGTCGGTGGCGCGCTGGGGATACACGTTGAACATGATCCAGCTGTCAAAGCCGTTGGCGGCGGCAAGGCGCTCCACACTTTTCAAGGTGGGGTCCAGCGCGCCGGGCTGGGCGGTGCTGGGGTTGATGCCAATGCATACCAGCGGGTGGGTGCCAACGCGGCCCAGTACGTAACGGTAGGGCTGATATGTATGCGGCTCATAATACCAGATGCCGCCGGGGTATTCGTCGGCTTTGAGCACGGGGATCTGTTCGGTCTGCATGGAAAGAATACTCCTATCATTGTTTGCTTTCTATTATCGTACCTGAAACTGCAGGATAAATCAACTCTTTTGTGCGGAAAATCTTCCCATAAATACAAATTTCATGGTATACTGAAACTGGATGCTGCGGCAGCTGGCCGCAGCCCGTTGCAACTGACAAAAAGGAGTAGCTATGCTGGAAGATTACAAGAGCGCGCTCAAGAACGGACAGCGTGCTTACCGTGCCTGTGTGGCGCGTGGCCAGTCGCCGTATCTGGCGGTGCTGGACGATATTCTGGTCAATGTGAACATCGTGGCGCAGGAGCCGCTGGGCCTTGTGGAGCTCCCGGCGGAAAGCATCGTCGGCACAAAGACCAGCGGCCGGCACACCGCCTTTGCGCCGAACTTTATGCCATTGCTTGAGCCGAACACCGAGTTTGCGGGCAAGTGGTCGAACCTGTGCGACGCACATCTGGAAGAGGGCATCCATACGCCCATTATTGCCTACGAATTTCTGAACAAATTCTATGTGCTGGAAGGCAACAAGCGTGTGTCGGTGCTCAAGTATTTTGATGCCGTCAAAATTGCAGGCACCGTTACCCGGCTCATCCCGGAAAAGAACGACAGCCTGGAGAACCGCATCTACTACGAATTTCTGGATTTTTACAAGCTCTCCAAGGTAAACGATGTGCATTTCTCCCGTCTGGGCGGTTACGCAAAATTGCAGACGCTGGTGTGCAAAGCCAGCGGTGAAAGCTGGACGGATGACGACCGGCTGAGCTTTTCTGCCTTCTATACCATGTTCCGCCAGCAGTTTCTGGCTCTGGGCGGCGGCGGGCTGG
>ERZ1026860.1597-NODE-1597-length-11184-cov-4.906820_pt1 | contig 11184 bp, 8 predicted proteins | sample MGYA00380160_ERZ1026860 | MGnify/ENA primary metagenome ERZ1026860 (study PRJEB33269, sample SAMEA4719796) | human gut metagenome | biome: human-associated habitat; feature: organic feature; material: feces | place: Cameroon | collected 2013-10 ... | reverse complement strand
ATTGGGGCGGTTTTCAAAGCTGACTGCATCGGAGGTGCCGGGCATGTAGCCGGGCTGGTATTTGTAGGGCTCCAATTCGTTGAAATCCACGGGGATTTCATAAACCTCGCAGCCCAGCTCCTCCAGCTTGGCTTTGATGTACTTCTGCACCTTTTCTTCGGAGCAGGATGGATCGAAGCAGGGGTTCACGGGCTTGCAGCGGATCATTTCGGAGAGCTGCTGCGCCAAGCGTTCCTTGTTTTCTTCAATGTACTGAAGCAATTTTTCTTTCATTATATATGCCTCCCGCTTACGCTTATTTCAGGGGTTCGCGCTTGACGGTTACCGCAACTGCCAGGATGATCACCAGGCCGCTGACCATCATCTGCTGGTGGGTATCCAGTCCGTACATAACCAGAGCATTGTTCAGCATGCCGATGAGTACTGATCCGAATACCGCGCCCACGATGGACGCCTTGCCGCCCGCCATGCTTGCGCCGCCCAGGACGGTGGCCGCAATGACGTCAGTACCGCTGGTTTCACCCAGGGAGTAGCGGCCGCCGGCAAAGCGTCCGGTCCAGAGGATGCCGGCCAGCGCGGCGAGCATGCCGGAGATGATCATGACCGACATCTGCACGCGTTCGATATTGATGCCGGAATACTTGGCCGAACGTGCGTTTCCGCCCACAGCCAGCACCTTGCGGCCGAAGCTGGTTTTGTTCAGCATAATCCATCCCAAGCTGCAAATCACCAGCATCCAGATGAACAGTACCGGTACAACGCCCACGTTGCCGCCGCCGAAGATATTGATGAAATCCTGGTTGATGATGGTAATTGCCTTCAGATGGCTGATGGTGCGGGATGCGCCCTGCCAGATCATCTGGGTGCCCAGGGTTGCGATGAAGGCCGGCAGCTTCAGGTAGGCGATCAGCAATCCGTTCACCAGGCCTACTGCCAGGCCCACCAGCAGGCCCACGATTATGGCGGGCACAATGCCGAATTTGTTCAGAGCCATGGCGGTCAGAACTGAGGACAGGCCTACAACATTGCCGATGGACAGGTCGATCAGGCCCGCGCCGATGACGCAGCTCATGCCCACGCTCATAACAGCCGCAAGACAGGTCTGGCGCAGGATGTTCATCAGGTTGTTGATGTTTGCAAAGCCGTTGCCCACATTGCGCAGCGAGACCGTGAAAATCAGAAAGAAGGCGACGAAGGCGATATAAACGGTGTAATCCCGGATATTCAGCTTCCTGGCCGTTTTGTTTGAGCCGTTGTTTTTCATAGCGAATGCTCCTTTCAGGCTTTACTGAATCGCAGCGGTGAGCGATTCCTGTGTAACGTCGCCCTCATGCTCGTTGAGAACCTCGTTCACAATCTCGTGGCGGTGCATGATCAGCACACGGTCGCAGTTGTAAGCGATTTCCTCCAGCTCCGAAGAGACGAAGATAACTGATCCGCCTTCCTTTTTAAAGGCGTTCATGATGCCCATGATCTGCGCCTTGGCATGCACGTCCACGCCGTAGGTGGGATCGTCCATCAGCAGAACCCTGGGTTTGGCGCCCAGCGCCTTGGCGATAACCACCTTCTGCTGGTTGCCGCCGGAGAGGCTCTGCACGGGGGCTTCCTGCCGGTCGAATTTTACCTGCAGGTTTTTCAGCAGATCCAGGGAAAGCTTTTTGCCCTTTGCATCGCTGATCAGGGGACCGCCGGTGCGCAGCTTTTCCAGCCAGGGCAGGGTTACATTCCGGTAAATGCTGTGTTCCAGGCTCAGGCCCTGGGTCTGGCGGTTTTCTGGAATCAGGAAAATGCCGCTCTTTACTGCATCCCTGGGCTGGCGCAGGGTGAGTTTTTTGCCGCCCAGCAGGATTTCGCCGCCGGTGAGCTTGTCCAGGCCAAACAGAATGTGGAACAGCTCCGTGCGTCCGCTGCCCTTGAGTCCGGCAATGCCCAGGGCTTCGCCGGGATAAAGCTTAAAGGAGATGGGCTTTTTCAGGATGGCAGAGGTGACATTTCGCAATTCAAGCACGGGGGTGCTTCGATCAATGCTTGTATATTCGTGCTGCCGTTCAAATTCACCGGAGCTTTCTCCCAGCATGGCGCCGATCATATCGTCCAGGGTGATGTCCTTGATCTCGCTGCTCATTACGAGCCTGCCGTCTCTCAGTACATCCACGCTGTCGCAGTTTTCCATGATTTCTTTTAAGTGGTGCGTAATGAATACTGCGGAGATGCCTTCCTGCTTGAGCTGGCGGATGATGGAATAAAGCTTCTTTGCCTGCTCGACCTCCAGGGCCGCCGTGGGTTCGTCCAGCAACAGAATTTTCTTATTTCGTACGATCTGCTTGCAGATTTCCACCATCTGCATGTCGGATGTATTCAGGTTTCCCACCTTTTCCAGGGGATTGATATTGATGCCGTATTTTTGAAAGAGTTCATTTGCCCGGGCAAGGCACTGCTTTTTATCAATCAGCAGGCGCTTGTGGGGTTCGTCGTTCAGGAACATGTTTTCCACAACGGTCATATCGGGAATCAGGCTGAAATCCTGATAGACCATGCCAACGCTCTGGCCGCGATCCTGCATGCTTGCATTGGCTGCAATTTCTTTGCCGAATATCTTAATGGAGCCCGCCGTGGGTGTGTGTACGCCCTGCACTATCTTCAGAAGCGTGCTCTTTCCTGCGCCGTTTTTGCCCACCAGCCCTTTGATTTCGCCGGGCTTCAGGGTGAAATCCACATCGAAGAGCACCTGCAGGTTATGGAATTTCATATCCAGGTGCCGCAATTCCAGCGCATAATCTGCTGCTGCCACGCATGACCACCACCTTTCATTTTTTATAAAAGTCGCCGGAATCTTTATAGGATTCCGGCGACCAGTGCAGTGTCGCTTATTCGCCTTCTGCTGCCAGAACCTGATTCAGCACGGTCTTGATTTCTGCGGGAAGTTCGGTGCCGAAGCCGCCTACCCATTCCTCTTCGAGATTTTCAATGGTTGCCAGGTTAACAGGATCCAGATAGGAGGAATGCTCGAATTCCTTGCCCAGTGCATCGTAGGCTGCGATTACAACCTGCATCTCGCCCAATGCCATGGGACGGTCCACTGCGAAGGCAGCCATGTTGCCGCCCTGAACCATATCCAGAACCGCCATGGAGTTGAAGTCGTTGGTGACGATCTTCAGATCCTTCATGTTCAGGCCGCGCACTGCTTCCAGGGCCTCGGTGGCGGGCTCAACAAAGGTGACGTACAGACCGTCCAGATCCGGGTTGCGGGTCAGCAGTGCGGATGCAACTGCGCTGGTGTCGGAAACCTGTTCGATGCCGGCCACTTCGACCAGCTCAATATTTTCATAGGTCTGGATGCGCTCGCAGAATGCATCGTCGCGGGTGTTTGCGACCTGGTTTACTGCGGACATGGTGATGGCGCCAACCTTGCCTTCATAGTTCAGGGCCTCGGCCAGTGCATCCGCGCAGAAGATGCCGTAAGCGGCAAAGTCTTCATTCTGAGAGGGGAGGCAGTCCTCGCCGGCTACATAGCCCGTGGGATAGTTGCCCTGGAAAATCAGCTTGATGCCGGCGTCGCGCAGCGGATTGTAGGATTCGGCGGCGATATCCACTTCCTGAGCCTGGGAGAGCACATAGTCAACGCCCAGAGCCATGAAGTTTTCCAGGTTTTCCTTCTGCATGGCCGGATCGTTTTCGCATACGGCCAGGCCGGCGATTTCGATGTTCAGCTCTTCGCAGGCATTCTTGATGCCGGCGAGAACGCCCTGGCTGAATTCGGATTCATTGGGCATTTCGTAGGCGATTTTCAGGTTCATTTCGCGAACAGCTGCCTTTTCCTCTTCGGTCAGGCTCAGATCCGTGTACCAGCCGCAAACATCGCCGTTCATTCCGGGAACTTCGATGGTTTCAGGCCTTGGAACCGGATTCTCAAAGAAGGCCAGGGCAGAGGTGCACATGCCGAGGGCAAGTACGAGTGCCAGGAGAGAGGTAAGCATTTTTTTCATCTGGGGTCAACTCCTTTTTTATATTTTGCATGCTTCGCATGCCAAACCGGGGCAAAATAAGGAAAATTTATTAGTTTTTACCAATCAGCAATTAATTGTGCAAATAAACAACCCTTGCTTATCCGAACCGAAAAGCGTCAGTGACGCTTTTCGGTGTTCAGCGCGTTCTGGCGGATTACAACCTCAGGAAGGAGGATATCGCTGAAGAATACGGATGCCGCCGCCAGTACGCGCATGTTTTCGCTCTGAATATCAGATTTCTGCATCTGGATATCCAGCCTTGCAGGAGACCAGAGCAATTGCCTGCTGCGTGCTTCCAGTCTTTCGAAAAGCTCCGGCCAGATTCTGAAGAGCCTGCCGTAAATGATGATGGAACCGGGATTATAGCAATTTACGATGTTGGCTACCGTTACACCCAAGGCATTGACGGCTTCATCCAGTATGCGGACAACCCTTTCATCTGTTTTGCGCAGTTCCATAATTCTGGCAATAGGCATTCCCAACCGCTTTTCCAGGCCGGTGATGCAGGTGTAGGCCTGCAGACAGCCCCTGCGGCCGCAATCGCACTCTTCGCCGTTTTCAACAGCCAACGAATGGCCGATTTCACCCAGTATGCCGTTGGAGCCGCGCAGAACCTTGCCATCCAATACATATGCTGCGCCCAGGCCGCTGCCGACTTCCAGAACGAAGAAATTATCAAATTCCCGTTTTCCGCCGAACATGGATTCGGCCGTTGCGATTCCCTTGACGTTGTTATCCACCAGCACTTCGATTCCCAGCAGGGAACGCAGGCGTTCCCGCAGTGCGAAGGGTTTCCAGTGCAGCTGGGGGGTTAACCGGGTATGGCCCTCCGGCCAGTCCACCAGGCCGGGCACACATACGCCCATGCCGATGATATGAGTTCGGGTGTCCTGCGGCAGATGTGCAATTACATCATGGTACAGCTCCGAAATGTGACGGACCACATCTTCCGGATCACGGGCGTCAAAATCTTGCACAGTGGCAATATATACCATTTCGCCGTTCATGTTGATGCAGCCCATAGCCAGTTCGTCTACATCGATATTCACGCCCAGCGCATACATGCATTCCTTGCATACAGAGAGCATGATCGGCTTGCGGCCGACGCTGTCCACATCCACGATGCCCACTTCCTTCACCATGCCGGCTTCGATGAAATCATTCACCAGGCGGCTGATTGCGGTGGCGCTCATGCCCAGCTTCTGGCTGAGCTCCGTGCGGGAAATGTATTCATGCACACGAATGCAATTGAAAATGACCTTTCTATTATAGCTGTGAAGCAGGCTAACTGCCTGGTCATTGCTGTACATTCGCTCACTCTCCGCTGCGATAATTAATTGCTTGTCGAAAGCAATTATATTATAGCATACTTTTCGGGTTTGTCAAGCATTTTGTATATTTTATTTTTATCCTATTAAAAGCGCGAAACCCTTTGGAAACACGGGGTTTTCAAATGCTTCCGGTGGTTATCACAGAAAAAAACATTAAAAAAACTTGCATAAAGATGTTTTTTGAGTATATGCTAATACACAAATTTTTATATGGGGGTGCTGGTGATGAAGCGCATACTGATTCGGAATGGATGGATTGTTACCATGGACAATGAAAACCGCATAATCCGGAACGGTTGTATTGAAATTAAGGGAAAGAATATCCAGCGCATTTTCTCGGATGAAAGCGGCGTACATCCAGAGGAGTATGATCAGGTTCTGGATGCATCCCACATGGTAGTGCTGCCGGGATTGATTGATATCCATACCCACGTGTGTGGTTCATTGTTCAAGGGCATGTTGGAGGATACGCCCAACGGCTTCTATGGAAAAGCCCTGCCGATGGAGGACCGGCTTACCCCGGAATGGATCTACCGGCTGAGCTTGCTGGGTGCAGCTGAATGCCTGATGGGCGGCATCACCATGATCAATGATCTCTACCACGGCATGGAATGTACGGCGCAGGCGCTGCTGGATCTGGGCATGCGCGGCGTGGTGGCCACCAAGATTTTTGAAACAGACCTTGCCCGCATCCAATACCGTGATTATACCCGGAACCGGGCGGCGGGGCAGCGCAGGCTGGAGGAGAATATCGCGTTAATTGAAAAGTTTCACGGCAAGGGGGATGGGCGTATCCTGTGCAAATTCGGCCCCCACGCCACAGACACCGTATCCTTGGAGCTGGCGAAGAGGATTGCGCTGCTGGGAGAAAAATACAATGTGGGCTTTCACATCCATGCGGCCCAGATGCCCCAGGAGGTCAGCTTCCTGAAGGAGGAATATGGACTCACACCGATTGAATATTTATGCGAATCGGGGCTCATGGGAAAGCGAACCACCGTGGCCCACTGCCTGCATGTTTCGGACAGTGATATCCGCCTGCTTGCTTCGGGAGGCGCGACCCTTGCACACTGTCCGGATATGAACGGCAACAAGGGCGGCCCGCTGGCGCCCATGGATAAGATGTATGATGCCGGTGTATCCGTGGGCTACGGTACGGACTGGACTTCCAGCGATCTGTTCAGCACCATGCGAATGGGCATCACTGTGGGCCGGCTTTTCGGCGGAAGTCAGGCGCATCACAATGCCCTGGACGCCCTGCGCCGCTGCACTATCGACGCAGCTCGGCACCTGGAAGTGGATCGGATTACCGGTTCCCTTGAGGAGGGCAAGCGTGCGGATATGGTTCTGGTCGATCTGCGCAAGGCACATCTATGTCCTGTTCATGATGATCCGGTGTCTACGGTGGTTTACAACGCAAACTGCAATGATGTGCACAGCGTTCTGGTGGATGGCAAACTGCTGGTAGAGGGCGGCAGGCTGCGTAGTATGGATTTGGATGATATAATGAATGGCGCGCAGGAGGCTGCGGATTATATACGCAAATGCTGAATATTATGCATAATTCATGGAATATCTTTGCTTGACTATTCGGCGGCTTTCAATAATAATAGTTGCATATTTTGAAACGCAGAGAAGGAAAGAGTAGCCCCTTTTCCACCTTGCAGAGAGCGCTCCACCGGCTGAAAGGGCGCAGGCAGGAAACCGGGTGAATATGGCTCCGGAGCAGCGTATCGAGGCGCAGGCTAAGGTTACGACGGGAATCGCCCGTTACAGCGAGAGGCATTGATGGATGCCGTATGATGAGGCTCTATAGGCGTCAAACCGGTACCAGACCACTTCTCACTCACGCGCTCTTATCTGGATATTTGGGCGAAGAACTTCATCACGCTTCCGCAGCGCACCAGCGCTTATCTTGTGATCATCGGCGCGTACGCATTCGTCGGACTAATCACCTGCCTGAATCTTGTCATGCACGGCCTAAACTACAACAAGCTCAATAAGCTCGAGCAGCTCTTCCGCAAGGGCAAGTTCTGATTTTGAGCGCATTTGCACGCCGAATCCCGCTTTTTGCAAGGTGTTCGGCGTGTTTTTCCTGTAATAAAAGCATTTTTTTCAAGGTTTCCAGGCGTTTATGCGCTATTCTACGGTATTTTTTTCAAGTATAATGAAATCACGGGGGTGATGAAAATGAAAACGCTGATACATTCGGGCAGAGTCATTGACCCGGCCAACCAGATCGACAGCCGCCTGAATCTTCTGATTGAAAACGGCAAAATCGCGTGCGCCACGCGCGAAATGCCGGACGCGGACGTTAAAATCGACGCGAGCGGCAAAATTGTCTGCCCGGGCTTTATTGACATTCACATGCACGAAGATCCCGTGGAACCGGACGGCAGGATCTATTCCGATGAGGAAAAATTGATCTTCCACTGCATGCTCCGCATGGGCGTGACAACCGCCGTGGGCGGCAACTGCGGGCTGAACTGCTGCGATCCGGGCGATTATCTGGATCTGGTTGACCGCGACGGTGCGCCGGTAAACGTCGCAATGCTCGCCGGGCACGCGTATTTCCGCGAAACCGCGGGCGCAACGGACAAATACGGCCCGACTACACAGGTGCAGCGCGAGAAAATGGCCAGGCGGATCGCCGTCGCGCTCGATCGCGGCTGCGCGGGCGTTTCCTACGGCATTCGCTATGTGCCGGGCATTGATTTTAAGGAGCTGCTCGCGACGGCCGAGCCGTGCAAAAAGAGCGGCAAAATGATTGCGGCGCACGTGCGCTCGGACGCGGAGGAGGTTTACGATGCGGCGCGCGAACTGATGGAAACCGGAAAAGCGCTGGGGCTTCCGACGCAGATTTCGCACATTGGCAGCATGGCCGGTTTCGGTCAGATGCCCACGTTCCTCGAAATGGTGGATGAAGTGCGCGCGAACGGCCTGGACGTCGCCTGCGACTGCTATCCGTATTACGCGTTTTCGACCACGATCGGCTCCACGACCTATGATCCCGGCTGGCTCGAGCGCTATCATTGCGATTACGACGCGATCGAGCTCTGCGAAGGCAAATACAAGGGCATGCGCTGCACGAAGGAAATCTTCGAGGAAATGCGCCGCGACATGCCGGAATGCATGACCGTTTGCTACGTAATGAAGGAATCGGACGTGGATTACGCGTTCAATCACCCGAACGTAATGCTCGCGAGCGACGGCATCCTGTCGCACGGGCAGGGGCATCCGCGCGCGGCGGGTACGTTCCCGCGGCTGATCGCCGAATTCGCGCGCAAGGGCAAAATCACGCTGACCGACGCGATTACGCGGATGACCGCAATGCCGGCCAATCGGCTGGGCCTTATTTCCAAGGGCCGGCTGAACGCGGGCGCGGACGCGGATATCGCGGTCTTCGATCCGAACAGAATCGCCGATTGCGCGACGTTTGCGCAGCCGGTGCTTCCGCCGGTCGGAATCGACTATGTCCTCATTGGCGGCGAAATTGCCGCGAAGGATTGCCGGGCTGTCAATGATCGCCTCGGCAGAAGCATTCGCAAATAAGGAGGAAAACAAGATGCAATATGGTTTCTGGTCAGTCGTTCCCCCGATTCTGACGATTCTGCTGGCACTGATTACGAAAAACGTATTCGCGGCGCTGCTGCTGGGCATCCTGACCGGCTCGTTCATCCTGAGCGGCGGCGTGGTGTTCGCGGGTCTGAACGGCACGTTCTATTCGTTCATCCACACGTTTGAGAGCAATTCCAACACGATCGGGCTGATGTCGTTCCTGCTGATCGGCGCGCTGATTCACTTAATTGAGATCTCCGGCGGCATCGACGGCTTCACCGAGGTGATGATCAACAAGCGCGCGCTGATCAAGTCCAAGCGCGGCTCCTGCCTGTTTACGTGGCTTCTCGGCATCGTGATTTTCACGTCCGGCTCGCTGAGCTGCATGGTCACCGGTTCTGTCTCCCGCCCGGTTAACGACGCTTTGAAGGTTCCGCACGAGAAATCGGCGTTCATCATTCACGCGACCTCCACGCCGTGGTGCGTGCTGTTCCCGCTGAGCGGCTGGCTTGCCTCGATGATCGGCTATCTCACGTCCGGCGGCGTTCCGGAGGCCGATGCGATCTCCGTGCTGATTAAGTCGATCCCGCTGAACTTCTATTGCATTCTCGCGGTGTTCGGAACGCTGCTGGTGTGCATTTTCAACATCAACATCGGCCCGATGCGCGCGGCGGAAAAGCGCGCGGAGGAAACCGGCATGCTCGACGCGCCCGGCAAGGGCAGCGGCATTTCCGAAACCGGCAAGATTGCGAAGAATGCGAAGTCCCGCGCGATCAACATGCTGCTCCCAATGGGCGTGCTGATTCTCACGATCCTCGGCGTGCTGATGATCACCGGCAACGGCAATCCCACGCAGGGCTCCGGCATGCAGGCGCTGCTCTGGGGCTGCATTCTGGCGGTTGTTGTGGCGTGCGCGAAGTGCGTGATTGAAAAGATCTTTACGGTCGATCAGGTTATTTCCGAGATGTTCAAGGGCATGGGCTCGATGCTGCCGGTCGCGGCCGTGCTGCTCTTCGGCTTTACGATGGGCACGATGGTCAAGTCGCTGGACACCGGCAATTACCTCACCAGCGTGTTTGAAAGCCTGCTGACGCCCGCGCTGCTGCCGGCGCTGACGTTCCTGCTGTGCATGTTGCTGTCGTTCGCGACCGGCACCTCGATGGGCACGATGGCGATCATGTCGGTCATTTGCCTGCCGATGGCAATCAATATGGGCACGAACATTCCGCTGGTCGCCGGCTCGATCTTCGGCGGCTCGATCTTCGGCGACCACTGCTCACCCATTTCGGACACGACGATCATGTCCTGCGCGACGAGCGGCTGCGACATCATCGATCACGTCAAGACGCAAATGCCCTACGTGCTGATCATGGCGGCGATCTCGCTGGTGCTGTACGGCGTTCTGGGCTTTGTAATGTAATCCGGAGAATAGAACGGAGATTTCCTTTGCCCTTAGCATGAATGGAGTGGAAGCCACCCTGACCAATTTGCAAAGCGGCGCTTTCTTCCCCATCTGTCATAAGCTTAGAAATAGCTATTATGTACAGGATGGAATGATGCTGCACTGGAAGGAGGGCAACCGTTTGGAGCTTTGCCCTGCGTCCGGCCTGCTGGGGCAGGAGCTGCGGCTGTATAAGGAGCTTTGGCGGAAAAACGAGGAAGGCTATCGAAAGGCCATTGTGGCAAGAAGTGCGGCACAAATGGTGCGAAGGTTCAAAAGGAAACCCCTATGGCTCATCAGCGACCGCGCCGTAAAAGCCGATGATAACGGCGAAGCCTTTTTCCGCTTTATGCAGGGCAAGCCGGAAGTTGACTGTAGATTTGTAATCAACAAGGACAGCGCCGACTTTTCCCGCATTGCCAAATGGGGAAAGGTTGTAGATCGACATTCTTACAAAAATAAAATACTGGCTTTGGCATGTGATATGAATATTTCCGCTCATGCAGAGGTAGAAGTTTATAATCCCTTTAACGGTCATGACAACCCCTACCATGATTTTTTTGCGCACCGCAAGACTGTTTTTTTACAACATGGTGTTACCAAAGATGATTTGTCTGTCTGGCTAAAGCGAAGAAATAAAAACTATGCCGGGTTTGTGGTTGCCGCACGTCCCGAGTTTGACAGTATTGTACATGGGAAATATGATTATCCTGAAAAAAATATATGGCTGACTGGTTTTTCTCGATTTGACTTGCTGGAAAATCATAGTGAAAAAGCAGTCTATATTATACCTGAAGTGACCCCCAAAAGTTAGACAATATTTTGAAGTAAAAATTGTTCAAGCAGC
>ERZ1026860.1595-NODE-1595-length-11191-cov-3.868534_pt1 | contig 11191 bp, 8 predicted proteins | sample MGYA00380160_ERZ1026860 | MGnify/ENA primary metagenome ERZ1026860 (study PRJEB33269, sample SAMEA4719796) | human gut metagenome | biome: human-associated habitat; feature: organic feature; material: feces | place: Cameroon | collected 2013-10 ... | reverse complement strand
CAGCGACGACATCCCACGGCGGCGGAATCACCAATCCCAACACCGGCAGAAGCTTCTGCATCAACTCAGAATTTTGCAACACGTTCGACACCGCATTGACGACCGGTGACAAAGCCTTGCTGACACCACTGCACAAATCACTCAAGAATCCCATTTTTATTTCCTTTCTTTTATTAGTTTGAAATTACTTAATCAACGCCTTACGAGCGGCCTTGATCGGGTTGACCACATCATTTCCGTTGTCCGAAAACTTTGGCTTTGTGATCACAGCCAGTGTTTTCAAAAACGACTCAAACAGCTCCAGCCTCTTTTCAACTTTCCCGTACGGCCAAATCCGCGACGCCAGAATGTACCACACGGTCTTTTCTCCCTGCACCTTGACAAGTTCCGTAAGCGCAGAACCGTTCAACGTGCAACATTTCAGATTGGCTTCTGCAATGCTGGAGTCAAAGACTTCCGCCAACTCCTGAATCGCCGCCGCATCATTCAAAACCGCATGAAACGCCTTCTCGCCGAAGTTCTCAACGAGCGTCGCGACCAGAATCGGACTATACGACGTTGCATTCACGCCACCCGCCGTCCGAAAGAGTTTTGTCAATTCGCGTTCCTTTCTAGCGCCTGCCTCCAAATCCGCCTCCGTCGGTTTCTTCGTCAGCAGATGCGACATGCCGAAAACGCCGCGTTTGTAATCTTCGGCATAAAAGGCGAGTGCACCCGAGCGCAGAATCTTGTTCTCATCTTTGGGAATCTTCGCGTCCGTGCGGAAGGTCTGCGAGATCTGCACCTGAATCGCCTTCGGCCAGTTGCCGTTGAAGACCACGGCACGACCGACAGCCAGGTTGGAGAGAAACTTCGCCTGATCCTCCTCCAGCCCCATCGTGTGCCCGACGGCCTCCTTGTCATCCTGCGCGAAGAGGCGATGGATGATCTTCGTATTGGTGTTCTTCATCACCTCGGGCGTGAGCTTGCCGGGAATCTGGTCGGCGACGACAAGCGATTCGCCGTACTTGCGGATTTCCGCGAGCATGTCGGCAAAGGTCTCGGCCGCCTGTTTCTGCGACGGACTCCCGCCCGGCTCAGGCTTGGACAGCAGACGATGCGCTTCTTCGATGAGCGTGATGTGATTCACCTTCGCGTTCGTCGTCTGGAATTTCCGCTTCACGGCCTGCAGGAGATTCGTGAGGACGAAGCCGATGATCAGCGACTTCTGCGCGGCATTCGGAATCGGCTCCAGTTCGAGAACGACCTTCCTGTCAAGGAGCTTCATGAAGTCGATCGACCGCGGGCAATCCAGCATAAAGCCCTTCGCGCCGAGCGTCAGTCCCTGCAAACGCGCCTTGATCGATCCGATATAATCGCGCTTCAGGCGATCGTCGAACCCCTGCTCGTCCACAACCTTCTCGGTCATGCGCAACACATCGCTCAGCGTCGGGAAGGCAAAGACGCCATCCGCAAACGGATCTTCGAAACGCGCATTGGTGTTGTCGTCAACACTCCACCCGCATTCCTCATAGCAGGCGTAGATTGCGCGTTCGATCAGCTGCGGAATGGCCGCTTCCATGTCAAACGCGGCCGTGATGCTCGCCATGAGCATGTCAACGCGTGCCGTGACACTTTCTCCCGGAATCAGCTCAAATGGATTCAATCGGAACGGCGCAACGGTGTCGTCTCCCAACGTGAAGACGAGCAAATCCTTGCACTGTTCGCGAATTTCCGCTTTCTCGGCGTTCTTAAGTCCGCGATACTCGGTCTTCGCCGGCTCGATGACGAGAAACGGCCAACCGCTCGACAGCAGCAGCGTCTGACAGGTCGTCGTCTTGCCGCTGCCCGTCACACCCGCCACAAACACGTGGCGATCAAGCTGGTTGCCATCCAAAACGACTTCGCATCCTTTCGCCAGCGAACCGCTCTTCACAAGCGTACCGAGGGTGACGGGCGTCGTTACGCTTTCTGAGACCTGCGGAACGTTCAAGCCGAACTCGACTTCCTCCTTCAACCGCAAACCGACAACTTCCTTTTGCGGGAGCCCAGCCATCTGCGCAAGCTCGCGCACACTCATCCAGTTTCCCGCGTAAAGCACCTCTTCCAGCGGCGGATTGTCGACATGCTGCACATACGCATTTCCGGCATACGCCATCAGTCCAGACTCCGCATACGGCATGACAGCCGACTCCTGGGATGTTGTCGGGTGATACGGGATCGTCAGATTCTGAAGCTGCGCACATTCATCTTTGCTCGGCTCACGCGCCAGAAGCGGCACCATGTTCGCCATTTCGCCCGCAAAGATCGAACGCGCCGCCTGCGCCAATTTTCGCACGACATTCGGATTCTCGCCAAAGAGCGTCGTATTCACCACATACGCGCCTTTGCCCCGTGCATAGTCGAGACGCGGCACGACGACATCATCGAAATACTTCACCCAGTCAGCGGCAATTTTGTTTGTGAGATCGGAGCTGACCGTTAGCGATGAACCGCGATTCTGCCCCTCGCTCTCGCTCTTGCCGGTATTCTCGCTCAACGTCATGGCTTTTGAGTCAGACGACGACTTGCCGGCACCAACTGTTTTACTGGTACTCGTACCAACTGTAGAACTAGAATGGTCCGAACTATGCTCGCTGGACTTGTTGCGTCCTGTTGTTCTTGACTCGTTTGTATTTGTTCCAGTCGTGTGCGTTTGACTCGTCGAAATGCTCTTTCCGATATTGACCGACAGATTTCGACTCTGCCCCTCATTCATTCCGATCTGGACAGATTGCTTCGATGCCGCCGAGACCATTTCATACGCCTTGAAGATCGTCGTGCGCAATTCGGCCAACGCTCGAGGTTCGATCGGCTTTGCGAGAATCATCAGACCAAAGCTGTCTCCCTGCATAATGTCGACCAGACGATCAACACCACGAAAATCTCGGTTCTCCTTGTCCTTGACGCCACCCGGCACACCCGAAAGCACACGGCAATTTTCCGGCTTCGACAGATACCCTTTGAGGGTCTTCAGAATCGCCGACTTTTCCACAAACCCCTTTTTCACCTTGGGATCGTCGAGCTCGCGGACAATGCTGCCCCGAAAATTGCCTTCAAGTGCGGGTTTCAGAAACGCATCGCCAATTTCCTTGACCGACGCCCCTTCATTGGGTACCAGGTAATCGCGGGCTACGCCGAAATAAAAACTGACGCGTCCCTTTTCGCCCAGAATGAGGTAGACAAGATTCATGCCCACGACCGTCATGCAGGAGAGCGCATTTTCAAGAGCTTCAAGCTGCGGAGCATCCTCTTCGTAGGTAATCTCCTCAATCTGATACAAAATGAGATCGCCCAGTTCGAGGGACTCAAACTCGGAAGCCTTCCAGAAGTCCTTTGGGATCGGCGTGCCCCGTGACGACAGAACCTTGTTCCAGATCTCGATCTCGCCTTCGCGCGGAAGGCTTCCCATTGTGGTTGCCAGAGTCCGTTCCTGAACCTTCAACTCATTTGCCATAGTCCACCCCTTGAATCTTAGAGCCGTTCCCACTTTGACCAGCGGAAGCAGGTTGCCGTGCCGGAGTAGGGGCGCTTGTCGGGCCACGCCCTGCAGTTGCTGCCGGGCAGAATGCCCGCGATGCGGATGTACTTCGGATCCGCGCCGACAAAAACTACTTCACGCTTCCCGCTCCACCAGCGGCAAGTCGCGCATTTCTTCTGCCCGATCGGTATATCCACAAGACCTCCTAAAACAAAAAGGCGTTCTCCGTTGCGATTCTTCAGAGGCGACTGGTATGCCCGGATGGAATACGCTAACGGAGAACGCCACAGGGGTCTGTAGTGTTCTCGACTTTCCGCTCCATCCGAATGATTACCAGTCTTTCTGAAGAGCGTATGGGCGTATTCTATCAATTGCCGAATAACCCCGCAAGGACAAATTGGCAATGGACCGAACATACCAGCCACCATACTCAATATACGGATGCCCCAATCTCAAATGTCGCGGGATTTTATATTTTTACGGAAATTCCTAGGAACAGTCCCCGCAAGACACTGATGCGGACCGGATTCCGTCCGCCGCTGCCACGGGCGTCAACACAGGCACCGATCATTCACGGCACACGCCGGAGCGGGACGCCCATAGCGCTGTCACAACTCGCACAATTGCGTTTCAATCGCCTGAATGGCGGCTTCAAGACGACGCTTGACCTGCGCGACGGCATTGGGCGTCATGTGGAACTGCGCGGCGACCTCCTCCACCGGCCGACCGTCAATGACGTAGGCCCGATAGACCTGCCGCGTCGTTTCGGCAATCGCCGAGTTGGCGAGCAGCTGGGCCTGCGCCTCCTGACGGACGGCCTGACGCCATTGGACATCCAACAAGACGCCTGGATCCTCCACGGACTGACCCATCGTTTCATTCGTTTCAGGAGAAGTCTGCAACATACGTATCGCACGGTCGTGAGATTGCGAACTCCGATAGCGATCGATCAGCACACGTTTCATCAACACGGCCAGATAGGTCCGGAATCGCGCCTGGCTCGCATCATAGCTCTCGCGGCGCAACAGGTCGACCAACTTGACGAAAATATCCTGAACGACATCCTCCACGTTCTCTGGCGAAAGCCTCGGGCTCTGCAGCTCGACAAACCGACGCACAGCCGGCAGATAGCGTTCGACAAAATCGGACCAGACCGCCGAATCATCGCCTTGGGCCAGTTCGGCGATCTTCCGCAGCAGCGTCTGGGGTGTATCAGGAAAGAAGCTCATAGTGCAACCCGGAATCCGGCATGGGGCATCTTGGGAAAGTAGGACGACCAGAGTTCATCGGCCGGCAAGCCCGGCGTGAACGGCTGACCGAGCAGAACAGGAAACAGCGGAACTCCTTCAGGCGGATTCTCGGGTGAGATCAGGGGGCAGTCTCCCAACTGGAAGCCATATTCCGTATCACACCAGAGATGAGGACAGAGCTCGGACACGCGTTCGGCAACCATTTCGAAGACGTTGCCCGCCATATCGTGGAGTCCGAAGTCATTGGCAGGCTTGAGCGCGACCGGTATCGGCGGTCCCCATTGCGCCGAGTCGCGCATCCACTGGTTGCGTCCCGGCTTGACCACCCGCGCAGGAAAAGATGAATTGAAATTCCGCAGCTGGATCTGGGCGTAGAGATTCGTGGCAAACCAGGCCTGGCGATCATTGAACTCCGTATGCCCCCAAATGTCCTGCCCAAACCAGCCGACACGGCAGACCTGCGTCCGCAGCGGGACGTTCATATCCATTTTCTTCGGAATCACAGGCGCCGTCTGCCCTTTCCGATAGGCCAACTGCCACTCGACGAGTGTCGGCAGGCGGACCCGATAGGCCGGGAAACGCGCCGAAAGACGAGCACAGAAGTTCGTCGCGTCCTCCCAGGTGATGTCTGTCATCGGTGCCTGATCGGACCCCTTGTAGATTGCAGGCACCGTCCCGCCCATGACAGCTCGCCACTGCCCCCGCGTCACCGGTGTGACACCTAAATGAAAAGCATCCACCGGCGCGAGATCAATCGAGAGCCCCTGGCCCAGCGGAAGCCGAATCCAGCCCGACGGGAGATTGGATCGTCCCAGCCATCCGGCCAATCCACAACACAGAACGAGCAGCGACACGCACACGCTGCCAATCAACAGACGTCGTCTAGAACGCCGAGGAACCGCGGTTCCTCCTTGGCGGTGCGAGACATCCCGTTTGCAAAGGGGCGTTCTTTTCGCCGGATCGTCTGCCAACAGGTTCTCCAGCCGTTTGCGCCAGATCGGTTCGTGCGGCAAGAGCAGATCGAAAGCCTGGGCCGTCGGCTCATACCACATGCCCGTCAGCAGACGGAAAAACAACACGCCCAGCGCGTACCAGTCCGTCGACTCCGAAGCCACTTCCCCTCGTCGAATCTCTGGCGCCAGATACCAGTAGCTCCCCATCACCGGCCGCGTTCCCGTCGTCATTCCCGTGATGAACGTCGTATCAGCCTGCAAGGCGGCGCGCAAGTCGTTCCCGACGATCTTCGCCACCCCAAAATCGGACAGCACCGCATGGCCTTCTGCATCAACCAGCACATTCTCGAGTTTCACGTCCCGGTGTACCACGCCTTGCCGATGACAGTAACGCAGCGCGTCCACCAGTTCCTCGTACCACTTCTCAATCCGATCGGGCGTGATCCGTCCCTGCCGACGCAACACCTCCAGCGTTGCCGACTCTCCTGCGGCATCCAGGACCAACTTCATCACATGGCAAGGCTTCCCTTTCCAGACCCCCCTGTCTTCAATCGGCGCCAGATGCGGATGGGACAATCGTTCCAGAAGACATCCTTCTGTCTGGAAACGTTCCCGCAGAAAGGCGACATTCCCCTTCTCCACATGAAAGACCTTCAGCGCAAAATGGCGACCATCCTTAACCCGCGCGACTTCAAAGACCTCTCCCATGCCACCACGGCCGAGAGGACGAATGATCCGATACTGATCCGACAAGTCCATTGTACAGAAACCTTGAAGCCAGCAACCCCATCAGGCTTCACCGCCGCAAATTCCTACAATTAGCTCAGAACTCGATGAGGGCAAAACTGTTCGGCTGCATACGGATTGTGACGGAGCCATCGGCATTGCGCGTCGGCGGCACCTCCGTGCAGGTCCGGACGAGGTCCGTCAGCAGGCAGCGCGCCGTACTTCTTCGGCCCATGCTCGATCGTCTGGCCGAGCCAGAAGTAGACCTCCGTGCCCGCGCGTCAAAATCAATGCGCGGCGAGGAACGCCTCCACCTCGGCGCGGTTCGGGCAGGCGGGCGGACGACCCGAGAGGCCGCGGCACTTGAGCGCCGAGACGGCACTGCCGAACCGCATGGATTCGCGTAGGTCGTGCGTCTCGATCCAGCGGATCGCGAAGCCCGTGTGGTAGAGGTCGCCGCAGCCCGTCGTGTCGACGACCTTCTCGACGGGGAAGGCGGGCAGCTTCACGAAGTGCGTGCCGTCGAAGGTCATCGAGCCGCGCACGCCCATCGTCGCGCCCGCGACTGCGGGGTGGTAGGTGTCGTAGATCTTCCGCACGGCCGCCTCGGCGTCCGCAAGGCCCGTGAGCTTGAGCGCAAACTCCTCGCTGCAGACGAGCAGGTCGGCGTAGGGGAGCAGTTCGGGTACGCCGTCGCGGAGGGTGCCGGCGTCGAAGTTGACGACGACGCCCGCCTCCTTCGCGGCCTTCGCGCCCGCGAGGGCGCCCTTGGGGTTGTGGCCGTCGATGTGGAAGATCTTCGCGCCGCGCACGAGGTCGAGGTCCACCTCGTCCGCCTGCAGTTCGGTGAGGCCCTCGCGCGTCCAGGCGCAGGAGCGGTTCCCGGTCTTCTCCTCGATCCAGAGGTAGGCGATCGCGCTGGAGGCGCCGGGGCGGATCTTCATCGCGGAGGTGTCGACGCCCTGGCGCTTGAAGTCCTCGAGGATCATGCGCCCGTCGGGGTCGTCGCCGACCGTGCCGATGTAGGCGGCGGAGAGGCCGAGGGCCGCCGCGCCGGCGGTCGAGTTCGCCGAGGGGCCGCCGCCGAGGATGGCGTGCTTGATCATCTGCACCTTGGTGTCCATGGGGATGAACGGCAGCACCGCGAGGTGGTCGTTCGAGCAGTAGCCCAGTCCAACGAAGTCGGCTTTCATGGGGATTCCTTTCCGGGGGTGGTGGGGGTCAGCTGTAGTAGGCGAAGCGCTTCTCGATGCGCTCCATCGTCCAGGCGACCACGTAGTTGAAGATGTAGTAGAAGACGCCCGCCGCGACGAGCGGGGCCATGGTCGTGTGCGCGCTCGAAAGCTGCTTCGCGAGCGTGAACATCTCCGTCACCGCGATCGTGAACGCGAGCGACGTGTCCTTCACGAGGGTGATGACCTCGTTGCCGACGGCGGGAATGACGCGCTTCACCATCTGCGGCAGGACGATGCGGAAGAACGCGCGCCCGCGCCCCAGGCCGAGCGCCTTCGCGGCCTCCCACTGCCCGACCTCGACGGAGAGGATGCCACCCCGGTAGATCTCCGCGAAATACGCCGCGTAGTTCAGCGCGAACGCGAGGATCGTCGCGAGGAGGCGCGGGTAGTGCGCGAGCGACATGCCGAAGAGGTAGTAGGGCGCGAAGTAGACGAAGAGGATCTGGAGCATCAGCGGCGTGCCGCGCACGACGCTGATGTAGAGGCGGAAGGCCGTGGAGACGGGCCGCGCGGAGGACATGCGCCCCCACGCGACGACGAGCCCCAGCGGCAGGGCCAGCAGCAGGGTGAACGCGAAGATCTCCACCGAGACCAAGAGCCCGGAGAGCAGTTCCAGCACCATGCCCGTGACGGTCATACGCGCGCCTGCCGCAGCGTTCCGACTACTTCAGGATGAGGGCGTTCTTCTCGATGCCGTACTTCTCGGCGATCTTCGCCATCGTGCCGTCCTTCACCATCTCCTTGAGCGTGGCCTGCACGTCGTCGCGGAGCTGCGTGTTGCCCTTCTTGAAGCCGATGCCGTAGGTCTCGGTCATGACGATCTCCTTGAGGAGCGTGAACTTGCCGGGCATGTCGGCCATCTTCTTCTTCGCCACGCCCACATCGAGCGCCACGGCGTCCACCGCGCCCGAGTCGAGCTCCAGCATCGCGTTGTTGTAGTTCGGCACGACGACGAGCTTCTTGAAGGTGGCGCCGAGCGCGGCGACGTCCTTCTTGTCGCCCTTGCCGGAGAGTTCCTTCTGGACGGGCGTGTCGGTCTGCACGCCCACGGTCTTCCCGGCGAGGTCCTTGAGGGACTTGACCGGAGAGCCGGCCTTCACGAGCACGACCTGCGAGTTGTCCACGTAGGGCTCCGTCCAGGTGTAGCCCGCCTCGCGCCCCTGCATGGTGAAGCCGTTCCAGATGCAGCTGATCGAACCGGAGTTGAGCTCCATGTCCTTCGCGTCCCAGTTGACCGGGTTCGCGACGAACGTCCAGCCGCGCCGCGCGCAGACCTCGCGGGCGAGGTCGAGGTCGAAGCCCTTGTACTCCGCGCCCTCCTTGTAGCCGTAGGGCGGGAAGTCGGCGTCGAATCCGACCACGAACTTCGTCTTCCCGTCGTCCGCCTGCTTCCCGCAGCCCGTGAACAGTCCCATCGCGGCCACTGCGGCCGCCGCCACCATCATCAGCTTCTTCATTGATTCACTCCTTTTCCTGAAACAAACTTCTCAACAAAACAAAACGGACTCCAGTATACCACAACGTCTCCCCTCACGACATCACGTGCCAGAGGACGCAGAAGAAATGGCAGACCGATCCCGCCAGCACGAAGAGGTGCCACACCATGTGCGCGTAGGGCAGGCTCCTCCACAGGTAGAACACGCAGCCGAGCGTGTAGAGCCCGCCGCCCACGGCGAGCCACATCGTGCCGAGGCCGTGCAGCGAGCGGACGAGCGGCAGAAGCGCGACGACGGCCACCCAGCCCATCAGCACGTAGGCGAAGGTGGAGACGTAGCGGAAGCGCCCCGTCGTCCACACCTTGAAGAGGATGCCCGCCAGCGCGGCGCCCCACTCGATGCCGAAGATCGTCCAGGCAAGGGCGGGATGCTCCGGACGCAGCGTCACGAGACAGAACGGCGTGTAGCTGCCGGCGATCAGGAAGTAGATCGCCATGTGGTCCATGATGTGCAGCACCCGCTTCGCCGGCTCGTACGACACCGCGTGGTAGGCGGACGACACCGAGTAGAGAAGAATCAGCGAAGCCCCGAACACCGAGCCGGAGACGACCTTCCAGGCGACGTCGACGCCCGAACGGACCGCCACCCACACGAGGAGGGCCGTCATCGCCGCGCCGAGGTGGGACCCCACCACGTGCGTGACGGTGTTCGCCACCTCCTCGCCCGCTGTCTGCCGGTACACCATCGAAGCCCGTGCGGACGGACGCCTCAGTTCCCGCCCTTCACGATCCGGCGCACGAAGCTCTCAAGCCCGGCGGACTCCTCCAGCGTGAGGACGCCGTCCGCGCGCGCGGACGCAAGCGCCTGGCGGAACGCCTCCCGCCCCTCCATGCCGTCGAGGAGCTTCATCAGCTCCGCGCTCTCGGCAAGGTCGATCTTCCCGTCCGCGAGCATCCCCTTCGCCATGCGATTGAGCGCGGCGGAGAGGGAGGCGTCGTTGACGGACTGCGCGAACTTGCGGAAGATCGCGGGTACGGACGTCTCGTCGACCGCGCCCTTCAGGATGAGCTGGAGGAAGAACAGCGTCGCGAGCATGAGCGCGACCGCGAGCGGCAGCGCGATCCACGCCGAGCCGACGAACGGCGCGGCGACGTAGGCGACGAACGAGACCGCCGCCACCGTCAGCGCATACGGCAGCTGCGTGTTCACGTGTACGATGTGGTTACACTGCGCGCCCGCCGAGGCCATGATCGTCGTGTCGGAGATCGGCGAGCAGTGGTCGCCGCACACCGCGCCCGCCATGCAGGCCGAGACCGCGATGATCGTCATCGAGCTGCCGGGGATCGCCGCGAGGACGATCGGGATCAGGATGCCGAACGTGCCCCAGCTCGTGCCCGTCGAGAACGCGAGGATGACCGCGATCACGAAGATGATCGCCGGCAGGAAGTTGAAGAGGCCCGCCGCCGGCCCGTTGATGAGGTCGGAGATGAAGACCTTCGCGCCCAGCGCGTCCGTCATGCCCTTCAGCGTCCACGCGCAGCAGAGGATCATGATCGCCGGCACCATCGCCTTGAAGCCTTCCGGGAAGCCGTCCATGCAGTCGCGGAACGAGATGACGCGGCGGCAGACGTAGAAGACGACCGCGAAGACGAGCGCGACGATCGAGCCGAGCGTGAGGCCGACCGAGGCGTCGGAGTTCGAGAACGCGACGACGAAGTTGCGGTGCGCCTCGCCCTCGGCGAAGAAGCCGCCCGAGTAGATCATGCCGACGACGCACGCGGCGATCAGCACGAGGACGGGGATCACGAGGTCGATGACGCGGCCGCGGTCGTTCTTCGTGAGCACTTCCGTCGCCTCCTCCAGCGCGCCGAGGTCGGGCTTTCCGGCGGCGACGTCCGCCTCGTGGCGGCGCATCGGGCCGAAGTCGAACTTCATGAAGGTGATGGCGATGATGAACACAAAGGTGAGCAGCGAGTAGAAGTTATAGGGGATGGCGCGCACGAAAAGCTGAATGCCGGAAATGCCGATGTCGAGGTCGGACGCGACGCCGGAGACGGCGGCGGCCCACGACGAGATGGGCGCTATCATGCAC